>ERZ778514.194-NODE-194-length-62087-cov-15.605800_pt1 | contig 62087 bp, 84 predicted proteins | sample MGYA00510344_ERZ778514 | MGnify/ENA primary metagenome ERZ778514 (study PRJEB29527, sample SAMN07138968) | mouse gut metagenome | material: feces | host: mouse | place: China:Nanjing | collected 2016-01-25 ...
AATATAGCACATTTTAATCTTTTTTTCAATATCTAGCACACATTTAATCCATTTCCCTGAAGTGAAAAGTTAAATTCCACTTCAAAGGGTAAAAAATGGAATTCAGTCTTTCAGTAAATTCTAGTTGAATTTACTCTTACATAATGGCATTGTTTATATGGCTGACAGCGTCACTTTAGAAAGGCTGATTTTTTATGAATGCTATCTCAAACAAAAACAAACATCTCTCTCTTCAAGAACGTTTTATTATTGAAAATGGTATCCGTAACGGTTCCTCTAAAAAAGCTATTGCTGACACCTTAGGAAAAGACAAGTCCACCATCGGCAAGGAAATCAAGCTTCATCGCTCTTGCTCTTACAAATGTAAACTTCCTCTGGAATGCTCTGCTTACAAAAAATGCAGTCATGGGCGTTTGTGTTCCTCCGCATGTCCTGACTTTATTCCTTTTGTTTGTGCACGTAGGGATCGCTCTCCAGGAGCCTGTAATGGCTGCACTAATTTTCATAGGTGCCGCTTCGATAAATTCGTCTATTCCCCAGATATCGCACATAAAGAGTATCGCTCTTCCCTCATTGACTCACGCTTAGGCATCAATACCACGATTGAAGATATCAAGATGGTTGGTAAGATCATCATGCCGCTGCTCAAACAGGGACAGTCTGTCTATCAGATTCTTGCTTCCCATCCTGAAATACCTTATTCTGAAAAGACTCTTTATTCTTACATCGAAGATAACATCTTCAAAGATGCCGGTATTGACATCTCTGTTTTTGATCTTCGTAGAAAGGTTAGCCGCAAGATTCTCAAGAAAAAAGCTGCTACATATAAGAAACGTGAAGATCGACGTTTTTTAAAAGGCAGACTCTATAGCGATTATAAAGCATTGATTTCGCAACATCCTGATTTGAACATCGTCCAAATGGACACTGTTTATAATGATGTTAAGAATGGTCCTTTTATACAGACATTCAAATTTATTAAATACGGTTTCCTGTTCGCTCTGCTACATGATCGTAAAGACGCACAGAGTATGTTGGACGGTATCGATATATTGGAGTCCATTATAGGTGCTGAGTTGTTCAACACGGAAGTGCAAATATTACTTACCGACAGAGGGAGTGAATTTACAGCGGCAGATGCTATGGAGATTAGAGGAGATGAAACAAGGAGGACAAGTGTCTATTACTGCGATCCTCTCCAATCTTGCCAGAAAGGAAGCCTAGAAAACAATCACATTGAATTGCGTTATATATGTCCGAGTGGCACGGATCTGCGTAAACTTGGTTTATTGGATCAGAGTGACCTGAATACTGTGATTTCACATGTCAATTCTTCACCAAAAGAAAAACTCAACGGAAAATCGCCCATTGAGTATCTTGAATTTCTGAATCCATTACTATTTAAGAAATTCTATGATTTTGGTGTAACCAAAATTGACAAGGATAAGGTCATATTAAAACCCTATCTCATTAAGAAATAGATAAGCAAAATTGGCTGTCAGCCTACTTAGTCTATTCACTTCAACAAGGTGGAATTAAGTCTTTCATAAATTTTTGAACTGCTTTTTCTACCTGTTTTCGTTATGCCCTTTTTTGACTTATCTACATATACATTATAACTGAAAAACTAAAATCCACAAGACTTTTTTCTTGATATATCCTAGTCCTGTCTATCTGCTTTCTTTTTGTAACAGTAAATTCTACTTATTTTTATGTGCTTTTTGTAGTGGAATTTAACTTTTCACTTCAGGTTTAATCCATTTCGTAATCATCCTCAACTTCCTCATATCCCAATGAACCTTCCAATTGAATTTTTTGAAGTTCGTTTAATAAGGCTGGAAAATCAATTGTTTCTTTGTCAACTCTATCAAGAAAACAACCGAATGTAGATATAACGGCATTGTCCGCTGTATCAGTTATCATCTTATCTCTATTCGGATCCTCACAGATAAATTTTGCAAGTGCTGGAATATTTTTAGAATCCAACTCTACAGGTTTATCGTGATACCCATTTTGAAGAAAGATATATCCATATAATTTTGCCATTACTCTTACCCTCTCTTTCTCTAAAAATCAATCCATTTCGTAGTCCTCTTCCGCTTCCAAACTTTCTTGAATACTTTCATCATTACTAGGTAACTGCTTACAGCAAACTTCACATCCAGAATCTAATGTAATGTTGTCAATGATTTCTTTTTCTTCTTTATTCATATTGTCATAAACATATTGAGTTGCGTTATATTCATATTCAGTTAAATATGAATAGGATTTTAGAAATTCACATTTAGATAATTTAGTAAAATCATACATCTTTGCCTTATCATCAATAAAAGAAATTTGTTTATTTATTTCTTCTATTCTGCTAAGCAATTGTTCAGTTGCACCTAAAGACTTTAATGTTTGAATAGTTTCTGAAATGCCATCAATTTTACACCTACTATCTATAAAAGCATTTAATAAATTTATATCTTCTTGATATTCCCTAACTACTATCCTTAACCTTCTAATTTCTTTAATTGCTTCATTATAATAATTTTCATAATCATCCATACTTTATTTTCTCCTTTAAAATTCATCTGTTCTAAAATAGCTTTAATCTCTTCCTCTGTCATTTTGTATGTTCTCATAAAAGGAACTCAGTTCCTTTTATCAATCCATTTCGTAGTCCTCTTCTATTTGAAGACCATTTTGCAAATTTTCATCATTTAAAATTTCCATTGATTCTGCAAACGTTTCTAATACTTTTCTTTCATTTGCACCTAAGCTGTCCGCCATCTCCATCATATTTTCATCTTTTATAATTCCGGCAGTCTTAGCCATAACACCTAATCCGGCGGTTAAAATATCCGGGCTTCCTTGAATGACGTCTTCCAACGAATTTAAAAACGGATCGCCAAAACCATGTTCTTTTTGTGGATTGCACTTTATTACAGATGGATCATGCACTTCGATTTTTACTCTTGATTCTTGAATCCGTGAAATATCTTTGGTATCGCCTCTACTGTTTGCTATTTCAAGTGCTCGTTCTTTCATCTTGTCAAATTCTAAAGCATTGAAATAGTTATTCTTCGATATATTCGGATTATAGAAATTCTCAATAAAGTAACCTGTTCCACCGTGATTATGACCTAAGCCAAAAGTGACAATCGCATATCGTGGTTCTGACGCTCGCTCATATATCACTCCATCAATCATGATATACTGATTCATCGTTTCTTCCAAAAACTTCATTGCATCTTCTTTTGAATGAAAACTGCTTCCCTTGTAAAGCTCATGGTTGATTTTCTTTTCTAAGTCATCTCTAACCGATTTTCGCAATATCAAAGCACCTTGTCGTTCCCACATTTCAACATACAGGTTTTCTTTGTCTGTTATATAATCTGTCGAAGTAATTCCATATTCGCCTTCACCATCAGCACCTAAGCGAGATTGATAATCATGCACCGTAAGAGCTAGAGAAAAATCAGAACGGGATTTCTCCTTTAATTCTGTTTGGACAACTTCTTTAACTTGTCGTTTCCGTGGAATACGATGCCTTTTACTCGGCAAATATTCCTCTTCATAAACAATAACTGCATCCAATTTCATTACAATTCCCCTTTCTTTAATCAAATGATTGCTGTCTAAAATTGGTTCTTCAATGTAAACTTTAAAAACTTTTCCTTAACCACAAAAAAAGACCATCCATTTCTGAATGATCTTTTAATGTGGGGAACTTCTCTTTAAACAAACGATTTTCTATCCCCTTAATCAATGTTTGAGGAGAATATGAACATGAAAAAACGGCTTCTTAGTACACTTTATCTACTGTTCCCCCCTTATTGCAAAAAGGAACTGAGTTCCCTTTTGTTAAGAATAATTGGTTACTGCATTATAATTATTCCATGTTATCATTTTAGCATGTTTTGTTGTGCAATGAAAGTGCAACAGATTCAAAAACAACTCTTTTCAAGCGTTGTTTTCTTGCTCCTCATTTTCCCTTCCCGATGCCTCATACAACATGGCAACGACTTCTGGTATGGCTTGCCATCCGGTCGAAAAGAGAACCTTTCCCAAGTCACGGTAGATTGATGTTTCAAACAACAATTCTTCGTTTCCACATGATTCATCATGCAAGGCGACACTTGCAATCGGTACGGGAACAAGCTGATAAAATTGTCTTGTTGGTGAAAAAGCAAACAATGGATTCTTACCATATACATCCATACGTATCCCGTGTAAATCCGACATTTCCTCTGCTTCAATTTTAAAATCTTCGGCACTTAACATGTTGCAAAGTTCCTTGATTTTCTCCATTCGATCTGATGGGATGCTTTTAAATTCGATTGTTTCCATTCATCAATAACCTTCTTTTCTATTTTTTGTTTGGAAGAACTTCTTCCAAGGTTCTTAATTCCGCATATTCTTCTTCGGAATATGATACGGTTTGTTTACGGATTCGCTTTTTCTTCCCGGAATACTCAAAAACCTTTTTAATGTGCATAATCGGTGTCAAAAATATAATGAGTGCAATTCCACCAAATACGATCACCGCTAATACGATCTGCCAAGTTTTCGGATCAGCACCATCAAATTGTGCAAATGGAAGCATGGTTAAAAAGAAGAAAAGAACACCGCCAAACAATCCACCGGTCAAAATGCAATAAATCAACCACATCAGCATTTCGCCAGTCACAATGAAAGCTGCTATTTCCATCCAAATCCCTTTTACTTCTACGTCGTAACCAAACTTGTATTTGAAAATCCAGCCACAAACAAAAAATCCAATCAAAAGTAACGAATGAACAAATGCTTTCCAAATATGATGTGAAATCTTATCATCCAACTTCTCTTCTTGTTCATCACACCAATAGTTCGTTTGCTCTTTTCGAGTCAACTCCTTTTTTCTTTCAATGAGCGCATAGTTTGGACAACCACATTTTGGACATTGTGCGGAATGTTGGCTTATCGCATTTCCGCATTCGGGACATTGCAACAACATGATTCTCTCCTTCTTTTTTTAAATAAGTTAATTACCGAAAAAAGCTTCGACTCTTATATCCGTATCATAGCAAACTTTCAATATCTCTTCTATACAAGAAAAATTTTTTTCTTCATCCTTTATAAATATTTCTACCAAGTATAAGGAACGCAACACTTTATCTTCACTATACCTTTGACACCAATATCCAACTTGTATAATCTCCGCATCTGTCAATTTACGTTCCAATACAAATTGAAATATTGATATTATTTTTAAATAGCAATCCGATAAACTTGATACTGACGAATCTTCTTTTTTATCAAAAAAATGTTCTCTTATTTCTGGACTCAAATAATTAACTACCAATTTTATGCCAAGTGAAGGATTATAAGATCCTTCAAGAAATATAGGACTATTTTGAGTGTGCAAATTATCTATAATCATTCTAATTATTTTCGTTAATTTCTCATCAGTTATTTCATTTGAATCCAGTTCAAATATTTTACAAATCTCATCTATTGAAAATTCAACACTACATCTTTCCCTTAGCATTTTATCACGTTGTTTTAATACGCTTGCGATAGATTGTTTTTTAACCCAATCATCGTTTATTACGTCAAGATATTTAATTTTTTTTAAAGTTTTATCATCAATTTTTTGTATTGTTAATGGATCAACCTTTGATAAAGATATATCTAATATCTGCAATTCCACTGAATCGGATTTTAAATTTAATGGAAATGTTTTTAAAAATTTAAGTGTCTTTTTATTGAAAATATCCTCATTATGTAAAACGGTTTTAGTCATATTTCCTCCATTATCTTTTACCCTTTTCAATATCTTCCACGCTCAACCCTTTTTCTTTCCACGATTTTAGGATTGCTCCAATATAATCAAAATCTTTTTTGCCATATACGACTGCTTCATTCAATGCACATATGACACGCCTTTCATCATATTTCTGACACCACACACCAATATTTTCGATTTCTTTATCGCTCAGTGGTCTATTTAATTCTGCCATAAATGAACCAAGGCATCCACTGTATAATTGAAATGCCTCATCTTTTGTCAAGATCTTGGTTTCCTCATATTCGGTTGTTATTACACCTTCTGTATCTTGAAATTGACAATCAATATGAATTTTCTCTACCTTTTTTTTGCAATTTTTTATAGCCGTATATTGGAAACAAAGATTTGTTTTTTTATTGATTTCTGTTTGGATTTTTTTTAAAACCTTATTATTGAAATAGCGAAAATCCATATAAGTATCTTTTTGACAATCAAGTTTTTTTCTAAGTTCATCAACACTTACTTCCCAGCCTTTTTTGTAATAAATGTTATTCAAAAGATAGTTATACATATGAAAACTATATATGCTTTTCAAATGAAGTGTGTTTTTCAAACGATACTTATTGTATAGAAAATTTTCTTTATCAAAAAATAATTTTTTAACTTCATCATCATATACATTACAAGTCAATGTAATTTCCTGATTATTAACATTATAAGATGAAGAATGAAAAAGATTCACTTTTTTATATCCAGTATCCGTTTTAAACAAATAAAATACACTTTGTAAATTCTTTATATACGACAGCATCTTTTCATTTCTTAATACTTTAGATTCTATACCCAATAATCGGCAATAATCACTTTTCGTAAATATTACCGTTCCACATTTGTCTAATTCATGTTTCATTTCTTTCAAAACTTTTTCTACTTCCTGTCTAGTATTTGCCTGTGTTAATTTTTCTTCATAACTCTTTTCAATTTTTCCTAAAGACTCTGTATCTATTTTTGATAAATAAGTATCAAATATTTTTAATTCACCTATGGCTAAATGTAAATCAGATAAAATCAATAGTTCCTTCGATTTTGAAACTTGATAATTTTCGTCTAACATTTTTTAAATCTCCTTTATGCAGACAAAGCATAGCATGATTTCTACATTGTTACAACTTATTTCTTTTTGGTATCATAAGGTGATTTTTTGGCAACATAAGGTGATTTTTTGGCAACATAAGGTGATTTTTTGGCAACATATAGGTGATTTTTTGGCAACATATAGGTGATTTTTTGGTAACATAAGGTGATTTTTTGGCAACATAAGGTGATTTTTTGGCAACATATAGGTGATTTTTTGGTAACATATGGATGCAAATTTCCCTTTATATAAAGCAGATTTCACACCTCCTAAACAAGATATATAAACAAGATATATAAACAAGTATATAAACAGTCCTTATATAGAGGACATAAAATGATTCCTCATCATTTTATTCTGGAATATATTTTGGATTACATTGAAAAAACCTCTCACATCTCAGACTCATTTTTTATCCTACATACAAAATCAATACGCCTAGAAACGATTCTGAGGCAAATCTCTATCTTGGACTAATATTTACTCATCTTTTTCTGTTTCATTGAATTTCGCCCTCTTTCTGTGCGTGACACGCCGTTTTATTGAACAAAAGAAAAAGCATTGAAAGACTTTTTGAGGAACATCTCTATACTTTTAAAAACACAAATAGATCCTTTTGACTCATCACTGTTTCATTTGCACGTTTAAAAGGAAATTTAAGCATTCTTTATCCTGGTATTATATTTATTCGTCTTTATCAATTCCGTTGAAATTTGCCCCCTTTCTGTGCGTGATACGCTGTTTTATAGACAAAAGAAAAAAAGAGAGGCATTCCTCTCTGGTGAAAAATATCAAGATAATTTATTATAAAGATTTTCTGTTTTTAGATGGAAGCTATAGGTTTTTTTAACAATAAACACTACATTATGCGACCATTCAGCTACATAGTAATAAGCTCTAGGCATGATATTGTATACCGTTCTTCTGGATATTCCTAATCTTTCTGCTATTTCTTGTATAGAATTTTCGTCAAGATATCTATATTTCAAAAACTTACCAGCATGTAGATCAATCTTGATTACATCATCAATCAGCTTCATGAATCTGGCAACCTGATCGTCTTCCAAAGCCAAACGATTTAAATATCCTATTTCAGTACCATTTCTGCTTTTGGAATCGTTGCCGACTTGAATCAAACTGCCACAGGAGATTAAAGATTTGTTTAAAAGTTTCAATCTTTTTTGCAAAAGCGGTGCATAATCCTCACAGACTTTTTCACCTTTTTTCTGTGTCTGCTCGACATCGATATTACAATCAAACAACTTAATTGTATCTTTCATTTTGCACCTACTTTCTAAAAAACTTTTAACTTATCCTTCTTGAAAAAAATCGTAATCTGCCGAGTATAAGATCATGATTCGATGTTCACTTCGCAGATAGATAAAATAATGGAGTTTTACATCTTCCAGACCTTCATTGAAATCACTGTTTAGCTCTTCCATAAATTCATCGTATCTTGTCAGCCACTTTTCTTCATCCCAAAGTGGTCTTTGCTCGGAAAAGTAAACTCGAAACTTTGAGAACGTTTCACACGCTAAATCACTCATGGCACGTTCGATAAACGACCGTGTATTCTTATCCTCTGCAAAATATTTATAACCGCCATCCATATAGATTAAATTGTGTGGTTTCATCGCATATTCCACGCACATGCGAACAGAGTTCCATGCTGTCAATTTAAAGCCTACGGCATTTTCATTTAAAATATCACGAACATTTCTTAACATAGCAATTTACCTTCCCTTCTCCTTTAAGAACTGCGTTCCTAAATCCCTAGAATTTCGTTTTCGAAAGAAGATCCGACTTGAAAACTATAAATTGAATCTTCTCCATCAAACGCATAATAAACAGTATTACCTTTCACATCGACGATAGTGAAAAACTGTTTGTACCTATCTGATTCGGAATCAATGATTTTGTATCTATCATATTTCTTGTACATTCTTATCTCCCTATATGACTTGTTTTTGTATACCATCCACATTATGGCATATCTGGATGAAGATAACAAGTTTTTTATTATAGCGTTTTCGTCAGGCTGATATGATACTAAAATCAGCACCAATTTTAGGTGCCGACTTTTTTATAAACCAACCTTATCCATTTTTTCAAGCACATCAGTCATCGCATCAATTGTATAATCAAGACGTCCGGGATTTTCAATCAAGCTATCCAAAACATTTTTTACACATTCAATCACGATCTCGTATTTTGCAGTGTTTTGATCCATGTTCTCCATGTTTTCTTCCACAGCAATACTTTCTTTTAAAATCTCATTCAAGCATTCTTGAATACGTGATGTTTCAACCTCATTTAGTACACGATTTTCTTTCTTTGCTTTACTTAAAATTCCTTTTACAATTCTTACATTTGTTCTAACTTCCATCAATATCAATCTCCTTTTCTTTAATATTTTCTACTTTTTCAACGCATTGTTTCAGAATATCAAGCACTGTTTCTTTCTCGATGTCGCCAGTTTCTAAGACAACTGTGCAGTTATCCGACGGATCAACTTGAATCGTAATTTCGATTTTGGTTTTCTTTTCGTTCATTCAATAAAACCAGTTTCTTCATCTTTACACCCCTTTCCGGTTTTGCAACCCGCAAATATTGTATAAAATGAAGATTTTTCCTTTCTACCTTTTGTTACTCTTTTTGGAAATTTTTGGAACTGAGTTCCTTTTTTTCTTCCTCGGCATATTTTCTTATTTCATCGTCAGTCAAATCAACGTATTTTAAAAGTCGTTTGGAACTAATTCCGTTTAGTGTTGTCTTTCCCTCTTTTTGTGCATCTGACATTTCTTTCGATAAAATAAATAATGCCTTTTCATATCCACATGGGATAAAATTTCGAACATCGCTAATGGTCGCATATCCTTTATGAAGGATTGAATATCTTATGATATTCCTTTGAGTATTTTTTTTTGTGTTCCTGCTCACTTTGCATAATCATCTACCTTTCTACCTCAAAATAGTAGCACTTTTTTTGTCTGTGGTCTACAAAAACAAGCCACCAATATATTTTTACGACTTGTTTTTATAGACCAGCATTATTATTTTATGATAGAATAGGAATAGTACATTTAAGAAAGGAGTGTATCAAGTGAAGAATAGTTTGTGTTCAAATTATGATATTCTTGAACAATACATTGAGAGCTATTGCAAAGAGCATCAAATTTCCAGACGGGAATTTGCAAAAGAAATTAAAATTTCTAGACAACAGCTTTTTGCGATTCAAAACAAAACCGTACCGCTCACCAGCTATATGATAAAAAAATTCTCAGATTTTTTTGGAATCCCCTATAGCCTACTCAATAACCAAATTCTTTATGATGAAGACGACACGAGTATTTTCAGTGAAGTGATTGAACTTCTGCTCGATCTGGATGATCGACAGTTAGAAAACGTAAAGGAGTACATTTTAGACAACAAAAATTAGAACATTAAAAACAAGGCAATTTATCTTTCTGAATTAAAAAATGAGAGGAGAGATATTATGCCAGTATACCACGACAAAAAGAGAAACACATATTATATATCCGCTTCCTATACCGTCCGCAAAGGTGTATACAAGAAACTTGTTAGGAGAGGATTTAAAAGAAAAAAAGATGCCATTAGAATGGAACGGATTTTAATGGCAAATATCGAAGACAGTGTACGGAAAATCAATAACATGTCATTGATTTTGGATGACTTATGGAACGATTATTTGAATTACATGAAGTTGACGGGATGGAAAGAAAAGACAGCTGCTACAAATACCAGTAAATATAAAAAGCACATCCAACCGGTGTTCGGTCAAAGAAACGTTCTTCAAATTGAGAAAAAAGAAATCGTAGATTTTCATACAAAACTAATCAATCAAGGATTGTGCAAATCGAGCGTAAACGGTATTCATGCAGTATTCAGCGGTCTTTATTCCTATATCAACGATGTATACGATATTGACTATCACCCTCTAAGTAAAGTTGGATTCGTCAAATTCAATCACGAGGACAAAAAGAAAGAAATCGTCATTTTAGAAACCGATGATTTTATCCGTTTCGTAAATGCTGTAGAAGGCACAAAAATGAAGTTGATTTTCAGAACTTTCTATTCAACGGGTCTTAGAATTTCCGAACTTCAAAATCTCAAATGGACAGACTTCAAAAAGAAATCTTTGTATATCCATAAAATTACAAAATCGAAGAATAGTTATCGAATCGTTCCGATCGACCAAGAATTAAACAAACTTCTTACTGAATTTAAAGAAAAATGCAGTAAAGAAGATACATATACATCGGACGCTTACATTTTCTTCGGAAAAAGTTTCAAAGAAAAAATCCCTGATTATAAAATCAGAGAAATTTTGGAAAAAACATTGGACGCTTGCGGATTGAAACGAATGACACCTCACGACTTCCGACATACGTTCGTATCACTTTTGATCGACGCAGGATATGACGACACCACGATCGCAGAAGTCATTGGCGATTCAGTTTCAACAGTTCGTACAGTCTATGCCCATATGCTTCCGAAAAGAAGAAAATCAATTACCGAATTTATTGACAGTTGCGTGCCGAAAATCAATATTTCGGTATAAAAAAGCTATATTTTTAGTATCATATTTCGTATCACGGCATTTTGAAAGATGGATTTGGCTTATAAACACTACGTTTTAAGCACATTACTAATTATTTACAATATTCTTTGTGGATTAGTATAGCCTTGTTTTAAAAAGAATACAATATCTTATTTGTCTAAAAATTCTTATTTTATTTGTATTTTGAAAATGTTTCGTATCATATTCGTGTCATCAGGACAATTTTTAAAAAATGACTTCATAGAGTCGTTTTTTGTTTAGCAAAATGAGTATTCTTCATCTTCATCTTCCTCATAATCATCTTGATTGATTTCATCACCTTCCATATAGGAAACTTGTATTTGAGGATCATTTTTAGCATTTTCAAAACAATCAATAATATTAGCATCCAGAAGGTGAAAATCCTTTTTCTTTTCCTTTGTCATTTCGTCCAGCATATCGTTTGTAACTGATAATGCAATACGCTCATTGACCCTCATATCGCTAGGTTTCAATCCCATGTCCAAACAAACCATTGCCTGTCTGAAATATTTTGGATCTTCGTCACGGATTGCTTTTAGTTGGACATACATTGTATTAAGCAAATTTACCTGAACAATATCTGCCAAACTTTGTTCTTTCACTTGATTCAATACCTTTTCATAATGCCCTGCCGGAACTTTTGTCGGCGATTTTGTTTCTGGATCAATGTAAGTGAAAGTCATATCGCTCATGGCTTTGCTCATTTCTTTTAGCTTCATCTTTATAAATTCATCATACTGTTTAATCATAATGTCTTCCCTCTCTATATCTATATATCAGAATAGCACAACAAGAAACAAATAAAAAGGAAGTTTTGCAGTCGAGCTTCCTTTTTACATTGAATGAATTTTAAAGATTATCTAATCTTTCTTGTAATTCTTTCTTATATTCCTTAACAATCTCGGTAATTTTATCTTTTAACTCTTTATCAAGTGGAAATGAACCATACATATAACCACCAGATGGATCAAATTTCTCCGATAAAAAAACCTGTGTACTATTTTCTAGTAATTTTACCAGTTGATCTAACCGATTTATTCTGTCTGCTAAACTCATTGCCTCTTCTAATACTTCTTTTTTCATCTTTGTTTCCTTTCAAGCATCAAATACTTTGTTTGTATCGCTAGACATTAGCTCATAATCTTCTTTTGAAATTTTCTTTATGTTAGAAATCTCAACCTTAAATACATCTGAAATATATTTTTTCAAATGTATTATATCTTCATCCGAAATATCTTCATCCGAAAATTCGACAGGTCTTCCCTGTCCATCTGACGGTGTTACAGCAACATATAATTTTTCAAGACGTTTGATTTCAAAATAAATACATGACATTACTTTTTTCTCCTTTCTTCATTCGTCATGGCTATAGTGGAAGCTACCGACCACATTAACGATAACAAAAACCGTATATATAAATTTGGAAGATCCCAGCCGGGAACATACGCCAAGGTATCCATCAAATTAAAAGTCACAGAAAAAGCAAACATAAAGCTGATAATATATTTTGTCATTCTTTTATGTTCTAAACCAGCCCTAGGTAGATTTATCAAAAAACTTTTGTTCACTATATAAACCAAACCTACTAAAACAATAAAGATCGGCATTCCCATAAACGGACTTACATTTTCAAAAAATGATTTAACAGCAATAGGCATCGCCCACAAAACAAGAAAATCCAACGCAATAAGAAGTGGAGCTTTACTTTTCATATATGCTTCTCCTTTTTTAAATAAGCGATGAAAGACAAATCACGATTGATTGCCTTTTTGTTTCCAGCCCGAATAAATGGAGCAGAATCTATAATTCCTCCATTTAGAATTGCTTCGATATATACGGGTTTTCCCCAAATTTGAAAATCCTTTTCTATTTTTTCAATGCCATGATTTCTAATCCTTTTATTGCCAATAAGACAGTTTCCGTTCATTTCCAAACATTGAAGCATCCATGCTTCAATACTACTATTCTTTATTTGTTGTGTCATCATTCTCCCCCAAAATATAAATAAGACGGCTTTCTTCTAACGCACGAAGATCAGTTTCTAATTGTTCTTCGTCATAGTTCAATTCTTTTGCGAGGACATGAATGCGTCGCTTCACATCCTCAGCATAAAGAACACGTTCCAAGGCTCCAATGAGCCTTTTGCAATTTATAATCTTTTCCATTGCTAATGCCCTAACTTGCTTTGTAAGTCTTCCATAATCTCATGAAGGAATTTTTGATAGTCTTCCTTTACGCCCGAAGTCAAAGGATCTTCTAGCAGGATGCGATTGTTGAGTGCTGCCAATTCGACTGGTTTTCCTTGAAAACGAATTTCCTGTTTGAACACTCTTTCTGGAAAGATATGACGCAAAGTTTTAATCCACTCCTCATTGATTTTGTTCCGTTGTTTCAACGTAATCAGCAATTTTACATCATAAGGAAGACGTTCTTCTTTAATCCACTCAATCAAGATTTCAATGGTTGCACCCAATCCGTTGATGGAGCGATCGGAAATATTCAGAGGAACAATAATCGTGTCCCCTTCATGACAACATGCACACACGCCGTTGTAGGTAAGCGAACTTTCAAACGGGCTATTGTCAATGATGATTACATCGTAATCATTGTCAACATAGGAAAGTGCTGTACGTAATTTTGCAGATGGATTTTTACCCGACAATTTCAAGAATCCGTCGGTCATCGACAATTCATCTGATGCCGGAATAATATCCAAGTTTGGATATTTCGTCTTGTAAATCGCATCCTTTACCAAGATCGGCTTTTTCAGAACGTCGTTAATATCCGTCTGATATTTACGTTCTTTCGTGAATCCTCTTGATGCCAAGGCTTTATAACTTTTCAAGATGCCGTTCACATCTTTGCATTCGTCGTACCATTCCCGGATGTTGATCGCATCCTGTTCACTGACTTCGTTATCATCTTTTAGCAGGGTTGATTGACCGTTTGCCTGCGGATCAAGTGGAATAAACAAAGTTTTATAACCAGCTTGGGAAAGCCCGTATGCCATGTTCAAAGCAGTTTCCGTTTTTCCTACACCACCTTTGCGGTTCAAAATGTTATAAGTGATTGCCATAGTTGTTGTTCTCCTCTGGTGTTTTTTTATCACCGACACAAGCAATCAGCTTGTGTTTCGTCTTACTTCTCAAAGACTCGTCAGGGTGATTTTTAATCAAAATCCGTGATTTTTAGTTTGACAAAATCGTTGTTATAATCAGATCCCCAGTATTTTTGGTTTTCTTCAATGAGGTCAAGAAGCTCATTTGATGCCTTCATATCCATATCATTGCCTTCGATTGTACCATTAAAGGATTCAAGTCGCTTGCGATCATCTTCATCCCATACATCGTCAAGTTCGATTTCAATTTCCTCTAAAACCGCATACTCGATTAAGTAAATCTTATTATAAGGATTATATCGACATTCACTTTGATACTCTTTCAGTGCTTTTTCAGCAACCTGCTTATCTGTTGTGATGACAAGTGCATAGTTGTCATCATCTTCACCCATATGCTCGTCAATCGCTTCCTTAATGGTTAATCCACGAATTATTTTTTGGGCTTCACGTAGATAACGGATTTCTAACAATTTTTCGTTTACAATATAGAATTTTTTCATATGTTGTTCTCCCCAAGGTCTTACCTTTTATCTGGTTTAATTATACTACACATTGTGCAGTATCACAAGTTCTTTTTCTCTTTTTTTAATCATAAATTTGATTGATTGTAGTTGGTATTTTCGCTTCATCAAACACCTCTTGGTGAATGATCGACGGAGCAATCCAATTTAATTTTAGTTGACGATTCCGCCCTTTTTTGCTCCCGATCCAGTAATGATGCCAATGTCCTTTGCGAACATGTGGTCTTTTTTTATTTCCAGTCTTTTGCAAGAAAACGATTTGCAGTTCGTCGTCCGCCATTTCGGAAGAATGTGTTTTAAACGTTTTTCTAATGATTTCCGAAGTCTTCTTTCCACATTCAAACTGTCGAATTTCTTTGTACTGGTCTTTAATAATTTTAGGGCTTTTTTTGTATGCCTTTCTACTTTCAGTCTTTTCGCTTATCTCCGCATTCTGAGCACAAATGTAAAGAAGAAGCTGCATCGCTGAATTGACGACATGAATATATTGATCGGCTTGCTTTTTGTAATCCTGTTCAGGACACGGATGCCTTTTTTGCGTAAAAGATGAATAGTGATTGAATATTTGAGAGAACACATTCTTTATGTTTTGGTTCTTCGCCAAATAAATAGGTACCGGAATAAAAAATTCCTTTGTGACGAGCATCAATCGAAATTGCTTCTTGTTTTCTTTTACCAGATAAAAGGCAAAAAAGCCAAGCACATCCATCATATCCAATTTTTTTGTTTCAATGAAAATACACGGAAAAGGAAGATTTTGTAAAACATCTACAGGAACACTAAAATCATCCGTAGATTGTTCGTACAAAAGTTCTTCCAGTTCACCATAAAAACTATAAATTTGCTTATTTCTTCGCCACAAACTCAAAGCATAAAGCATTTCCAAGTCTATCGTTGTATCGTGCATATAGGCGATCTTATCCGAATTTTTCCGTTTTTTACTCATGACTACACGAGCGATTGATTTGATTACTGGATATTCTTCGTTGAAACCAGATTTCTCATAGTCGATTTTTTTCCAGCAATTTGTATATTTTCGAGAATATTGCTTTACAAGTTCCAAAGGAACACAGGTATTTTTATTCATCCTGCGTTCCCTTGTTTTTAAAACTCAAAAATTCGATTCTCTCTACATGGATAAACATTTTCTGAACTTTGTTTCCACTCTTATTGACATATTCGTTTTTAGCTAACTTTCCTTCCACTAAAATATGTGATCCTTTGTCAGCATATTTGCACAACATTTCAGCGGTCTTGTTCCATGCAGTGCAGGCTACAAATAATGTTTCTTTTTCTTTCACGGCTAAATCGAAATTAACTACTTTCGATTCTCCAAAAGTTTTCAATTCCAAATTCGTCGAAATACGTCCAGTCATGATTACCTTGTTCATACAATTTTCGGAGCGGATATACATGAATTATCATGAGAGGAAGCTCCCTTTTTCTCCTTATTTTTTTACATCCTTTATTCCCCATTTTTTAATTTTGTCCCTACTTTGTAGCGTTGAAAAATTCAAAATAGAAAGTTCCATCGAATGGTTTTAAATGAACCATTCCATAATTCATTCCCACTTTCACAATGTAATTCTTAGCAATTCGTTCATGCAAGGTTTTTAAATACTCTCTAAAGCCTTCCAAGTTGCATATCTTTCAATTCAATTTTTTTACCACAATAAGCACAACGTCCACCGAATTTATCGTACACCTTTTTTCGTACAGTTTTTGAAAAACTCATTTTAATTTCCTTCGCTTTCTCTACATTCCTGTTTTACAGTTTCAATTTTTATCAGCAATACAAGATACCTCTAAAAAATAGAGACTGTCATACTGATCAACATGGATTCGATCAGTCACCTTTCGACAATTTGCATCGTTTTTAGATAAAATCAGTGTTTTTTCTTTCGCATCAAGCACCGCTCGATCAAACCCAACATGAAGAGTTCTTTCAAAAGCACTTCTTATCACCAATACAAGATATTTTGTTGGATTACGAATTATGATTTCTTGATCGTAACCAAAATACATGTTCTTTTTCCAATTGCTAATTTCATGTGTGGATGATTCTTTTATTACTTCACAAACTACATCCAAAGTGTCAACGATTGTCATTTTTCCTCACTTTCTTCATATTCTTGTTGTTCAGAAAACTTTAGTTCATAGCAGATGATCGCCATATCGAACAAAAGCATTTCCAAAATCAATTCAATCCAATTTTTAGCCCAATAGCCGATAAACATCGCTATCAAAAGCATAAATCCATAGGGCAATAATTTCACTGCATGGAAAAGGCATTGTTTTATCTTTTCCATCACTTTGACCTTTCTGCCCTAATAAACGATGAAGTAATATGATTCAATTCTTCATCCTCTTTCAAAGCCCCCAAGATACGATCCAGATCGTATATATTCGCATACGTGATTGTGAGCTTTTTTTCAGTAATGTTGATTCCTGCGTCCGTCACATCAACCAGATGCTGTTTTACGGCTTTCAGCATCGCATTCGTCGATTCCGAAGTAGCTTTTTCTTTTGGCTTCTTTGCGGGTTCTTTTTTCTGCTCTTTTCCGGAAAATTCGCCCGTCAAATACTTTTGAACTTGTCGCCCGGAAATGTTTGTGCCGTCCCGATTGATAAAATTGGTTTTCGTGGCGATCCAATCTCTTTTCGACGTTCCCTTTTGGATACACCTTTTTTCTTCCAAAAGTTCGACTTGTAATGGACTTCCCGCAGATTTTATTTGACGATCCAGCTCTTTGTCCTTTTGTTTGTAATGCTCGTAAACCTTTTCATAATTTTGGATAATTACTCTTTTATCCTCTTCGGATAAATAACGTTGATGGTTGTCGCCCATAATCATCGCCATTTCTTCAACTTCACTTTCTGGCTTGCGAACAATATACATTGGAAACATGCCATCATGACGACCTTCTTTATACAAAAGAAGCAACGCTCTATAACGGGTTTCACCACCAATCAATGTGTAGTGTTTTCCGTCGCTGTCTTCTTGATAGTAGACACGACCGTTATTTACATTTTCACGTTCAATTTCGTTTGCTAACGCTTGGACTTCTTCATCGTAAATATGGAAGAAGTTCAATTTATTTGGGCGAATGTCATTCACATGAATCAGTTCAAAAACAGGCTTTTTGCTAGCCATCTGTTCCCCTACTGTTCCGTCATAAATTTCATCAATCATGCTCATATAATTATCTCCTCTCTATTAAGTGACTTGTTTTTGTAGACCACTTTAGATATTATAACATCGTTCTTGTTTATAAGAAAAAGGAACTCAGTTCCTTTTTCTATTCACTTATTATTTAATGCTATTAGCCCATTCCTCATGTTCCTCAAGACTTTGTTGATAAAGAGATTCAAGAATTTCATCTGTCCATTCCAATCCTTCATCTTCATCCTCAGAAATTTCAGGCATATCTCGATATTGAGATTCAGAGATTTCGTAATCAATTCGTTCAATGATTTCTCCATCTTTTGATAAAGAAATGCAGTCATACGGATAATCCCCACGCAGATAATCATAATCGTCGCTGTTTTTAGCCATTTCGATGCAGTTGTCGTACACATCTTTCGCATCCTCAAAGTTGCTAAACTCTTCCTCATACCTTTCGTTAATGAAGTCGTAAAATCCATTCCTTCCATAACGTGCCGATTTCACTTTGTAAATTGCTTTTTCCATGTTGTTGTTCTCCCCAAGGTATCTTACCTTTTATCTGCTTTTATTATACTACACAACGTGCAGTATTACAACTCTTTTTTCTTTTAATTTTTCTTGATTTCTTCGTTCGTCATGAAAATATATCCCACGAAAAGCCGGGTAAGATCAGGAATATGCTTTCGATTCCAAACCCAGCTTTTGATTGTTCTATCGTTGATTCCAAGGTTTTTTCCTAACCTTTCAAGGTCAACAGTTTTGTTCGAACCACAGAAATCGGCAGGCGATGATTTCACAATATGCCAAATATCGGATAGCATTTCTTCTGTAATGCCATCCTCTTTTTTCTGCTTTGCTGAAAAACACTTTTGAAATTCATCAAACGTATTACAATTTTCCGCAATTTTATACAATTTTATGTATAAGCTGTATTGAATTTTCATAGTTCTTCCTCCAAATCAAAATCCCATTCTACGTCGGGAATTGGTTCTTTATCCAATCTAAAATGCTCTGGCATAGGAACGCACGGGCGATCATCCATCCCAGCGGAAGCATTAAATCTTTCAACCGCAGCTTCGTAAGCGTCGTGATCATATTCTTTCGCTATATGCGGAAATCCGTTTTGTGCTAGTTTGTCCATTGTATCTTCACAATACAGGCATCCGTTTTTTAATTTCGTTTCAAATAAATCACATTCCGCACCGGAGTTAATAAAATATGACTCTTTTTCCCTCGGATAAACATACCCGATGAAGCCGGAGTACGAAGAAACAAATTCTTCAATACTCATGTCAATTCTACTAATGTACTTTCCTTTTTGCATTTTTCTTTCTCCTTTCCTTTGTTTTCTGCGCCTTTCGGTTCGATCCAAAACTTTACCATCTTCAAGGCGTCGACACGACCACCGAAGTAGCCTCTAATATAGTCGTCTTTCTGAAAGCGTTGTTCTAGCAGCGTTTCTAACTGAATTTTGTCGTCGATCTGTTCGAGTAAATATTTGTATTTGTTATTCATTGTTTTATCTCCTCCAAAAGGTTTATAATCTTTTCAAGCCTTGCCTTACTCACGTTTCCAGCCTTCATCTGATGTTTGAAAATCTGAGTGACTGCAAAACTATCAAGGTGCCCATATTGGCACAAGTTCATCGCCGTTATTACCTCTGACGCAAAGCTGTGCATCGTTGATTTCAACGGCTCTTTCTTGCTCCGCTCATACAACATGTTGTTTATCGCAACAAGTTCGTCAGCTGTTAATGTTACATCTACTTCCCTGTTCCGTATCTGGTATATCATCTCTATCCGCTCTCTTGACCTCTTTGGTCTCGTCCCACCATTTCAAAACCGTATGACGACTCAAACCTGTTTCCCTTTCGCAATCAATTTTTTTTCCATTTGGATTTCTTCTGCGCCAATCTTGAACAATATCCATTTTTGGCTTGCGACCATTATTATCATCCCATCTTTTACCTTGTCTTCTAAAACGAATATCTCGTATAGCTCTTGCTTCTTCTAAATGATCTTTTTGCTTTTGATAATTCCGCTTGTTTCGCTGAATTTTGATATCCGTTCTATCAGACATCTTCTCGATCGGGTATGTAATCCATGCAGAATCATAGCCTTCCAAAGCTGCAAGTACATCTTCTTTCGTAAATGGGTTATCTTTTGCCTCTTGTCGTTGATTGAATATATCTAATAACCCAAACGCATCTTGTTCTAGTTCTTCCTGGGATATGCCACACTTCATCGCAGTAACAGCCAATACCCACGTACACCAAAATCGATGCCCAACTGAATACTCTGTTTTTATACGTTCCAGCCATCGATCATACACTCTACGATTAAATTTCCATGTATTCCTTGGCTTTTTATCAATAATCCTGTCCTGATACCATTCAGGATATTTCTTTTTAGCCTGTTCTAATGTTAAGTGACTTTTATAGCTAAATTCTGTGACTTGATACTCTTCAGAAAAGAAACTATTCATATATTCCATAGTTACTTTTTTTCCAATAGAAAAAGCTCGAACTCTTTCACCTTTCTTTGTAATTGTTCCAACAACTCTAAATCCCTGGCAAACAGGTTCATATTGTATAGCATCATGCAAAGTTGATATACTGTCATGCCATAAGAACCAGGTTAATCTTCGTTTATAGCATTCCAGCTGTTCTAAAACATTTTCAAATAAAGGAATAGGCTGTTCAAAAATGTAATACACATGAAGCCCTGTTCCACTAGAAACAATATAAGTAGGAATTGGCAATAAATTAATTTTATTCATTTGATGGAGCATGTTGCGTATTCCTGCATTATCCTTTTCAATCAATCCATCTACATCAAAAGCCAATGCATATAACTCACGTGCCATAGAGCTATCTCTTGTCTTGCCCGCATAGCTGATCGGACTCATTAAACAAAAATTATCTCTTAAAATAACTTCATCTAATTTCTCTAGATCATCCGTTACAGTATGGCGCAGAACCTTAGTTTTTCCATTCTTTAACTTATCATCTGTAACCTCGACAAGAATCCCATTGTATTTCCCTTTATCGTACTCCCCTTTATTTTGCAAAGCACCTTCAGGAAATATATCTCGGTAAAACTCTCTATAATTCACTTCATCAAAATACTGTTCTAAATAATCAGCTAAATAAGCCATAACAAATCCTTTCTAAAAGAAAAAAGAAGCAAAAAAGAAAATTTAGATAGTGCAAATATTTAATTCCGTGATAAAGCCTACCGCACTACCGTTTGCTGTCCACTCATTGCATTTCGGTGCAAAGCACCTCATACAATTTCATCCGAATCCGAATTTGACGTGATCTCATTTTTTTCAATCTTGTATTTGATTCTTAGTTTGTCCGCCATTGTAATAGCGGTAAAAACTTCTGAATCCGTCGCTCCGGATTCATGCGTAATCGCCATCAATTTTTTAATCCGTTCAATTGCATCTTCTCTTTTCATAGATGCTCTCCCCGTGATTGATAATTGACGCAATGGCAAGGATTTCTTCGTTTTTGAAAGAATCACAAAACCACTCTAAATTTCCGACTGAATATGTTTCTAACATAACGAACCATTCGCTCTTTTGGTTTCTTGTAATAATTCTTTTTCTTTTTTTTCCTTTCTTCCATACATCTGATTTGTTATCATGGCTTTTTGAGAAGCCCAATTCTTCTAATGCGTCTTTTCCCATGTTGCTGTTCTCCTTGGTGTTTTCCATCACCGACACAAGCTGTTTGCTTGTGTTTCGTCGCAATTTTCAGCGACTCGTCAGGGTGATTTAATTTGAAATTTTAAACCACTTATCATAGCTTGATGATGGGCAATAACCGGCAACCGACAAAACGAAATCATCGACCATTTCCGACAACCGATCATCTGGATCGTTCCCTACTAATACTTCAATGTTCCCATTTGACAGACATGTGATTGGACAGTCCATAATAGGTTGAAAGTGTTTGTAACCTTCATCCGTCAAACTTATATCATCATCCCACACAAAACTTGCTCTTGTATCGTAGCTTCCAAATAACTCACAATCGAAATCTTTTCCTGTGCTTAACAGTTCTTTCAATGTCATAGTGTTGTTCTCCTTTAGGATGTTTCATCCTTTTCTATCTGTCTTTATTATACTACACAATGTGCAGTATTGCAAACTTTTTGTAAAGAAAAAAGTCGCCTGTTTAGCGACTCTTCAAAATGTTTTTTTGCCATTCTTTTCGTTGCTCTCTTTCAGCTTTGCTCATGCGATCATTCGACACTTTCCCTTTCTTATGCAAGCATCGAAGATGGGTAAGATTTGCCTGTTTTTTCCTGCATTCCTCACTACAAAGATTGCCTGAAACAGAGTTATTAAATTCTTTTCCGCAATACACACAAACCTTAATGCGATTTTGAGAAGCGAGTTTTTTCGCTTCGGCACGTTTTTTTCGCTCACGTTGACTTTTCTTTCTTTCTCTCTGCTTCTCTAGATTAGCTTGTTTTGCACAATCTGGACAATACTTTTGCAATCCCCCTTTTACAACATACTCTTTCCCGCAACGTTGACAAGTATCTATCGTTCCAAGCAGTCGCCGATTGTCCTTATTCGCTTGATAACGCTTTTTTGCGTCTGCTTTTGCGTAACAAACGCATCTGTCGCAATACTTGGAACTTGGAAAGCCTACAAATGGTTTTCCGCATTTTTCGCAAATTTTATCTTGATATACTGCATTATCACGCCTTTTGCTAGCACACATTGGGCAAAGATATGACAGTGACGGATCTTTGACAATAGGAGTGTAGATTCGCCCACACTCCGCACATTTTCTAATCGCTTTTACCATTCACCTATTTCCTCTTCATATTCTTCGACCCATGATCCTTCAAGCATCCATCCGATTTGATCGTATTCAATATCTGGATAGTATCCATTTTCATCGTAAAACTTTTGAAAGTTTGCCTCTACAATGTCGGTCACATCTTCTGCAATATCGTCATTATCTAAAATGTCTGAAATTCGATTTTCGATTTCTTCGTCCCCTTCGTAATCACTAAGTTGCTTCAAGGCTTCCAGTCTATGAGATCCTATTAATAATTCGTCACTATTGATAAGGATCGGGCATCCAATCCACCCTTTTTCTAAAATACTTTTCTTGATTTCTTCCACTTTTTTCTGATTGGTTTTATTTATTCCGTATTTTCCCTTGATTTGCCAAAAATTCATAGGTGTCTATCTCCTTTCCTGAAATGTGTCATTCGTTAGATAAGCAATCACGTTCTTTTTGTACATATCCAAATCTCTTTCATGAAACGGACAAACTTCGCATGGCTCGTCATCATCCAAACAAACCCCGACATTGCACATACCTCCCGTCGCATACATAACTTCGATAATTTCCATCAGATTTTCTTTGTTCACTTCGATTAGCTCAGGTATTGTTCCTTCTCCCCAAACCAATTTTTGCCTACACTTTTTGCATTCATCTTTATCTTCAAATTCAGTTACAAAATAGTTGCAGTTCGGGCAGTTTCCCACTCGCCCTTCATGACTTATGCTAATCCCTTTAACTTTTTTGGGAGCTTTTTCTTTATTCATTGTTGTTCTCCTTTGAGTTACTTGTTTTCATCGTGTTCCAACAATTCTTCAATTTCAGCAAGCCGCTTTAAAAGATTTTCTTTTTCTTCCAAGAGCTTCTCTCTATCGAACTTTGACTCAGAAACCTTTTTGATTTCAATATCATCAATATCAATGTTTGCTTTCAAATTCCCGTCTAATGCCCATTCGGGAAAATCCTTGACCCGGATCACAGTACCTTCTTTTACTTTCGTCTCCCAATTGGCACGAGAACCACCCGATGTAAAACCACCATCAAGCACAGTTACTGCATCTGCGACTGTTGCCCCAGAATCACGACCATACGCCTTTGCAATCACGATTCCAGCAATCATAATCGCTCCCTTATCCGCATAATCTTCTTTGTTGAATTTAATTTCAACAGTACAAGTTTTTCCGCCTTGATCTTCGGAATATCCAAAAATATCATTTAGGATTTTTAAAAGTGCATCCTTGTCATCTGCTGAAACATTCCATGTCTTGCTTTCAGCATTCCATTTTCTACTTCCGATGTTTGATTTCATCTCTCTAACAAACTCCGCATTGTAGGGCGTTTCAACGCTGATACGTCCATTCTTTTCAGTTAATTTAATCATATTGTCCTCCCCAAAGTTTTACCTTTTCTCTATCCTTATTATACTGCACACAGTGTAGTGTTGCAAACTTTTTGTAAAGAAAAAAGTCGCTGGTTTGAGCGACTAATATTGTACCTCCATTACTGCGAATAAACGACCAACCAATGGATTTTGTTCGTATGTTTCCATATACAATGACGGAATTTTGTTTTGAGTTTGGATGCGAATGATTTCGTTTGCTGATTGACATGCAAGTTCCACATCGAAATTTTTTAGTGTTTCGATACGTGAATCAATCGAATCAATATGCTTCTGAATCTTGTTTTTGAATTTTTCAATATCAATCCGATTTTCTTCATCGGTGATTGTATAAGTAGGATTTTGAAAAGAAATAGAGTATGGGTGCCGATCTATAAACTTCGACGAAGTCATTTTATAGATACCCCAAGAATCTCTATAAACGTTCCAATCAGAATTTTCTGTTAAAAAACTGCAAAACCGTTTGTTCAAAACTTTTCCATTCCACTTTTCAAGGTTGGGAATTTCCAGCAAACTAGAAATTTCTTTTTTTAATGAATTGTATTTTTCCAATTCAGATTGATAAGTAGATTTGATGGATTCTATTTCTTTTTCAGTAAATGTAGTAGTCATGGTGTTATTCTCCTTTTAGCAATTTTCTTTTTTCAATTGTTCGATAAATTTGTTTGCTTCCGTTTCCGAAAGAAACGAAATTTCTTTCACTCCCCTAGTTTTAGGTTCAGGAAGAAAATCTAAATTGTCTTTACTAATCTTATATTTGAGTTCTCCATTTTTCATAACTCTATAAGTCACAGACCATACTTGCATTTCAGGGATCAAATCGAAGTTTGAGTATTCGATTGGTTTATTTGTTTCAAAATAGCCAAATGCTACCCGACCGATCGAATCAATGAATTTAGGTTCATCGTAATTAACGATCCTGTCGTTTCCTTCTGGTTTAGGCGTACAACCAATAAATAATGGTCTGAGCGTGCTGTAGTATTTCATAGTGTTGTTCTCCTTGATGATTCTTTTATCACCGACACAAGCTGTTTGCTTGTGTTTCGTCGCAATTTTCAGCGACTCGTCAGGATGATTTTTAGTCAATTTGTACAGGGCAGATGCGATATATAACTTCTACCTTTCCATCCTGTTCATAGACAAACCGTTTATGAGGCAGTTCGTAGTAAAAGGAACAAACAATTGGAAGTTCTTCGTCATATTCTTCATCAATCCATTTGCAAATATCATTTTGTGCTTCTTCCTTCGTGTCATACAACTTATTTCCGGAAATACTAGTTTGAAATTTCTTTGGTGCCCACGGATATGTTTCAGTAACGATGTATTTTGTCATTTTGTTGTTCTCCTTTAGGATTTTTTATCCTTTTCTATCTGTCTTTATTATACTGCACATCGTGCAGTACCACAAGTTTTTTTTCATAAAAAGTCGCCTATTTTAGCGATATTTAAAACATTTTTTATTGTTTCTCAATATAGAAAAATCAGAAAAAAAACTAGAGTATTGTGTTCTTTCTCCATCCTGTAGTATAGTGAAAAAAAGGAGAAAAATATGAAAACATTAAAAATCAAAACAGTGAACATTTCACAAAGAAAAAACTATGAAGTAGAAGACATCATAAAAGATCTGGAAGAAACTCAGGAAGGTATCTTTTTTGTAAGAGGCAGTAGTCCTTCACTGACTGCTTTTGGTATGAATGAAAACGGCATCGAAGCAGACATAAGTATCATTCCGGTCTGTTACGGAAATGGCAAAGAAACAGAAACGAACGTAGACTTTAGAAACGTAGCTCTCAAAGACCTATATCACAAATATACAGTTCTGACTGGAAAACGCCCAGCCAAATCATGGGATCGTTCAAAGACTTTTCTAAAATGGTTGGAACAGATCGACTACATAAAAACAGATTACGTCATACTAAATACGTCATACTAATATACAAATTAGAAAAAACACACCCTGTCCTGTGACAGAGTGTGTTTTAATCATAAGAGCTATCCAATTTTTACTTGCTTTCTTTTATCGCCTTTTGGGCGATTTCTTTAGCTTCTTTAAAACTTTTCCCTCGAAGCCATTCAATAAGTCCCTTTCTTGATTCAGAAAAAACACTTCTGTCATCAAATGGACACGTGAAGCATTCATGATCGCATTCGTCCATCAGGATATAGCAAAATGTCTCGTAAGACCAAAGATTGTCGATGATATGATTCAATCTCTCTTTATTCGCTTCGATTTGCTCAGGCATTGTTCAATTCAATTCCGAAATAATCTTTCAAAATTCTTTCTTCACCGATTTCTTTGATTGCTTTTTTGAGGTCTTCCTTTGATTCAAAATAAACTTCGTTTCCTTTGAACTTAACATCCTTTAAAATGATGATTTCTCGATCGTTTGGTAAGTCGCTTTTAGACACGGCATTCACAAACCAGTTGTCCAGTCCAAAAACAAATTCATACCCACCTGCAAGCCGTTCCAATTCAGCTTGCACTTCATCGTGTTTCTGCCGTTTGAGGATTTTCTGGACAGTTTCACTATTCTCCCAATTATCTTCTTCGAGATATGGAAACGACCAAATATCTTCTGTGCATGGGCGAATCAGATCATCTTCGGAAAGTTGTTTTTTTGTTTTTTCGTTGTTCATAGTCTTTCTCCTTTAAACTTTTTCATCTTGACTTCATCTTATACAAAAACAGGTAGAAATACAACCGTTTTTATTATTTTTCAGCTTTCTATTTCCTTTAAAATCGCATGAACAAAATAGCGATCGGTGCCGTTCAAAAAGGAAGAAAGCGAACCACCTACATCAGCACATGTATATAAAGTTATCATATTGTCATTTTCTGAAATTTCTGTATTGGTTAGGTAAAAACTCTTTGCTTTGACTTCATCAAAATAGATGTTCAAACTATCCCTATTTTGAATATCAGGTTGATTGGAAGTCGAAAAGGCTTTTTCCAAATAAGCAGAAAAAATATCTGCTTGATAAACCGCATTCGGAGTAATGACTTGAAAAGATGGATTTTTCAAAAAGTATGATTCATCCATATATTTTTTCAAAAAAGAGAATTTCCCATTACCACCAAACACACTATGTCCATAAACAAAAGTATTGAACGATGTAAAATCTGGATTAGAGCGATAATCCATAAATATCGAACCTTGCTCATCGTATTTTTTGTACAAGTTCTTATCCAAGTAAAAATCGTTGTCAGACGTTTGCAAAACAGGAAAAGATGTATCGGTATTCGGAAAATAAAGAAAGGCAACCACGTCCTTATTGATTGCCCAGATTTCTTCAAATGCTTTTTGAATCGAAGAACGATCATCAACCTCGATCGTCTCCACGGTCTTTTCCACCTTGTCATCAATTCCGTTTCTTTCCAAATATTTTAAAGTGAAAAGAATAAGCGGGATCAGTGATCCGATCAATGTTAAATAAAGGATGCACATTATAATTTTTCTTCTCATTTCTCACTCTCCGTATTCAGTGTTGAATAATATTCTTTCACTTGTTCTCTTCCTTCTTTAGAAATTATTTCTAACTGTTCACCGGAAACACTATCTATTTTTTTGTCGTTTTCATCGTAAATAACGTAGAACTTATCATCGACCAGATACATGACAGCACGTTTTTCAAAATTGCTCCAAGCCACTAGCTTTTTATTCAGATAAACATATTGTTTTGTATAAGGCAGTTTGACGCAATATTGAGTATCCGTGCTTCTGGATTCATCAATCATATTGCTACTAAATGACATACCTTTGATATATCCGTTCAACTCCAAAGACTTCCCACGAATGCGTTCCAATTCAGTCATACGACTTTTTAGATAGGTGATATAAGCATACTGTTTATTCGCTTCTCGTTTTTCTTTTGTGCAAGCTGAAAGAAATTCTCTCACTTCGCTCAATTCAGGATTTCCAAGTTCTTCACTCACTTGTAAATGCTTTAAAACTGCTTCCGTAGGTTCTACTTTTTCTGTGCCATGCAACTGCACCTGTTCTTCATAGATTTTATATTCGTTGTACGTTTCAAGATAATCCTTTGCAAGCGGTTCATTTTTTAAAAATTCCGTTGTCAATGATTTTTGCTTTTCATAACTTGCTTCTCTTTCTTCCAATTCGGATAACGTTTCTTTGATCCGATTTTGCAAATCTTCATACGAATAGATTTCTTCAGCATTTAAAAAATCTAGTTCTTTAATCAACTGGTTGTACCGTTTCTTCTCTTTGTATCTGTTGTTATAAAATTTCGGACAGTAATCACGTTCTGCCAAATTCATAGTCGAATTTTTAATTGCGATCATGGAGTTAGTGGCGGATTCTTTAATCGAAACGAATGCACCTTGAATTTCAGGAATTTTTTCAAAGTCAAATTGATAATCAACGCCGTTTCTCGTTTTTTCACGATAAAACTGCCGAAGTGCATCTTCGCCATATTCTTCACCTAATTCTTTCAAACTGGTAAAGCGATCTTTTCCAAATGGCTTCACTTTAATATACTTTCCACGTTTGATTTCATATCCTTCAAGAGCCAAGTTTTCAAGCAATTCATCCAAGCTATTCGTTTCTGCTTTTACCTTTTCGATTTTGTCAATAATAATCGACTTCCAAGATACGGTCAATTTTTCATAACTAGATTCATTTTTCCCTTCATAATTTTTTCCTTTAAAGCGTCCGATTGCTTTCATTTCATCCATGACATGGCATCCATATGATTTAGCGATGCGGTCGCTTGATTCACGCAATCCATATAAGCCTTCCTTTTTATTTGCAAGACGATCTTCTAATTTTCTCCCACTTAAATTTGTAGCATTGATTATGATGTGATTATGAAGGTGTCCCCGATCGACGTGCGTGCATACGACACATTGATAATCTGTATAGATTTCTTTACAAAGTTTCAATCCAATTTCGTTTGCCATTTCAGGCGTGATGTTATCACGAATGTCAAAAGACTGAACGACATGATAAGCCACCCTTTCATCTTGCTCATTATGAAATTTAGATTGAACAGCAACCATTTCTTGTTCCGCAAAACGAAGATTACAATTATAAGCACTTTTCAAAAGTCCATGATCGGTTTTCTCTTCGTTTTCGATATAATTCAAACATTGTGATAATCCATTCCCGTTTTGTCCGGCATGAATGACAATTCTTTTTGTATACGGCATAATTTCCCCTCTTTCTAATCTTCAAACAATTTTTCTTGTTTTGCATAAACTTCTGGATTGCTATAAACTTTACGAGCCGAAACCCATAATACTTGATTTATCAAACGAATCAATTCGGAAATCAAATCTGCTATTTCTTGATTCTGCTTTCTTAATTGTTCCTTATCCAAATTCGATAAATCGGTTCGCATCATGATTTTTTCTTGCTCCAAACTAAACCGATCAATCTTCTCAACCAGCCGATTCACACATTCATTGACTTCGACTTTTCCGTGCAAATCTTCTACATAAATATTTTCATAGATTCCTACCGCTCTCAAATAATCCGAAAGATTTTGAAATCCGTATTTCTCCATTTTTTCTTTTAACAACAATCGCTCATTCTCATTGAGAAAAACATTCACTCTCTTTTTTTTGTCCTCTAATATTCTTCTTGCCATAGTCCTCTTTTTATCTCCTGTAATAACCGTTTATAGTCATACAAATTTTCAATGTATTTTTCTTTATAAACATTTTGCTCGATCCACTTCACACCTTCCGCTGATACAATGGTTTTCTTTTTCACTAATAAAACGGCATCGGGAATACTTCGTTTCAATTTACGAACTGCCGAATAAATGCTTCTTGATGATTTTCCAAAATAAAGCATCAACTCTTTGGTATACATATTCCGATAAGCAACCCGTTCTTTTCCTATTTTCAATTCCTGCTCCAATCTTTTGATATTCCTTTTCACAAATTCGATTTCAGCAGTCTTATAAGGCACGTCAAAATTCAAGTATACTTCCTCGACCCACTTCACACCTTCTAAATACATCCAAAGTTCTTTTTCCCCATCCATATTTGTTCTGTAACAGAGCCAACGATCGGCACGATGACTCCGATTACACTTCTCTTTTATCCATTTCATCTGCCAATCAGACAGCCCAAACTGATTTTGAACATCTGAAAATCGCATCCTCTGAAATTCCAATTTTTTTCACCCCTCTCTATGTATGCAACGTTGACGCCTTTATATATAGCAAGCATGGTGTGGATACACACCTTTTGCTTGTTAGGGGATACCCCTAAGACCCTTTATCGTAGAAATTCAGTTTCCTGAATTTCCAATTTTTAGGCTCATTTCTTTTCAGAAATGAACCAAGTATAAGTAAGTTTTTTCTCTCCTGCATCCTGCTTTCTCCTCTCGTTTTGCTTGTGTCTTTTGATAAACTTCATCATTGATATTTCCAGTTATCAATGTTTTTCCGATGCTTTCCACCGCCTTTTTGAATGTTGTATGAGTCTGTAGAACGAAACGCCCGAATAATATTTTAGAATTTTCAAAAAAATCCGTCTTAGCCGTATACGTTTCTCCATCCTTTTCAACTTTCTTATATTTCATTTTTTCCATCAAATTCTTTAATGATTTTGGACATTTTTCCGAATAACTAAACTCTGATGCAAAGGTTCTTCCCTTTAAAAAAAAGCCTAATTTCTTTCCGATATAATCATCTAGTGCATGTCCCCATTCATGAGCAAGGTTTCCTGCACCATTTTCTCTTGTTAAATTGATTTCTACGTTCATTGCGTCGTAATGAGCACTCGCCGCATTCTTTCCACCATTGCCGGATGTTGCAAAACCCAACTGCAATTCACCTTCAAAGCCAATATTTGTTGGATCTATTTGAAGTACCCGACTCAAATCCATAAGTGCATCATACCCTAAGTTGGTTACTTCTTTCCGTTCATATTGCGGAACGGAGTTACCATAATCATTACCGCCAAACTGAAATGTATCTTTTAATTCCATCGACGAAATGTTTTTTCCTTGACGATAACTAACGCCATTTCTAACGACATGCTCTAATTGTGGTGGAACAAATCGCTTTTTCTTTGATGTTTTTGAAGCTCTTTTTGTTCCTTGTTTATCCGGTGCATGGTCGATGATATATTGCTCACAATCCCGATAATGTTCAAAATTATTTGCGATAAACGTTCTTCCCTGTAGGATAAAAAAGGTATCATCTTTCCAATTTTTTTCATCCGCAAAGTCGCCTTTCGGATAAAAATATCTTGTTCCCCCAAACCTTTTTATCTTCATACACTGATTTCCATTTTCCATTTTTTCAAAGATGGAATCCTTTTTGCTGTAAGGAAGAACCTCATATTGAGAAAGAAGTATTTGTTTATCGGAATAACAAAACTGCTTCTTTTTTATCTCATAATCAATTGTTTCCCATCTTCCAATCTGTAAAGCTCTCAACAATTTATTTGGAAAAAATCCCTCTGCTTCATCTTTGACTTTCACATAGTGATAGTAACCTAAAGGTTCAATATACTTTGGTGAAACCACATCCGGATAAAATCTTTCTGCGTCATAATCGTTATGAAGTTTCATCGTTTCTTCTTTAAAAAAAGTCACAAAGCTGGTGTAGTCTTTACATATTTTTTCAATTTCATCCGCTGACGCATTATAAGGAAAAGTCGGTTGAGCAGGTAACGAATCTCGAATTTTTTTCATATAATACGCAACACGAATCGGTAATCCTGATGCTACCAACTCTTCATAATTCGGTTTTTTCCAGATGTTATTTTTCTTGACGAATTGATATTTTTCTTTCAAATTCAGTTCGTCCAAGTCTTCCAATGTTAGACCACTACTCTTCCAACGATACTTTTTCGCCCCACCTAACGGTTTTCCGACGGCTTCATATCTCATAAATCTATTCCCCTTTCTTGTCTACATTTTCTTTCGAAATATCCAAAGTCATTAGCTCTGGTTCATCATTTGGGTATTCGTCATAGCCTTCGCTGGAACTTTCACTTAAGCTCCATTCTTCCAGCAATCTTTCTTGTAATGTCATTTCCATCTGTCTTTCTCCGTCCTTTCTACATTTCCACTTCTTCTTCATCCTCTTGTTCTTCTTGAACTTCCGAATGCTCTTCCATCATTTCAAATTCGCCTTTTTCCCTGATATAATCAACGATTTTGTCTGCATCTTTAATAGCATCAAACAACACTTTTGGATCTTTTTTTAGTTCGGAAATCCAGCTTTGGATATAGGCTTTATGATTGTTGATATGGTTTTCATCCGCTTGAAGTCCCAGCTCAGCCATTAAAAAAGAAGAACCGATTTCCGCTCTCAGCTCTTCCATGGCGTATTTTTGAGAACCAAACAAGCCGCTCATATCACGATTCAAACGATTCGGATGACCTGTCGCATGACAAGATTCATGTAACTTAGTCGCATAATATCCATATTCAGTATGGAAAGTCGTCATCGGTGGCATTGTGATTTTATCATCCTTAGGATTATAGAATGCTTCATCGCCGATTTCTTCGTAATCGACACCTAAGTTATTTATGATGCTATCTACGACCTGATTGCTGTTATATTCAATGGTAGGGACTTCCTCTTTTTCGATCTTCTCACATACCAACTCGTAACGCTCTTTCAACTCTGCAAAACGTTCTTTCTTTTCATCGAAAGATGCCTTCTTATCCTTTTTAATCTCCTTTATTAAGCGATAATATTCGGATGCTTTTACATACTCACATCCATCCTTAATGTAGTGTCTATGCTCCATTTGAGCATTGACATTGAACACGTTGAACGATGAACACATTAAAGAAAAGGCTTCAATACGCTGCTTTTTTTCCTCTAAACTCAAAGAAGGATCATACTTAATTTTATTTGCCCAGTCCGTAAATTCTTTAATCTTCATCGACTGTTTCGTTTGTCTATTGTAGTAATAATAAAATTCAAGGGGTACAGATTTCTCTCCTTTTTTTACATACCATTCATTTGCTTCTGCCTGATTGACCGTACACCAACGGCTGTCTTCGTAATGTTTCGTTTTTTGCATATGACACAATAACACTTTGTTGCACATGCGATATGGTGTTTTCGTGATCGCATTATGCGGTGGATTGCTTACCCAATCCTGATGCCAAGGCAACTGTTCTTGCTCCAATGCTTTGATATATTCATCAACTAGCATTTCTCGTGTTTTACTTGTCTTATTCTTCATTTTCATATGTCCTTTCCTGTTCATTTAACTAAAAAAAGGCACCAGATAAATATATCTGATGCTCATTTTATTGTTCGTTTTTTTCTTGATTATTTTCTTTTTCAGTATTCTCATTGAGTGATTCATCAATATCTTTCATCACTTTCTCGTATCTTGATTTCAATGATTTTAGACCCTTTAATTGTTCCATAATCAACTCGTTTTCGAATTGTTTTGTTTCGATAATATCATCATTCTTCTTTTTATCGTTTTCCAGTTTTGCAATTTTGCTGTTCAACTGTCTAATTCCACCATTCATTTTTTGTTCCACCTTTCAATCTTATTTTATATAATTCCACAAAAAAAAGAAGCGTTGCACTTCTTTTAACGATCATCTTTTTCCTCGTCAGTTTCTTCTTTTTCAAGTAATTCTTGATATTCTTCACTATACGAAGTTCCGTCCAAACAATGTTCAAATATCCAATTTTTTAGTTCAGCCATCTCATTCGTTTCATAATAATGAACCAACTTTTCTTTAAATTTTCCATCCAATTCAACAGGAATTGATAGTATTCCTCGTCCATGTTCAATCAAAATTTTATTAGCAACTAAAGTTGCCATTCGTTTATTTCCGTCTTTGAATATCTGTTTTCGCATCATCCATAGCATGATTGTAATAGCTCTTTCTGTATCATTTGGGATCTTCAAAAGTTCATGAAGTTCAACATGCAATTGGTCTGGATTTGGTATTTCTGGTCGCCATGATGTCCCGCTAATTAGGACACCATCGACTCTAATTTGACCTAAATCATAGTGAGGCAAATCTCCTTTTGCGATCAATTCATGTAGGTTTTCCATATAACCTAAATCAAGCGGTTTTGAAATATTTTGTAAAATATATTGCCAACCATCACGCAAACAACATACTTTACTGATCTCCGAAGGCTTCAACTTTTCAACATTTACATCGTTTAAAATATCGTTCGTTTCAGCAAAGGTAACGGCGATTCCTTCCAAATTTGCACTCTTATAAACAGAATCCACTAATACTCTTTTGGCACAAAAAACATTGTCTTCTAATTTCATTTTATATTTATCAATCATAAACGTCACTCCTCTCTTCTTTTTTTATATTATACCAAATATTTGTCATATTGTGTGCGATATATTATATCCTAACAAACTTTGTATTCTGTATTCAGAAACGATTTCATTGCTTCTTTTACCGCAAAATTTTCGATTTTATCGAAAGTTTCTTCGGAAATAATGCCATCAATGATACATTCTTTCAAGTCGAAATATTCATTATCCCTACCTTCATGGCGTGGAAATTTTAGAATATACCAATTGAAATCATTCATTTTCTCTTTCATTTTTCTAACGACATTTTTTCCTTTTTCACTGAGTTCAACTTTATTCACATGGAAATAAAATAACAAATCATTCTTTTTTCCAACCAGATAGCAATAATAATCGTCATAGCCTTTGAACAGATAACTATTTTTGATGTACTCTAAATCCTCAAATACAACCTTACTTTTCATAGTCTTCTTCTCTCCGTTCATTTTCGTACTCGTCAATCAATTCTTCCTGCGAGTCCCAGTGATCGTATAACGATTCCGGCGTCCACGGAATGTACTTGTCGTTCTCTCTAACTCTTTCTTCCAATGTTTTCGTTTCTCTCGTTTTCATACACTTCTCCTTCTTTAAATCTACTCAAAACGTGCTTCCATGCCATAATAGATGCCGTTAGCATCCTGAAGCGGATAGCAACCGCCCGTATACCCCGTTATATACGCCATACAGGCTCCTGATACGTTTTCCATGTTATACCCCTCAGAGAATAAAAATTGCTTGTTTCCGGGGTTTTGTGGAGCTACAGGAGCGGGTGTGGATGGAACGACTGGTTGCGGTGCAGAAGGAACCGATGGAGCAGGTTGTTGTGGCTCTACATAAACTGGTTCTTCCGCAGGCGGTTGCTGTGTTCCCGCAATCTCTTCTTGCTTTTCTTCAATGGAAGTTTCTTTCTTTTCTTCTGCTTCTTCTTTTGGTTTGTCCGCTTCTTTCTTCTTAATCACAACATCCAGTGTAGCAATTGTTGTGTTTCCAGCCTTATCGGTTACTTGATAAATGATCGTTTGATCTCCGCTTTTTGTGGTATCAATGGTCGTGTATCTAACCTTATCCAGTAAATCCCCATCTTTTTCATCTTTGGCTGTACGTACATATGATAAATAATCAATCGTATCCCCTTCTTTGATTTCAATGGATTTTTTACTTAAAATAAGCAGAGGAGCTGTACGATCCACCTTCTCAACCTGTTCTTCCATTTTGGCTACAGATTTTTTACTGGGTTCGTAAATATACTTATATCCTGCATATAGACTTCCTGATAATATCAAAACCAAAAAGGAGCTTATCAAAAACTTTTTGCGTTTATTCTTTTTGTGGACTCGATATAGCTTCAATAACTCCCTTTCCTTTTCCGTCAATTCCATTCATCATACCCCCTTTACTCACAGATGTTTACATAGATGTCATAGTCTTTGTTATCGCTTTCGGCAAAACCAATGTAGACATAATCCCGGTAGGTTTCGCTTTTTGGAATCTCTGTAAATTCAAAAGGAATCACCTCTTTGATTTCATCTTTCTTGTCGCTTTTGTAGTAAACAATATATCCAGAAACGGTCAATTTTCTTTTCGCTTTATTTTCGATTGAAATAAGCGGTTGTCCGCTATCATTTTTTCGATCCGGGAAAAATTGAACATCAATATTGTCCTGCATCAAAACTTTGCTTGATTTTTTTCCATCTTCGTTGCTTCCTTCAACGGGTGCAATTTTTAAACGATTGGCTTTAAAATCAATCGGCAATTTGCCCTCACGAGCAACTTTGTTATTTGGATTGGTCGTTTCAAGCACATATGTTTGTCCGGGATTCAAATTGATGTTGATTTCATCATCGTAGTTTTCGTTATGAACGCCGTTTTCATCTTTCTTTTCAATGATACCTGATAAATTTACCTGAAACTTATTGTCGTTTGTTATAAGAAGCAGTGTTTCGTTGTTTGAATCACCGTAAGGTACATATTGAATATCCACTTTTTTCATTGCATCTTTGAATATATCCACTTTTTCAACCACCGGTTCTGGTTTTGTAAAAAACTCTTTATAAACGTATAAACCACCAAACGAAACGATTACCAATCCCATTAGGATCATCGCTATTTTTTTACCCATTTTTATACTCCTTTCATAATAAAAAGCACCTTATCTTGTATAAGATGCTTTGACCTTTCTTCTGCATCATCGGATTTTAAAAACTGATTATAAGCAATTGCTTTAAAACGTTTATCCTTCATCAATGCACTTACTTGTTCCATTGTAACATCTGGAATCGTATTCATAATTGCTTCAATATCTTCAAAAGCTGCTTGCTTGTAATAGTAGCTATTTAAGGAAATTTCTACACTTGAAGCACTTCGTTCAAGTAGGCTCACATAAGCCTGTTTTTTATTGCCAAAATAATGTCCTTGATCGTAGCCTCGATCATTCTTAATCCAAGTAACATAACGATACCCCTCGATTGCATCTTTGTTTTCGCCAAGCACGATCCCATATTCTCCATTCAAATTGATCGAATGTAAAATCTCATAGTTTCCGTTTTTTTCACTCATTGTTTTTACCCTTTCCTACGTTATCTTTGAAATAGCACAAGTATCTGGTATTTCCATCTTCCTTCTGAATGTTTTGAATTTTAAATTCTTGCGATGAATTGATGCCGTAATTGTATGCCATGGAGTAATTGGAAAACTCCATATCGTCCAACTTTTCTTCACCTGTGGAAGTTCCTTTCATCCAAATATCTTCTAAAGGTTCTTCTTCTTTTGGCTTCGCATTTTCTTCTGCACCTTTTACCATTTCAACGTACTCCGCAATCTCCTGATCGTTTAGATTCCAAGATTTCGGAATTTCTACGTTATCAACGATAATCACATCCATTCCTTGCTTGTTTTCGCCGTCTGTAGCATTGGAAAGATCGACAAGTCCTTTTACTTTAAAATCTCGAATTGGATTTTTGCAATTCAATTTCAACTTCTTTGCCATTTCGTTATCATAGACAACTTCTATGGATATTGTATCTCCATTTGAAAGTGCTTTTCTAGGGAAAGCGGTATAATCGAGAGTTTCAACGAATTTTTCTAGTTCTCTACTCCCCATAGTATCAATCGGATTTTGAATTTCTTCAATTACACCTCTTCCGTTTTGCCCTGAATAAATGATTTTTATGTCTTTTGTAAGGTCAATGGAATGCTCGTTTTGCTTTAAGCAAGTCCCAACAAAAAACAAGAGAATCAAAAGTCCTGTAACTCCAAGTCCTAAGCGAAATACTGTTTTTCTCTGCATATCTCTTTCCTTCTTTCCTTATTTTTTACTCAAATCATGTAATGCTTTCGTCGGTTTTGCATAGATCGGAGCATAAATAGATTCAAATTGTGCTTTAGAATAGGTCGCTATCTGATAATCCGTTCCAGAAGTTGCCACTTCCCAACTATCCGTAACTCCATTCGTGTTTCCGTCCAAGATCGTAATTTGATCTCCGTCTACCGCCAGTACAACCCCAACATGGTTACGTGTTGTAGCGGAAAACACAGTACCAACAACAGGCATTGAACCAATTGATCCGTATACAAAATACTGCGGATGACGTTGTGTAAGAGCACTCACCCAATTATCTCCATTTCCAAGATAATTGAAATTCAACTTTGTTCCGTACAAATCCAAAAGTGCTCCGGCACTGTACCAAGTACATTGCCCGATTGGATAAGTATTGTGTGGAGCTTCCCACAACTCTTTGCGGCTGAAATTTGGTATTCCATCGACAGAACCACCATACCCATATCCGTCACAAGCATTTAAAGCGTTCTTGTTTCGGATGGTATCATAGATTCTGTTATAGGTTTCATTGTCATAATGGATTCCTTCGCCATCGGTTTTCAAGTCTTTTTTGATCTCGCTATAAGTATCAATATATTTGATTCTGCTATCTAAACCGTCCTTCATTTTTTGATTAAAGGATTCAATATCTGAATTTTTCACATATCTTGATTTTGCATCATCAACCGGATTGATCGACATGAAAATAATGTCTTTTCCTTTCCAAGAACCATTCGCAAGCTCATTGAGTTTGTTTACATACTGATTCGCATTTCCAATGTCATTTACACCAAGATTGAAAACGATCGTATCTCCATCTTTTATTTTAGAATTGGCTTGATTTAATCCCGTATTGATAAACCAGTTGTACCCTTGTCCTGATTCGGCGATGAACACATCATTGTCCCCGGATACCGCACTTTTCATTCCTACAGTTCTTGAATCTCCAATCCAAACGACACGACCGGTAATGGCATTTCCTGTTCCACCTGTTCCTTTTAGTAAATCATACCACTTTTTAGCCGCTCCACCTCGTCCGGCGACAATGGCATCGTAGCTATCCGCTGACACTTCAACGATTTTATGGAATAAGAAAGCCGTCTGAACCGGATCTTTTGAAGTATAGAAACCTTCGTTCTTTAGCTGATTATGATAATAGCCATCCGTGAATGCTTCTTTCCATAAATAATCCAACTGAAATTGTAAATCGTCCCAGCTCTTTCCTTGACGAGCAGCTTCGGCAAATAAGTCCGCCTTTCTTCCAAACGACCATTGGATAATTCCATGCCCTTCACCATTGGATTCAATGGCACCGGGATCGAAAGATGATTCTCGTTCAATATTGCCTAAAACACCCGAAGCGGCTTCATCCGACAAGCCTTTTGATGTCAAATATTTGAAAATGGAACGTGCATTTTGCTCCATCGTTCCATTCGTTGCGGTATATACAGCACAATCATCTTGCATTTTCTTGTAATTTCCTATTCCTGCGAATATAAAGATAACTAAACAAAATGAAACTAAAGCAACCAAAATAGGAACGATATAGGGAGCTAGAAAAGAAGCCACTGCACTAACCGCCTTTCCTATTGTTTGAATAATAACAGTAACTACCTTTTTGACAGCTCCACCTACCGCTTTTCCAGCTTTTGAACCTGCTTTAATTGATGATTTTACCAGTTTTACAGAGCTTTTGCCTACTTTTTTACCTGTCCTATAAGTCGTTTTCGTTGCGGTTTTACCAACAAATTTAGCAACTTTTCCGCCCTTCTTGACGACCTTTTTTTGCATTTCAGATTGAGCGAATTGAACACCGCCACCACCTTCATCTTCTATTTTGGAAATCTTCCCAGAAGTAGAAGAAATACCTTTGATTGCTTTTCCTGATAAGACAGCCGTTTTTCCTATGACCGTTGCGGTTTTAGAGATTTTACCTTGACTCTTTTCAAACTGAAACGTTTTTTTGTTTACAAATCTTCCAACCTTTTTAACAGTGCCTTTTAATTTCCCATCTTCTTTTGGAGCAGATGGAGAAGCCCCTTCTGCTCCTGTAGCTCCTTCCACATCAGCGGTGCTTGTTTGCTGTGTTTTAATTCCCTGCAAAGCGGATTCTTTGTTCTGTTGTGAATGGGACGTTTTTGTGTTTTTGGAATCCGCTAATGTTTTGATTCCTAAAAGCGATGAATTTTCGTTTTTGGAATCGCTTGTTCCTTCCTTTAAAGGGTTAGCTTTCATATCCGTTTTTGCGACATTTTCATTGACGGATTTTTCTTGTTTTGAAGAACGATCTTCTATTTTTGTTTCTTCATTTTTTGTCGGTACGTTCGTTTTGATACCGACCACACTAGATGATTCTTTTGCATCTGTCGAAGTCTTTAGGTTTAAACTTTCGGTATTGGAACTACCAGTTGATGTCGCTCCTACATCAGATGAAGGTGTCTTTGAAGCATTTTCCTCTAAATTCAATGGACGGGATTTCTCTTCTGGTGGATTGTGTCTGCGGTCATTCCACCTCGAGATTGATTTCGCACCTTTATCTAAAACACTCCCGGCTTTTTCAATACCTTTTCCGGTGTTTGCTGATGTTTTCCCTATTGTAGTTTGTGTATCTTTTTTCGTTTCTTGACTCATACATTTCCCCTTTCACAACACAACAAAAAAGGAACTCAGTTCCTTCTAGCCTCTTGTTGTTGCCATTTTGTCAGTGTTATTCAATTCATAAATTTTAAATTCCTTTGGAACAAGGTTTTGGAATGGAATTTTATCATGTCCATAAACAATGATTCCTTGTCCTGATTTTGCGTCATTCGCAATATATCTCGACTCATTTTCTGAAATTTCAAATTGATTACAAACAAGTGCTCGATCAATGGATTTCTGTTTTAAAATCAATGCAAATTCGGTATTGTTCAAAATTTTCCTGCCCTGTTCATTGTTGAGAACGTCTTCGATGTTTTGTGTAATCACCGTCATCAAAGCATTGTATTTACGACCGATTTTAATGAGCTTTGCGACATATTCACCGGCAGACGCATTTTTCAAAAGAATGTGGAACTCGTCAATAAAAATCCATGTGTCAATTCCACGGTTTCGGTTTGTAACAAGACGGTTCATAATATGATCCAATATAACCAAATATCCAGCGGTCTGCATCGACTGTGGAAGCTCGGAAATATCAAACCCAATCACCCGATTGTGAATATTAACATTTGTTGGATAAGCGAAAATATCCTGTGAACCTTCTACGAATCGTTCCAAAGATTTCGCCAGACGTTTTGCTTCATCTTCTGGTTGTTTTTCCAGCTCAATTTGGAAATCTTTTAGTAAAGGTTGTTTGCTCTTATCTTTGAAGTGCGATAATTCGTAATCCCAAAAAACGTTACGTACACAGCGGTCAATTACGGTTTTTTCGACAGGATCCAAGTTTCCTTCATCCACAATGGATTCTACCCAGCCTTGAATGTATTCGATTTTAGCTTTTACCGGTGAATCATTTTCCGTTTCCGACAAGTTGTAGTTTTGGTCTAAATCCAACGGATTGATATGGGTATCCGTTGAGCTTGAAATCACGATTTTCTGTCCATGAAACCATTCAATCAAATTGTCATATTCCTTCTGAAAGTCAATTACCACGACTTCATCTTTCGGATAACGAATCAAAATCTGCTCGATCAACGTTTTCATCGAAAAAGACTTTCCAGAACCGGAAGTCGCCAAAACAGCCCCGTTACCGTTCATCAAACGTTTTCGCTCCAAAAAGATAGGATTACGACTCACAAGGTTGATTCCATAATACAATGACTGCGGATGTTGAAAATCCTTGGAATTGAAAGGAACATGAACGCCTGTCGCTTCACTTGTTTCTTGATGCTGAAATTGCAACGTATTGTGACCCAGTGGAAGCGTATTAACGATTCCTTCAATTTGTTGCCAAAGTAGAGGTGCTAATTTTATCAGCATTTCGCCTACCTTGTTTTGCACCTTTACGGTGTTGTCTTCCAACTCCTCATAACTGTCTGCTAAAATGCAAACAACAATATTCTCATAGAACATTTTTTGATCGTTATACTGAATGTCTTCGATCATCTGTCCCACATCTTCCAATTTTCCTTCCAACTTTTTGTCCTTCATGTATTCATAATTTAATTGCTGTTTTGCCAAACTTTTGATTTTACCAAATCGTTCTGTTTCCAAACCGGATTGCAACTTGTTCAGTCGCTTTACAGCCTTTACCGTTTCTGTAGGCTGAATATTGATCGTCGTAATCATATTGACGTCCTGAATCGTTGTGAGTGTATTGTAAAAGCGAGGTGTGATCGCATTCGGAAAATCAGGATCAATATAAAGGCAACGAATAAACTTCTTTTTGTGCTTCGTTTCCTCAGCGTCCGAGTTCGCAATATCTTGCGGTGTAATTTCCAAATAATCGGTATTGGTTACATTGATGTACTCTTTCGGTGCAAGAACATCATAAATCGTCAAATCATTTTCCTTCGCATAGCCTAGAATATCATGCATATTTTTTTCATCTGCGGTTTGAATGTTCCAAAAATCATGAAGCAACGTCAAACGTTCATTCATCGGAACAATCCGAATATCACTTTTTAAATCCTTAAATTTTTCTTCTGTTCTCCTGTAAATATTGAAGAAAATAGACTTTGCATCATCAAAATTCATTGCGTGCTGTGACACGGTGATATATCGTTTTGTTATCAATGTATTTCGGTTGGTTCCGATCGCATGGTCGATCAAGGTGTTAAATTCTCTGGCAATTTCTTTTTCGTTTTCATCCAACAATTGGCTCTCATCGTAAACAAAGTCTTTTTTATATTTTTCTGTATTGATCGGCGTGCTGGCATTCGTAACCTGAATATGCGTGTTTTTTGTAAATGAGTTAAGATAATCCACCCATTTCAAGAAAATAGCTCCTGCATCCTCAGCGTCTGCTTTCGCAAAAGATATGTCGGTATATTCAAAGCAAATAGAATATGTGTCGTCATCAATTCTCATGATGTTTTGAGAAATTTCATCAAACATCATCGACATAAGCTGCTGATTGGTTTTTGGAACAAACACTTTGTTCTTCCTGTATTTCTTTTTAACAGACTTGATAACAGGATTATTTTTCTTTGCTGTTTTCTTCTCTTTCTTCTCCTTTTTCAACTTCTCCTTCTTTGGTTTCTGCTTTTTTTCTTTCTTCGGTTTCTTTTCCTTCGCTTCCTTCTTTGAGAACATTTTCATCCCTTCTTTCATTCTTCATCTGCGATTCTAAACGCTTACCCAGCTCAATGATATTTTGAATATCAGCATACGATACCGTATCTGGAACCGCCTGCTTTTCTTCGATTTCTTTCAATTTTTCTTTTTCCTGATCCAAATCGCCATACAATTTTTTCGCTTTAGCAAGCTCTCTTTTTTGCCGACGCTCCATCTGCATTTTCTTCTTGGCTTCTTTTTCAGTACGTTTTTTCAGTTTCTTCTCTGCTCTGGTGATTTTTACTTTCTTTTCCTTTTTCTCTTTCTGTTTCGATTTATTTTTCTTCGCCTCTTTTTCCGCTATAATTTCCTTTTCGGTCTTATACTCCAATGGTTTGTAAAAATAGATATAATGTCTTTTTAAATATAAGAAAAGGCGGTCTGCTTTGAGTCCCTGTAAAGTCAAAAAGCCACAAGAGAGTAACGGACCACCTACCAATATAACAATCCAACTTGCCAATTCATCACCGATAATTGGTTTCGTATAAATATAAAGCGGAACGACAATGACCGCGGTTAGAGCAAGAAAAATCCATTGACGGAAAGTAAATCCCCAATATTTTTCCGCAACATCGGAAAGTTCTTTATGCGTTCTAATTTTTATAACGTCCATACTACGCCCCCGTCCATTTCTCAGTTAATTGTGTGATGCCATTGAGTGCTGTTGTAAGAATGCCGTTCATCAAAAGGATTCCGACCATCGCACCGAATGAAACGCCAAATGATGCTGATCCAACAACTCCTGATAGAATACTCTTTAATCCCAGTGCATAAATATGAACGCATACAATCATCAATATTCCTTCAAATGCCAGTGCGACAACTGACATGATAAACTTTTTTCCGGTTGCACTACCATCTTCCCATGTGCCGATCGCTAAAGGAATCGGTGAGAAAGCAAACGCAAGAATAATATTGATAACCCGTTTAAATATTTGTGCAACCACCATTACATAAGTACCGATGATTGGGAAGTACATAACCAAGAATACAAGAAACATCAAAAGCGGTGCAAAGTCCCAAAGTAAAAAGCCTGCTCCTTCTGCTTTTGATACTAAATCACCAATCGTCGTTCCAATATCGGCGGATGATGCGGTCGAATAGTGAAGTGCTGTAATGGTTTTGTTTATGAAATCACCAGCGACGCTCATAATCATGTTCAAAAATTTATACGAATGTTCAATCAACACTTTGAAAATTAAAAAGCGAACCATCGACATAACGATTCGTTCCCATGAAATGCGATCTATTTCCATCGCCTTTTTTATCAGGTCAATCATGACAAATACGGTCAATAAGGAAAGACCAATGGGAACAAATACTTCGTTTAAATCCTTTGCAATTGTACCAAGTGTACTTGTTTGAATGTCATTCCAATTGCATAGACTTTTTGTGGTAGAGGCTAAGTTGCTTAAGTCGATATGGAAACCAAACAAGCTGAATCCAATATCCAAAAGCATCTTAACGATATTGCCTAACCAATTCGCCATCTTTATTTTTTCTCCTTTCTTTGGTTAAAAACAAAAAGATGGAACTGAGTTCCACCTTTTTGACTGCTTTTAAAGACCAAAAATGCTAGGTGCCTGTGCAATTGCAATGAGCATAAATCCAGCCATTACCGTCATTAAGCCACGGGATTTACCTTCCGCATCTTCTCGTTGCCAACCAAGAGCAAACATTATCCCACCGATCATGGCAACAACACCACCAATTTTCATCACCCAATCGCAGATGAAGGTAATGAATGAATCAATACTGCTCGTGTTACTTCCGGCGGCATATACATTGCTTGTCATCAACAGATACGATCCCGCAAACGCTTGCATGGCGACCATGCCTTTTGCTACTTTTCCTCTCCATTTCTGATTCATTTTCATAAATCCTTTCTGTTCAACATTTTGTGTTACTAATACTTTCTTTTCCATCTTTTTTCCTCTTCTTTCTTTTTTGTTCCAAAATAAAAAGACATACGTTGTCTTTTTCCTTCATGTTATAATCAATGATCTTAAAATATCACCCCTTTCATATATGAGTAAAACGGTCAAAAAATCAACCGTCCATAGCCTTTCTTTTGAAACTCGGCTTCCTCGTCTGTTGTTACCTTTTCCATTTGGAAACCTACCTCACATTTGATACCGATTGCTTCCATATATTCCCGCAAAATTTCTTCGTTTGATTTTTTAGAAATCTGCACAAGATGGTCGTAAAATTTGTCATGATTCTCTAACCATTCTTTGGTACTGTGATCGCTTTTTTGTTCTGTCCATGCTTCCCACAATTCGTTATAGCGAGGATGTTTTTTCAAATCATATAATTTCGAATAAAATGGATCGGTACCCGACATCAACAAAATTCCATAACCTTTGGGAAGCTGTGCCAGCTCGTCAACCGTTCCCAGCTCACGCCCGTATATATCCCAATTTTGAGAAGAAGAACCTTGTCTTCCAAAAGACCGTCCCGATGATTTCTTGTATAGACTCTCCTTTCCGAGCATAGTGCTCATATATTCAAGCGTTTCTTTCGATCTTGAACCAAGAAAAAATAAATAATCGCAACAGTCCAGACCGGTTTCCCATTCATCCTTGTAAATTTTCTTAAACTGACTCAGGGATTGCAAAATTACCGTTATACCGCAGTCTAAACCACGAACATAAGCCCAGTTTTCCAAGAAATTTGGGATTGTACCAAGTTGTCTAAATTCGTCAAGGTATAGGTTACAAGGAACCGCAAGACGTCCACCATTATCACCCGCATTTTGGTCGATAATATTGAAAATTTGAGAGTACATCAGGTTCGCCAAAAAGTTGAACGCCTTGTCATTTGGATTCGTAACGAAAAAATAGGCAACCTTTCCATCTTTCCTTTTTTCATTTTTATCGGTTAAATCTAATGGCTTTCCAATGCGATCTAATTCCATCGTATCATCGACTGTCATTCTTTCAATTTCTCTTAAGTTGAATGGCGCAAGACGAGCGGATGCGGTCATGATGATCGTGCTCATTGTCTTCGGAGTTTTAGCGGAAACCATGAAATGCTTCCATTGTTTGATTCCGATATTTTCAGGATCAACTTGTTCCCACTCGTTGAACTTGTCCCCAAGCAAAGAGTGTCCCTTTTGGTCGATTTCGCCTAAACGAATCAGCTCCAAAACCTTTTTCATATTTCGTTCCTCTTCGGGACAACGAAATATGACGTAATAAAAAAGTGCCTGTAGGAGTACCATTTCAGCTTTTTCCCAAAACGGATCCCCGGAGCTGGTTTCAATCGTTTCACTTTTAGTAGCGTTCATAATCGTGTTAATGAGTGACATTACGTCATCTTCTGCGATATTTCCACCTGTCGTTTCCAGCCGTTCTAAAACTTCTTTCCGATCTTCCTCGCTTTCACAATCAATCAAATAGGCTTCTGTTGGAAGTTTTCGAATGTATCGAAACGGGTTGTAGTGATCGCTTCGCCATTTTGATTTTACATTTAAAACTTTTATATCGTATCCGATTTTCTTCAAGGAATTTCCTGTTGCTCGAAGAAGTTCTTCTTTCGGATCCGTTACAATGATGGTTTCATCGTTCGCACTCAATATATTTGGGATCAGAAAATAACGACTTTTTCCGGTACCCGGACGTCCAATGATCGCAACGTTTCGGTTTCGTCCCGTTACTTTCATATCTTTAGATAAGATCTCTGTTTCTGTGAATATCCAATTTTTTGTAAATATCTTTTCCCTTAAATTTTTAGTAAAATCTGGTGTATTCCATTTGGCACTTCCAAAAGCGGTATCCTGCCTGTTTTTCTTATTCTGTAAAACGAATGTTTCATAACACATCCATGTCAGAAGTGCTAAAGCAAATCCGATAAAAAATGTCTTTTGATTTAAAATGACAGGTGCGAATGAAAATAATTGATCGCTTGCTTGATTCAATGCTTCCATCGACCATTCACCGCCATTCACCTCTACACACGTTCCGATTCTTAGACCGATATAAAATGCAAATGCAATAAAAATCAATATGAGAACATAGTCTTTCTGGTTTCTTCTCGGTTTCATTTTTCCATCTCACCATCTTCCAAATTCAACGATACACTGTCATTTTCTAGGTTTTCATCTACCGAACCTTCCAGATTATGAATTGCGATATAATCTTTTCCATCGTATTCGCTTCTGAATTTATCCATTTCTTTCGGATCCGTTACAATGAGCGTTTTATTCGGTGCGATGGTCGGAAACACCGGCGTTTTCCATTTCGCACTGCCAAAGGTTGTGTCCTTCCGTTTTCTTCTTAGTTTCATTTTTCCATCTCACCATCTTCCAAATTCAACGATACACTATCATTTTCTAGGTTTTCATCCTTCGCCCACGAATCAGCTTTTCCGTTTTCTTTATCCCCTCGCTCTAAACCTTTTTGCGAAGCCTGTTCGTGGGCTTGTGCGTTTTTTGAGGATACATTTTTAGCGACATCTTTGGCTGTGCTCATTGCCATGGATACCGTTACCGAACCATCTGGATTATGAATTGCGATGTAATCTTTCCCATCATACTCACTTCTGAATTTCTCCATTTCTTTCGTATCGGTAATACGAATGGTGCCGATCGCATCATCCGTATTCTTTTTTTGATCCAATGTTTCCCCGCCGTTCGAACCATATTCAACGATTCGCTGCTCTTTCTCACCAAAGATTTTTCTTGCCTCTTCCCGATAGCGTTGACGATACCAAAGCATCATATTGCCATCATCATATACCTTAGCACTACATGGAAGACTTTCTGTAATGTCTGAGTATTTTTCACAAAAGGTTTCTTTGGAAACGATTTGTTTGCAAACATTCTCTTTCGTTATCTCTCGGTCGATTCCATACTCACGACCTTCTTTCAATTCGGTTACTTCCAATTTGTCGGGTTGTGCGGTAAAATCATCTTTTGCTTTTTCGTCGATGATTTCATTTCCACCGTTTTCTTTCGCCTGCTCAGCGATTCTTTTCTGCACGACAGATTGTAACCATACGTTGAACGTTTCAGTATGTTTAGCGTTGCACTTAAGTCGATAACGACGATTTACATTTCCATCAGATTTTCTTTGTTCTTCTTTCTGTGCAATCTTATTTTTGAGTTCTTCGACTTTGCGATTGCACATTTGATTCACAATTCCAACTTTTTTAAATCGTTCCGCACGATTTTCCCATTTTCTAAGCTGGATTTCATCTTTCGCAAGGTCTTCCTGCTCTTTAATGGACATTCCACGACTCATTGGCTCTCCATGTTCATCCACTTCATAGGCGACCGCAAGAATATCGTTTTCCATACAGAAGGCAATACCCTCTTTCAATTCTTGCTCTGTTAGTTCCGGCGACTTTACAAGTGAATCATTGATTCCATCCTGCTTGATCGCTTTGATCGGATCCATGTGTCTGTATTTATAGTTTTTAATCTTTTTATTGATCCAATCTCTTGTAGGTTTTACGACATGCCGGTTAATATATTGAAGGATGCGTAGCCCCCACCAAATTGATTTTTGTACATTTTCTACATCGTGTTTTGTATCTGCGCTCATGCGTATTCAACTCCTCTTTCATGAAAATCATTGTAAATGTTTTCTATATCTTGTTCTACGACTTCCTGCGTTAAGGAACTCGGTTCCTTTTTTTCTCTGAACAAGTCCTTACTTTTTTCTTCCCAGTAATTCATCAACTGGGTGCCGTCTATCTTCTCCATTTTTTCATTCGACTTACTATAAATTTGATAAGATTTTCCCGTTTCAATGGTGGCTTTTAAAACATCGCCGGAGTTCGACCACGTTGTGCGTTGCTTACTTACATACATGTATTTTTTCGCCCCTGTGTTTGGGATTCTTACAAAATAAGCATGATCAGTTTCTTTGTAAAGCAAACTGCGGTGAATCGTGAAGGCTTTTGTTTCACCCTTTTTTTCAATTTTCGGTTCAGCCGTTTCTTGTTTTTGGGAACTGAGTTCCTTTTTTTTCTTTGTCTTATCTTCCCAATAATTCATCAGCTTATCGCCTTTTAAAGTTTCTTTTTGATTTCCGTTTTTGTCAAACACTTTATAGGTCGCATCTGCCTTTATACTCGTTTTTAAAATGTCGTTTTCTGCCAACCATTTCGTATATTTTTTGCTCAAATACATATACTTTTTCGCTCCCGTGTTCGGGATCCTCACAAAATATGAATTGTCTGTTTCTTTTGCAATCAACGATTTATGAACTGTAAACTCTCTTATCTTTTGGTGTTCTACAGGTACATCTTTTGTTTTTTCAGCTACACTTTTTTGTTCTTCCAATATAGGTTTTTCAGGTTCTTTTTCTTCTTTGATTTCCGGCTTCACGACATTTTCTTTCGTCAATTTTAAAATATCGTTCTTGTTGTCGAAAATCAAAATTTCCTTATACCCTGTCCCGTCTGCGTTTTTGAATTTTGGATCCACCGCAAAAAGCATTTCTTTCGGGAACACATTTTCGTAAGAAAAATAGTGCATTTCCTCTTTCATGAAAAAGCGTCCCTTCAAACCTTCTACCAAGGCTTGTGACTGCGGATTGTCTTGAATCCCTACAATCGCATCGTAATCATTGATGTTGTTCAAGATGTAAATTTCATTCACGTTGTCATACTTTGAACGCTCTTCGGCAGAGTAGGTTTCTTCAAATTGCTTGATGACTAACCGCTTTTGTTCTTCTGTGAGCTGTAGTTTTGCTTGTTGCCCGTTCGCATTTTTGACATAGCATTTATCAAATAAATTTTCATGACTGAAAGTATGTACTTTCTCAAATTTTTTCCATTCTATATCTCGCCTGATGCACTCTCTTACCAAATCCAAAACATTGAGCCGATCCATCTTGTCATTGATATAGGATGACGGATCTTCGACAAATAACGCAAGTGCTCGTTTCTTGATTTCATTTTCGTGTAGACTAAAATATTCTAAATAGGTCGGATTGGCATTGTTTTTGATACAACGTTCCACGTTCGCCATCACATAGCGATTCAATAGATTGTCTTTTAAAATATCAATCTCCTTCTTATCCATGACGGGAGCAGGATGTAAAATATCTTCCAATTCTTTTTTCGTAAAATCACTTTTTGCATAGACGATCTCTTTAAAAATGGATTCGTCAAACGTATTGTTGAGAACGCCATCTTCCTTCGCTTTATCATAGGCTTGCTTGATTTTTGTGACGCTCATTTCTTCGGTTAGATATTTGTTTTCAAAAAGGAACTCAGTTCCAGTTTTCTTAACAGAAGAAATATCTTCTTCTTTTACACCAGCATTCGCAAAATCCCATAAGTCTTTCGATTCAATTTCATCATTCAAACGCATTCGTTCTTTGACTTTGGATAGATCGACAACGCTAACTTGAAAGCCTTTTTTCAAAAGCTCAGGCACTTCCTTTATCATTGCGTTTTTTCCGGCTTTGTCGTTATCCCGCATCAGCACAATTTCACAATCCAGCTTTTGAATCATGGAGAGTTGTTCATCGCTAAGTGATGTTCCCATGGATGCAACAACGTTTTGCATTCCGATTTTCTTTCCGCCTGCGACGTCCATAAAACCTTCGACAACATAGATCGCATTCCCGTAAGAATACTTTTTCGCATTGTCATAGTTGTATAAGATATTGTTTTTCTTAAACAGCTCCGTCGATGCAGAATGTAAATACTTCGGCTCTTCACCTTTCATTCCACGCCCACTGAAAGCAACTGTATTTCCTCGTTCATCCTTAATTGGAATCAATACCCGATCACCAAAAAATGGATGATAATTCAATTTATCGTCCATTCTCACAAAACCGATTGCTAATAAATCTTCTAAAGGAAAGGTTTTTTTTCGAATCCATTCCTCGACCTGTTTTTGAGGAATATAGCCAAAATCTAAATCTGACATTAAGGCTTTTTCAAAACCTCTCGAAGCAAGATAATTTCGTGCATCCGCTTCTACGGACGAATGCAATTGATAACTGCCTATTTTTGTTAGTCGCTCGAGAAGCTCTAAAAGCGATTTTTCTTTCTCGGTATACGTGCGGGAATTATGTACATATTGATTATCGGTTTTCTTTTTTTCCAACATGGATAAATCGACATTCAAATTGCAAATCTCATTTACTTTTTTCATTGCATCCAAGGTTTCAAACTTTGTGTTCCCAAGCACCTTTTCTTCATATTTTTGGACGAATGTAATCGCATTTCCTTTTTCACCGCAGACAAAGCAATTCCATATCTTGTCATCTTTCGTGATGCTAAGTGATGGGTCGTGATCGGTATGAAATGGACAAATGGTTTTATTTTTATTAACGGAAAGCCCATAAGATTCTAATACAGAACGAACACTTGCTCGTTCAAGTATTTCTTGATACTTTTCTCCAAACAATGTTTTAGGTTTCATTTTTGCCATAATAATTTCTCCTTTCTAAAAAAAGGAACTGAGTTCCTTTTCGCACCTTCATGATAACGATTCCATCTCATAATCTTCTTCCACATCTTCTTCATTCTTCATAAAATCATTATGAATAAATCCCCATTCTTTTGGTTTATTTGTATAAACGAAAACATTATCATCGGTTTTCTTTCGCAACTGCTCAAATTCCGCAAGAGAGCGGACGCCTGCATATCCGATATGATCCGCCCATTTTTTGAATGATTCATAACTGTTGTTCTCGTTATCTTGATATAAATTAAATTCAGAGTACACATATTTGCCATCTTCCATGACATTGCCCCGATCCACATAATATAACTCACTAAATTCCCAATCTATTTCTATAGATTCATATTGAATCAATAGATCATGTTCTTTAGAAAACAAGCATAAATCCAGATTGTTATATTCAAATGCTTCCTTTACGGAACGGTAACAATCAAAGTTCATGGTAAGAAGCAGAGCATCGGTTCCTTCACAATTTTTAAAAATTTCACCATACGATCCAAATGTATTATGGATTCGATGATACAGTTCCATTATATTTTGGCGGTTTCCAAGTGCTTTCAACTCAACTTGACATATGTTTGCCATAGCAATAACTCCTTTCTAAAAAAAGGAACTGAGTTCCTCATTCATAAAATTTAAAATCTTAATCCCCCATTTGTTTTTACAGTCCTGCACATATAATGCAATATACAAAACCGCCAAGTGACGATCCTAAAAAAGCTAATAACGGAGTTGGTAAAGAAACTGGTAAAACCAACTCTCCTATGGTAACAAAAAGTATAGCTCCAAAAAGCACATGCACAAACAAGCCGATAGCGTCAATATCTTCTAACTTCATATTCTTCGACTCCTTCTATATCCACCAAAAAAATACGTCTTCAAGAATTTCAAGAATAGCTTCTACTACAAAGGATAATATGGGATGCTTTTTACCAAACTTTTTTGATGAATCATTTTCTAGTCTATCCTGAACAATAGCACCCATCTTTTCTTCATATCCCCTTTCTTTTTTGCTTAGCTTTCCCGGCAAAACAAAAAGTGCCACAATAAACATTCCTATCAACGTTATTGTGGATGCCCATTTGAATGCGTTTCTAAGAATCAATAAGAATGGATCCCCTATCAAATAGCCCCAAAAACTAAGACCATTAAACAAAAAGGAAAAATTGAAAAAAGCAGCTAAAGCGAATGGGTACCTATTTTTAAACATTATTGAGCCGTAATGGAAAGTCAGTATTAAAATGATTACCATAACTGGCGTTAATGCTTTACTATCTGCTCCCAGATGCTTTTGCGATGTATAAACGATTAACGAGATACTCCACAGCACCATGAGCCACACAGAATATGCTTTAAAATGAAATGGAGCATTCCTGCTTACAAAAATATCTTTCATACGTTTTTACATCCCTCCCTTCATGTCAGTTATTTCTTGTTTGAAAGATAGCCGTAACTCTATCTCCCAAACAAGAAAGAGAGGATTACTCCTCTCAATCATACTAATCTTTTTTCGATTTTCTCATTTTACAAATGAGAATGATGCTCACACCTGCAACACAAGCAAGACCAACGTAAAGACCGAGGTTTGTATTCACACCGGTATGAACGTTGTTGAATGGCAACAACGAGTTTTGATAAACGATCGAATAAAGCAGTTCATCGTCTGATTCTGCTTTCTTATCATTCACAAAAATACCTTCGTCATTTACTTCGATTTTAACGACTTCCGGGCTAAGAATATAACCTTGTGGTGCTTTGGTTTCTTTGATATAAGTTACACCATAATCCACCATAAATACCGCTGTTCCTGTTTCGGTATTGCCTTGCACCGTATCAATTTTTTTCTTACAGTCTTTATCTTCATATGATGTAAATTCAAATTGACTATTCGTGATGTTCTTTCCGGTCGCTTCATCGACTTTGTTCACTTCGATTTTTGGAAGCTGATTGTGTTTTGGAAACACATCAATGTCATAGAGCATCAGCTCGTCAATATCATCCCATGTAGGAATCGCAATCAAAAACGGTGTAATGAACTCATATTCCGCAACGTCGATTACGTAAAACAAATATACGCCGACCGGAACATCGTTATAAATAACTTTTCCTTCGGCATTCGTTTCAAGTACGGTTACGTCTTCTGAGTTTTCTTCGATTTCTTTGGACAACTCACGGGCGTACAGCTCCATTTCGTTCGCATTTTTGATTTCGTTCAAGTCAAGCCCTGTATTTGTAAAAGGTTCGTTGAGAATATATTCTCCCTTTTCAATTTTAGCTACCTGAACAACGCCAAATTGAACGTGTTCTTTGGAGCGTTTATCCGCTGAATCTTCCAATTGGATCGTAATACTACCGAGTCCGTCTTCGGGAACGACGGTCAGATCCTTTTCAGGAACAAGTGTTACATCGGCAGTTCGTTCGCCGTCATCGCTTTTATATTCTTCTGCTAGAACCGGATTCGTGCAGAATACGGGAATTGTCAAAGCGATTCCTGCGGTCAATAATAAGGTTTTTAGTTTATTCACCAGCATCACCTTTCTCCTTTCTTTTGTGTTTTTTCACAAAATCTGTGACATAGTGTCCGAGTCCTAAAGCCAAGAAAATAAACGGTAACAATGCGAAGATGATTTCACGTAGTGACATTCCACCGCTTGTTATACTATCACGTTCAAGTTCGTTGTATGGTACTCTTTCGCCTGTTACGACCAATCTATGGGTGTTAAGTCCATAAGGTGTGCATGTAACAAGAGATACTTGATCTTTTCCCGGCACGGTGTCCAGCATTCCCACATCCGTCGGCTCGATCACAGTTATATCATTGATTTTGTATGCTAGTTTTTCTCCTGCGGTTGTTATGTAGAACAAATCTCCTTTGTTCAATTCATCTAACCTTGTGAAGAGTTTGCTGTTCGGCAAACCTCTATGCCCGGTTAAAATCGACCTTGTGTTTTCTCCACCAACCGGCAAACTGGAATTTTGCAAATGACCTACACCAATTTTCAGTGTTTCTTCATCCGTCCCATGATAGATAGGAAGATCCACATTGATTTTTGGTATTTCAATTTGTGCCATCACATCAGAATTGCCGAATTTCAATTGTTTTTTATAGTTTGCATCGCTATAAAATTCTATATCGACATCCCCGACCAATCCCCCTTGGGATTGCCAGAGCTTATCGTTATATGCTCTGGCATCCTTGAGGATTTCTTGTCGTTTGGTTTCATCTGAATGATCGACTTCCGATGAATATGTAGAAATGACGTTTCTCTGAATGTACCCTTCATAGATACTTGCACCTAATGGATAGGCACAACAGAAGATCCCTACAACAAACAATATTCGCAGAAATATTTTTCTTGTCTTATTCTTCATTTGGAATCTGCCGTTTTATTATTCAGCAGAATCCTTTCTTTTGTTTTTTGCAATTGCAATGCTGGCTAATACAACACCTGCACCGAGCATAATCACAGTTGCGGAAGATCCGGTAACTGGAAGTTTCGTTCCAACTTGGTTTACCACTGTAATGTTGACTGTTCCAGTTTCAACATCTGTTTTCAAGTTGGACGTGCCTTCGTTGAATGCTCCATTCAAAAATTCTTTCATGTGTGCGGTCGCTGTTAATGTTTTGAGAGTTTGATCGGTTGCTCCTGCGCCTGCGACGTAGTTGTCACGATCCGTTGTGAACGTTGGTGTAATTGTAATTTCAATTGGATCCAACAGCTCACGATAGCCGTCTGGGGAATCAGTTTCTTTGAGCCAATATGTGCCTTGATCGAGTCCGAAAATTTTAAAGATACCATCGGCATTTGATACCATTTCGACAGCATCGCCGGGAACCGAACCACCTGTGTGATCGTCACCGCCTAGGGAGTCACGGTTAATCACAATATAGCCGTCTTGGGACTCTTTTACATAGACTTCGTTTTTGCAGTCTTTGTCCGAATACAAGCGGAATTTAGCGCCTTCTAAAGTCTTATCGTGGTTATTGATTTTCAAACCATCAATTTTGTATGTAAAGCACACCACTGTATCCCATGGTGTAAATCCGGTATCGCCTGTTCCATCCGAATCTGGGTTATTCGAGAACTCGACACGTACCGTATTTTCAAAACCGGGACGTCCAGTTTGGGAAGCTGCTTTATCATTGAGCGTCGCTGTGTAATTCAATTCGATTGCTTGACCGTATTGATTTTGATTGTCGTTATCAAGACCTTCCGGGAACTCACGGTCAACAATTGCTTTCAAGTTAGGAATCGACACTTGGAACGTATTTCCATTGACATTTTTTTGGATAACAAATTCCGTATTTTGAAGCGTATATGTCTTGTTCAAGCCCGTAATCTTAATTTGTACGGATTCTTGATTGAAAGTCAACGCTTCACTCATTTTGTCGTGGAATGCCAAATAATACGTGTGGTATCCGTTCATATTCGGAACCGTCGTATTGTACTTATATGGCACGGTTTGACCGATTTCAAAATCGGCGATGTCGTTCCATCCAATCTCGTTATCATCTTCATCAATCTTTTTTGTGACCTGCGGATAATCCGACTTGATGTTTACCGTTGCGGTTGGATTTGCTGTGTTTACCATGCAAAGTGATGCGGCACTATGTCCATTGTTATTTGGCACATTGACTTCATCGACAATGTAGTAGCCATAATCCAAACCGCCAATGGTAATTCCACCTTGTGCGTTCGTCTGTGTGACCGTGACGAGTGATCCGCCTAACTTCTGGTTGACAATTTCATCCCGAAGTTCTTCGACAAAGTAGCGGAAAGCCGAATAACGACCTTCCAGCTCTTGATACGCTGTCGCTCCTTCTACTTTATGGTTATTCAGAGTTTGAATGTAATCAATTACATCATACTCTGTTACGGATGCCGGTGCTTTATTTAATTTTGCACCAACAACCTTTTGCAATGCAGATTTGTAACGAGTGTTCCACGTATAGTTGATTGACTCGCCGTCCTTCGCATTCTCGGCGTTAAAGAGTTTGTACACCTCGAATTTTTTGCCAAACATTGACTGACCTTGATTAGCGTTAATCGTAATGGAAGCATTACCGCCACCTAAGTTTGCATTTCCGTTTGGTGTATTGGAAGTTGCGTTAAGTTCGGCAGCGTATGCTGTAGTTACGAGTGGCGAAAATTGCGGTACCATTCCACCAATCACTGAAGCAAGTGCCAATGAAGACACAGCAAAGAGCTTAAAAATGTTTTTATTCCTCATCTTTCATTTCCTTTCTATTTTTGATTCTTTTTCTTCTTTCCTAAAACAAACCACAAAACCATTGCAGTTACACCAACGCCAATAAGAGCAATCGTTCCGTTGCTTCCGGTTTCTGGCAGTTGTCCAGTTGTATAGTTCACGACAGTAATCGAAACAACTCTCTCACCGTCTTGACCTTCCAAGTGCACACTTCCTGATGTGTTGGCAGTCGTATATTTCTTGCCATCTACATAGAAATCAAATTGCTTTTTCGCTGGGATTGCTTCGGCACGAAGTTCGTAAACATGAACGTTTCCGTCTTTATCCACTGGGATGCGATAACCTTGTGGTGCTTTTGTTTCCTTGAAATAATACGTTGTACGATCTTTCAAGTCTTTAAACTGTAAGATGCCCGACTCATTGGTCGTCAATTTGTCAACCACTTTCGTACATGCTTTATCGGAATAAAGCGTAAACTCTGCCCCCGACAATTTCTTATCATGTTCATTGATCTTGATAAGTTTCGCATCATATGGTGAAACCGTGTCAACTACTTCCAAAGTAGCGGCGGTTCCACTTGTGTTACCCGCATTGAAAGTCATGTTTTTCCCGTTCAGATTTGTTGCGGATTTGATACCGTTTTGATCGACGGTAAATACAAATTCGTTCGGATTCACTTCGTAGCCCGGCATAACTGATTTTTCTTTCAATTTATGCTGTCCTGTCGCAATACCTGTAAACTTGATTTGACCGCTGTCATTCGATCTTACCTCTTCGGTTTTTCCATTAGGGAACGTGTGTGTGAAAACTGTTCCTTTAATCGGCGTTTTTGTACCGATTTGAACCTTCGTCAAGATAAATTCATTGACTTGTTCCGGTACTGTAGGCTGATTGTAGGTAGTTACAGATTCAGATATTCCAGACGATGTAATCTTTCTTTCAAACACTTCGTTATTGATGTAATAACCTTGTGGAGCTTTGGTTTCCTGAATTGTTAAAGTTCCTAAAGGTAAAGTAGGATCACTATTTCCATTGTAATAAAAATCATCGCCTGACACTTTGTATTCGTTCGTTAACGACGTATATCCATTCTTATTCGTTCTTAGCACCCAAGTTCTTGTTGGTGATCCATTGATATTCGGATTTTCCCCTGCGAAGAATTTTACCGTAAATTCTGCACCTTCCAAGCTGGCACTTCCAGATGGTTTATTCTGGTTTGTCTGCTTATCAACCTTTCCGAGTAAAATAGCAACAGGGTCAGACTGAGGTTTATCAACCAATTCTCCGTTGCTACCATAGGTCGTCGTTTCACCCGCTTTAATGACGATCGTATGTACTTTCGTATCAAGTGCGTAGCCTTTCGGAGCTTTCAACTCTTTCAAGTAATACGTTCCTGCGTTAAATCCGTCTTTGTCAGCCTGTCCTTTGGCATCTGTACTGAATTTGTGTACTAATTTGGTGCACTGGGCATCACTATAAAGTCCATACTCTGCACCTTCCAAAGAATAACAGTTATTTCCATTTGTAATAGCAGTGTTTGCTGATTTTTTACGCAAATGCAAATTGCCTTGTGCTGGCATAGGTTGTTTTTCATTCAGGACGATGATACGGATATTGTTTGCACTTGCTAATTGCGTAAGAGCAAAATCCGTCAAAGATGTGTTGGTGTTGTGGAATCTGGTGTCAACTTTATATTCCATATTGTTGTGATACAAAGGCATGTTTCTGTTGTCCGATGCACTATTCCAAGCCGATTCCCACTCAGAGTTATAATTGTTCATTGCTGTTCCGTTATAGAACCAACTTGATGAACCTTTTGCATATGCGACACCAACTGCAACGATACGTGGCGTAAATCCTGCATCACTACCATACATGTTACGGTAGTTAGCACGACACTGAGCAATTGCATCAGAAAGAGCCGTTCGGATTTTTTCATTGGTTCCGTAATTCGTTCCCGGATACTGTTCTTCGGTAATCGTGAGTCCCATCCTTCTGATAGCAGATTTTACAGCATCCATATTTGGGGAACCTTCCGTTCCGGCTAAACCTAATCCATCGTCATTATGATCATGGATTACCCACTTGACGCCACCATCTTTGAAACCGCCACCTTCACCAGAACCGCCACCGGCTCCACCAGAGTCATCCGCCGAAATTGAACCGTTTGTTCCTTCGTCTTCATCCACTTTATTGTCGGAATTGATAACAGATTTTGGGGAAAATACAGTCTTTTTATCTTCCTTGATTTCTCCGTTTTTCGATAAGATTCCGGTAATGGTTGCCGCCGCACTCGAAGTTGCGTTAGCATTTACAAACCAATCAACCGATTTTCCATAATTGGAAGTTGGCAAAATGACACCTTTTTCATCAACCGCACCAACAGTAATTGCTTTTTCAATATTTGCTGGTACATACTTAGAAACATCCGAACCGTTGTTTCCTGCCGATACGACAACTTTAATTCCCTGTGCAATCGCTTCATCAATTTTAGAAGTAATCAATGTTGTATCTTCATTTTCAGGACTGCTCAAAGATAAGTTGATGATGCTTACTTTAGAATCAATGGCATACTGTAAAGCCGATACGACAGAAGCTGTTGTACCATTTCCTTTGTCGTCCAATGCTTTCAAAGAAATCACTTTTGCATCTTTATCCTGCGAACGGATAGCTTTCAACATTCTGGACGCATGACCATTGTTATCCGAAGCATCACCATCAACGAACGAAATCGCATCCAACGCAGAACCATCGGATCCTGTGTCGATCAAAGCAATCACATTTTGCCCTGAATAATCCTTAACGGATGTTTCATTGGCTTTCGTAATCGCTTCGTCCACTTTTTCTGTTTCTACTACATCTGCCGTGGTTTCTCCTTCATCCATACTGAATAAACATTCACTATCTACTTTAGCACCTGCATTTTCCAGTTGCTTTTTCGCTTGATTAGCGTCTTGTTGAGAAGCATATTCAAGCACATACAGATTTCCGTATTGGGACGTGATGGATTCTTGATCCTGAGGATTTCCTTCTACGACCAATCGAATTTTTTCATTGCTTTCTTTTTCATCCGCTTCTTTCTCCGGGTGATTTTCTGTTTCGATTGTCGTTAATTTTTCGATTTCCTCATTCTTCTTGTCAGCAACAGGCAACTCAGCTTCTTTGGCTTCGGCTTGCTTGTCACTGAAAGTTACAATGATTTCCGATGATTCACTAGGAGTCGTATAATCAAGTTCCAATTTTTGATTTCCATACTCATATTCCTGAGTCACACCATCAATCGAAACATCCGATACGATTTGTTTTTGCCCGTCACATTTCAACTCTAGTTTTGTTCCTTCCTTGAAAGAATCTTCAAGCGGCGAGGATTCAAGAGCAAACTGCGATTTCCCAGCGTCCACATCAGTCACCAATACATTTCCTTCACCGACTACGTTCACTTTTACCACCGGCGGCACATCTTCATTTGCTAAAACCGGGATGGATGCTGTTGGAAGTATAGAACCCAACATCATCGCACTGGTAAACAATAGCGATGAAAAACGTTTAAAGTTTCTCATAAAATCTCCTTTCTTTATAAAAAAGTGAGCATTACGCTCTAGTTTCATTGTACTTTATTTTTTGGCGGTTTCAACCGCCGTCGTTTGATTTTCCTAATAATCATATATTCTCTCCCTTTCTATTTGCGAAACAAAAAAAAGTGATGAACAATGTCACCACTTTAATCTGTTTCTGAGTGTATACTACTGGACTTACATGTTTGATTTTGGGCTTTTCAAGCAATGCCAGTAAAACACAAAAAAAGAGGACTTCTCCTCTTTCCTATATTTATTTCATGTTATCATTTTAGCATGTTTTCGTGTGAAGTCAATGTGCAAATCTATTTTTTATCTCCACAAGATCAAGTTCATAAAACTTCCTTTTTTTTATATTTTTATTACTTAATTGCTCCACAAGAACATTTGAATCCTGCTGGCACTTGTTCATCATAAGCTGCTTGATCGACTACATAACGAGTTCCATATTCGGCTGGATGATTGATGGTATTGGTTCCAGTTTGAATAGTCTTCCATTCTGTTCTATAAGAACCATTTTCTCCATTTAACATATGGGCTTCAATATGAGGATTTACTTTTCCAGTAATATCGGCTCCACAAGTATTACAAATTGTTAATGCAACTTCTTCATAAATTGGCACACTCTCCGTCCATGCTTCCTTTACAACATACTGTTCATTGTGTCCTTTTTCTGGATGGTGAACGGTCGTATATTGCTGTACCCAGTTGTGCGTATGGCTTGGTGTATTTGGTTTTTGTGAACCTTGATTACTGTTACCACCTGTGCTTGGCTTCGATGTATTGCTTCCTGTATTTGTTGAGGAACCATTGTTTCCAGCATTATTGCCCGATCCGGTACTGTTATTTCCACTAGAAACTGAACCTGTGGTTTCACTATTGGAATTACCAGTCGAAGGTTTTTGTTCTTCACCTTTTGACTCTTCCTCTTTCTTTTCGGATTCTTCTTGTTTCTTATCCTCGTTTACGGTTTCGTTTGTTATAACATCGTGTCCCTCTTTTTTCAATTCCTCAGCTTTTTCAGGAGATACAACTTCAATTTGTACTTTCTTTTCTACCGAATCCATTTTGGAATCAACCGGAACGATTGTATAGACAATTTCATATGTACCTTCTTTTTCATAATTTACGTTCGATGTATCAACCAAAACTTCTTTGACAACTTTTTTGTCATACGTGATTCCTTTCAGGAAGTCATTTCCTTTAGTCTTCACTTCCATGTACAGTTTATCCAATTCCAGACCTTTCACGTCTTCAAGCAAATCTGCTTTTTTCGTTTCCACTGTTCTATCTTCTTTGTTGGAATTGTTAGCCCAAATAACAGTTCCAATACCAGCTCCGCCAATTAAAACAACGCCTGCGACGATTAAAGCAATCATCTTTTTCTTCTTTTTCTGTTCCATAAATATACACTCCTTCGTTAATCACATTATACTATAAGATTGCAAGTTTTTTACACATATTTTGTACATTTTTTTTAAATTTCATAATCGTCAGCAATTTCTGGGCTTT
>ERZ778514.197-NODE-197-length-61392-cov-8.286271_pt1 | contig 61392 bp, 50 predicted proteins | sample MGYA00510344_ERZ778514 | MGnify/ENA primary metagenome ERZ778514 (study PRJEB29527, sample SAMN07138968) | mouse gut metagenome | material: feces | host: mouse | place: China:Nanjing | collected 2016-01-25 ...
CTTATAAGTCCTATAGCTCCTATAGATACCCACTCAAGGCATATTTTCTTAATTCTTAACTCTTAATTCTTAATTATTCATTAAAGCCCTTCGGGTTGGGACCGTACTGGTTGTCGGGTTTGCTGTCTGTGATGTTGAAAATCAGCATGATGATGGCGCCGATAAAGGGTACAAGACCTATCAGTATCCACCATCCGCTACGCCCGATGTCGTGCAGGCGGCGCACAGTTACGGCAAGTGTGGGCAGTATAAGTGCCAGTGCGCAAAGATAATATAATATTACTCCGAAGGTCATCGCGCTTTCTGTCCCGCCGATTATCGCCCCGATTACGGCACCGACGATACCTGCCGTTATGATTGCGATAATGCAGAACAACTGGAAAAACCAGAACTCTGAGCGGCGTGCGCGGCCGCTGAATGTCGCGTATTGTGACAATACGCTTCTTACTGCTTCTTTAAATCCCATAATTCTCTTGTTTTTTGATTTTTACTATTTTATTTGTTAATAAGTATTTGCTTTCTTGCAAAAATAGTGAAACATAACATTTTTACCCCCCCCGAAACGTTAAATAACATTAACGGTATGGCTCTTGGCTGTATTAATGAGTATTTTTGTACATTAAGATATTTAATTCATGCCGTCTTTAATGTGGCGGCGTGGTGTCTGTCTTTATGAAAAACATTTATATTAAATATTATGAGAACATCTTTATTATTGGTTTTTGCGCTTCTTGCAGGTTGTGTGCACAATGCTGTGGCGCAGGTCAGGACGTTGCGCGTCGAGGCTTCGGGGTTTAAGCCCGGTGCCAACATGGCGGCTCCCGCCGACAGTGGGGGAGTGGTGGAGTTTAAGTTGGAGAGTCGTGGATTTATGCCTTTCTGCCAGCAGGCGGTGCATACTACGGATCAGGCGGCTGTTTCCGGGGCAAAGAAGGCTGTCCCTTCAAAGACGAAGGGCGGTCAGGCAAAGGCGGTGCCGTTCTTCCGTGTGCGATATGCTCTGCCCATACCACCGTGTTATACGGCAAAGGAGACGGCGGAACTTACGGGCATTGACTACGGCGTATACATACACAACCACTCTCCGGGGCTTGAAATGCTGCCCAACGGAGATGCCTTGGCGGTGTATTTCAGTGCGCCAAAGGGACTTACGGAGAACGACACGGCAACGACATTCGTACAGTGCCGCCGCCGCTACGGAGCTGAGGAGTGGGACATGCCGGAGCTTTTCTTCAAGACATACGGCGGCAACGACCAGTCGGGTCTGCTGTGGCAGGACGGCAGGAAACTGTGGTTTTTCGGCGGCGGACGCAACATTTCCGACTATATACCGTTCCGCATTGCGACCTCAGAGGACAACGGTGCCACGTGGACATTCAGCGTGCCGAAGGTAGAGGGCACGTTCAAGGAATATACGGCGCAGCCCGTCACCAATGCTTTCCGCGGCAAGGACGGGGCAATATATGTTGTTACCGATGCCAAAGGGGCGGAGAGCATGCTGTGGTGCAGCCGCGACGAGGGACTTACGTGGCGTGACACGGGCGGACGTACAAGTGCCCGTCACTCTACGATTGTGCCGCTCGACGATAACGGCACGTTGCTTTCAATAGGCGGAAAGAACGCGGGATGCGAGGGCTGGACACCGCAGAACATCTCCCGCGACTATGGAGCTACATGGGAGGAGAAGACCCCCGCGCCGTTCCCAATACTGGGCAGCGCACAGCGCCCGTCGCTCATCCGCTTGCAGTCGGGTGCCCTTTTGCTTGTCAGCGACGGTTATCTTATAAAGAAAAAGATTGCCCCGCCGGCATCGTGGAACAAGAGTTACAATCCGTTTGTTGCCATATCGAAGGACAACGGCAAGACATGGCACTACAAGGAACTGCCTTATGGGCTGCCGCACCGCGAGCGCACAATGCTCCCCACGCTGGGATACAGCACGGTGCGTCAGGCTCCCGACGGAACGATATGCGTGCTCGCAACAACCTCAAGACCGGGCTACGAGCTTGAGTTCAACGAGGAATGGATATACAGCGACTCGAAGGATATTACGCCGGCTGTTGTCAGCGGTAAGTGCATGAAGACCGTGGAGCGTTATGCCGACGGAAGTAAGAAGGCTGAATGGACGGGTGGAACGACTGCCGAAGGGCGTTATCTGCTGAACGGGAAGTGCACCGACTATTATCCGTCGGGCAAGAAACAGCATGAGGCTGTCTATGAAAACGGGCGCAAGACGGGCACGGAAATGCTTTGGAATGAGGACGGTACGCCCGTGTGGAAGTGGGAGAGAAATCTCAAGACGGGCACGGCAACATGGACGAAGTATCATGCCAACGGCAAGCCTGCAATCGTCTCAAATTGGAACCTGAACCCTGTGCCGCGCGACGTGAAGACAACCATGACATACATAGGCTACGAGGCGCAAGGTCCCTCGACACATTATGACGAGCAGGGAAATGTCACCGCGCGCTACATGTTTGATAGGGGAGAGGTTTGTGGAAATGAAGAATGATGAATGAAGAATGAAGAATTTGCTGCCGCCATTCACGTTATAGGATAGAGATTGAATGAAGAATAAAATATTTGCTGTGACTTGTTGTATAGAGATAAAGCCTTAATCCAAATTTTGAATGGCGGCAGCAAATTCTTCATTCTTCATTCATCATTCTTCATTTACATTATTTTCTATCAATGTGCCTCCAGCCAGTTTCCACCCCAGCCGCAGTCTGCCGTGAGCGGCACGAGTAGGGGATAGGCGTTCTGCATTTCCTCCATTACTATGCTTTCCACCTTTTCTTTCTCTTCAGGAACCACCGAGAAGTTAAGTTCGTCGTGTACCTGCAGAATCATCTTGCTTCTTATTCCTTCTTCCTTAAAGCGTCGGTGGATGCGTATCATCGCAACCTTTATTATGTCTGCCGCGCTGCCCTGTATCGGCGCGTTTATGGCGTTGCGCTCCGCGAAGCCGCGTACCGTGGCGTTGCGCGAGTTGATGTCGGGCAGATAGCGGCGGCGGCGGAAGAACGTTTCCACGTATCCGTGGCGGCGTGCCGTTTCCTTTGCCTGCTCCATATAGTCATGGACGCGTGGGAAAGTCTCAAAGTAGCCGTCTATCAGCTGCTTAGCCTCCTTGCGGTCTATGTTCAGCCGGTCGGCAAGACCAAACACCGTGATGCCGTAGATGATGCCGAAGTTGGCGCGTTTTGCCTTTGTCCGCTGGTCGCGGTCAACGCTTCCGATATCCTCCTTGTATATCTTTGCGGCTGTTGCAGCATGTATGTCGTGCCCTTCGCGGAACGCTTCTATCATGTTTTCGTCGCCGCTCAGGTGAGCCATTACGCGCAGCTCTATCTGACTGTAGTCGGCGGAGAAGAACAGGCATCCCTCTTCCGGAATGAAAGCCTTGCGTATTTCCTTGCCGTCCTCGCCGCGCACGGGGATGTTCTGTAGGTTAGGGTCGCTCGACGAAAGCCGTCCCGTTGCCGTTATGGTCTGGTTGAATGATGTGTGGATGTGTCCCGTACGCGGGTTTATGAGCTTCGGAAGAGCGTCTATGTAAGTGCCTAACAGCTTCTTCAAGCCCCTGTGTGCGAGGATGTTTCCCACTATCTCGCTTTTCCCCTTCAGCGATTGCAGCACCTCCTCGTTGGTTACATACTGTCCCGTCTTTGTCTTCTTGGGCTTCTCCATTATCTTCATCTTTCCGAAGAGGATGTCGCCCACCTGTTTGGGAGATGCTATGTTGAACTCTTCGCCCGCCATTTCGTATATCCGTTGCTCCAGTTCCTTCATGCGGGCGGTGAGTATCTGCGATGTTTCGGCAAGCGAGGCGGTGTCTATGCGCACGCCGTTCATCTCCATTTCGGCAAGTACTTCGACCAAAGGCATCTCTATTTCGTGGAACAGTTCTTCTGTTCCGGCTTCTTTCAGCTTAGGTTCAAGAATGTTCTTGAGCCTCAGTGTGATGTCGGCATCTTCCGCCGCATACTCGTAAACCTGAGAGGGTGGGAGGTCGCGCATGCTCTTTTGGTTCTTGCCACGCGGTCCGATGAGTTCGTCAATGTGTATGGTGCGGTAGTTGAGATAAACTTCCGCCATGTAGTCCATGTTGTGTCTCAGTTCCGGTTGTATGAGATAATGGGCTATCATGGTGTCGAACATTTTTCCGGCGAGGGTCACTCCGTAGTTGCGCAGCACCTCCATGTCATACTTGATGTTCTGTCCCACTTTCACGATTTTATCGTTTTCGTATACCGGTTTAAATATATTAACAATTCTTTGGGCTTCTTCACGATTTTCAGGAATGGGCACATAAAATGCCTGAAATTCCTTCACGGCAAAGCTCAGACCAACTAATTCAGCCTCGATTGCGTTCGTTGACGTTGTCTCCGTGTCTAAACTGAGAATTGGATTAGTCAATAAAAGCGAAAAAAGGTTGTTTATATCATCCTCACTTTCAACGAGTTGATAGTCGTGAGGCGTCGTTTTTATGTCTGAAATATTGCCGTTTTCAGAAATTTCCGTGCCCTCGGGCGTAAAAACGGCAAATAAATCGGGCTGTTGTTCAGCCTTTTTTTGAATATTTTTAGATTTATTTAGAATTCTGTCCGCGAACGATTTGAACTCCAGTTCATCGAAGATTTTTCGCAGTTCTGCCTCGTCCGGTTCCTTCACCTTCAGCTCTTCCATGTCCGGTTCGATGGGGACGTCGGTTTTTATGGTGGCGAGGAATTTTGAGAACTTTATCTGTTCGGCATTCTCCTCCACTTTTTTCTTCAGCGCACCTTTCAGCTCATCGGTACGTGCAAGCAGGCTTTCGATGTTACCGAACTGGCTGATAAGTTTTACGGCTGTCTTTTCTCCAACCCCCGGACATCCCGGAATGTTGTCTGCCGAGTCGCCCATAAGTCCGAGCAGGTCTATCACCTGTGATGTGGATGCTATGCCATATTTGTTTTTTATGCCCTCAGTGTCGAGCGTCTCATAGCCCCCTCCGTGTCTCGGGCGGAACATGAAGACGTTTTCCCGCACCAGTTGTCCGTAGTCCTTGTCGGGTGTCAGCATGAACGTCTGCATGCCCATGTCGGCAGCCTTTACGGCTATGGTGCCTATAACGTCGTCTGCCTCGAAGCCCTCCGCTTCGAGTATGGGTATGCGGAAGGCGCGCAGTATGTCCTTTATCACCGGCACCGAGGCGCGTATGTCTTCCGGAGTCTCCTCGCGCTGTGCCTTGTACTGCTCGTAAGCCACGTTCCGGAATGTCGGTCCATGCGGGTCGAACGCCACTCCGATGTGCGTGGGCTTCTCCTTGCTGAGCACCTCGTGCAGGGTGTTGCAGAAGCCCATTACGGCAGAAGTGTTAAATCCCTTGGAGTTGATCCTCGGGTTTTTGATGAAGGCATAATACGAGCGGTATATCAGCGCGTAAGCGTCTAAGAGAAACAATTTATCCATTTAATATGTAGTATTTAAATGTAAAAGTACTAATTTTTTGTCATTAATCCGATAAAATCACTAATTTTGTATCAAAATTGCAGGCTATGGATTATTTATCTCTTATAAAGGCACCTATTGTTAATGAGCTTGACAGCTTTATCAAGCTTTTCAACAGCTCGCTGACCCACGACGGCGAGTTGCAGGAGGAGATATTTGCCAGGATAAGAGAGCGTGCCGGCAAGCGCATGCGCCCCATGCTGATACTTCTCATGGCGAAGGCTCACGGCGAGGTGAACGCTTCAACGCTGAATGCAGCCGTGGGTCTTGAGCTGCTCCACACGGCGAGCCTTGTACACGACGACGTGGTCGACGAGAGCGGTGAGCGGCGCGGGCAGGCATCGGTAAATGCCCTTTACGACAACAAGGTTGCCGTGCTCGTGGGCGACTATATACTGTCTACGGCGCTGCTGCATGTGGCTCTGACAGAGAACAATACGATTGTGAAATATCTTGCGGAGCTTGGGCGTACGCTGTCAAACGGCGAGATACTCCAGCTTACGAACATATCCAACGACAATATTTCGGAAGACGTTTATTTTCAGGTTATACGCCAGAAGACGGCGGCATTGTTCGAGGCATGCTGTTCCATAGGGGCGTTGTCGGCAGGAGCCGCGTCCGGGGAAGTGGAGGCGGCGATGCGTTTCGGTCAGGACTTGGGTGTGATATTCCAGATACGCGATGACATTTTCGATTATTACGAGTCGCCTGAGATAGGCAAGCCCACCGGCAACGACATGGCGGAAGGCAAGCTGACGCTGCCCGTGATATATGCCTTGAATAATGGGGACAATGCTGATATGCGCTCAATAGCTCGCAAGGTAAAGAATTTGGAAGCCACCAAAGAGGATATCGCCGTATTGGTTGAATATGCCAAGAGCAGCGGCGGCATAGAATATGCGGAGCGGAAGATGGAGGAGCTTCGTCTGAGATGTGCCGGATATATAGAGCGCGCCGTGGCTTCGGAGGATATAAAAAAGGCGCTCGGGGCTTATCTGGAGTTTGTGATAAGGAGGGATGTCTGAAAGATTAAGTCCGTGTTGTCTTATAAGACATATAAGGCTTATAAGACCTATAGGTCCTATATTAATATTAAGCCGGATGTTATCTTTTGTTTCTTCTCATCCATTCTGTCCTTGCCCTGTACATCTCTTCCCTTATTCCTCCCTGTTCAACAAAGTCTTTTTTCAGGCGTTCTATCAGTTTCCCGAGTAATGTATCCGTCTGGTGGATAAGGGTTATGGCAATGTTTGCTGTAGTCTCGTCAGAGCGTATTTCTATTGCTTTTCTATAATATGCACTGTCGTTGTGCTTTGCACATACGTTCCTTGCTGTTAAAAATTTTGGGCTGTTTATATTCCACTGCTCCATGTTTCTAACCCTCAGATAGTCTTCATAGTCGGCGAGAAGTTCCTGAAGGCTTGCCCTTGCAACGTTCACCAGTTTCAGTTCCGTTTCCTTTGATGTTGTGCTTGCCGCGCTTCCTTCAATGATGTTTTGCTTGCACGAGCGTGCCGCCTGTACCATCTGGTCTATGGTGCGGTCGCCCTTTCCGAGATATTTGTGGGCAAAGAAGAAGGTTATGTCGTATATACATTCCGATTTCTGATATGAAATAAGTTGTCGGTAGTTTCCTCTTTGCGGTATAAAGTCTTTTGTGTCAGGCATGGTATTTTTCTTTTTATGTATCATGTGATTGTATATGGCTTATAAGCCATGTAGGACTTATAAGCCATAATAATATTAAAGTTCTCAGAAGAACTTCGTCTCCTTTCCCTCAATCTCGCTCAGCAGCATGTTTGCCAGCCGGCTGGTGCCGAGGCGGAACCATTTGTTTGTGAGCCATTTTTCGCCCAGGACCTCTTTTACGATGGTGTAGTAGATAAGTGCGTCCATGACGGAGTTGATGCCTCCGGCGGGCTTAAAACCTATCTGTATGCCTGTTTCTTCATAGTATTCCTTTATCGTCTGGCACATCACGTATGCAGCTTCGGGCGTTGCGGCAGGCTCGAGCTTTCCGGTAGAGGTCTTGATATAGTCGGCTCCGGCGTACATTGCTATTATTGAAGCCTTCTTGATGTTCGATGCAGTCTTCAGGCAGCCGGTCTCAAGGATCACCTTCATGGCGTTGTCGCCGCACACCTGTTTCAGCTCGCTTATCTCGTCGGCAACGCCCTCGTAGTCGCCGCTGAGGAACTTGCCCACGGGCATCACGATGTCAATCTCTGTGGCACCGTCCTTTATAGCCAGTGCCGTCTCGGCAACCTTTACCTCTATCAGAGCCTGCGACGAAGGGAAGCTGCCCGATACGCAGGCTATTTCGACGCCGTCAATCTCGAGCGTCTCGCTCACCGTCTTGGCAAAGCAGGGGTATACGCAGATTGTCGCCACGTGGGGCAGTTCGCCGTATGCCTCGTCAAACTGGTTCACCTTCTCTGTAAATGCCATTACGCTTGTCTCCGAGTCGGTTGTCTTGAGCGTTGTCAGCTCGATGCTTCCCATGAGGAATTTCTTTGTCTCGATGTTGTCGTTTTCGTGCACCTTTTCGGCGATTATTTTCTTCACCGCCTCGCGCACCTCGTCGTCAGAAATCTCAGTGTTGTACTTTCCGAGAGCCTCCTCGTACTTGCTCATGGGCTTTGTGCCATGGTTGTGGCAGTGCCCGTGCATGTTTTCTTTCTCTGTCATAATTATTTTAATTTAGGGTTATTGATATGTCTGTTACAGTCTCTTCTTGTCTTCTTCTCAAAGCTTCGGCGCAGTTCCTCGCCGAGGTCCGTTCCCGTCTGGTTGGCAAGGCACAGCAGCACCCACAGCACGTCTGCCATTTCCTCGCCCAACGAGGCGTTCTCGCCCTCCTTGAAGCTCTGGTCGCCATATTTGCGTGCCATCACGCGTGCCAGTTCGCCCACCTCTTCGGTGAGGCATGCCATGTTCGTCAGCTCTGAAAAGTAGCGCACGCCATACTCCTTTATCCACTTGTCCACCGCCGTCTGTGCCTCGCGCAGTGTCATCGAGCCGCCGGTGGGGCAGTTGTTGTTGTCCATTGTCGTCTGTTTTTATTCTTATTTTATGCTTTCTTCCGTTCTTCCCGTATCCCGCATGCTTTCTTCCGCTGCCGGCACACGGCTATTCCCTGTTTTTAGAGTCCATGCAGATTGTCACCGGTCCGTCGTTGAGCAGCTCCACCTTCATGTCCGCTCCAAACTCTCCCGTAAGCGTCTCCCTGCCCGTTTCGGCAGTCATCAGCCGGCAGAACTCGTTGTACAGGGGTATGGATATGTCATGCCCCGCAGCCCGTATCCACGACGGGCGGTTGCCTTTCTTATACGATGCCATGAGCGTAAACTGGCTCACCACCAGCACCTTGCCTCCGATATCCTTCAGCGAGAGGTTCATCACCCCGTCTGCATCGTTGAAGATGCGCAGTGCCGCTATCTTCCTTGCCAGCCATGCCGCGTCTTCCACCGTGTCTTCCGTGCACACGCCGAGCAGCACGAGCAGTCCGTTGTCTATGGCAGACTTCACCTTTCCGTCTATTGTCACCGATGCGTGCGATACGCGTTGTATAACTGTTCTCATCTTGTTTTGTGATTATTACAAATGTAAAAAAACTATGAAAGCCGAATGCAATAAAGCTTGCTTTGAATTGCTGAGGCGCCGCCTGTCTTATGCAAAGACAGTGCCAGCCGAACGCAATAAAGCTTGCTTTAGATTGCTGAGGCACCGCCTGTCTTATGCAAAGATAGTGTAAAATCCGTGGATTTTAAGAAGAAAATGGATTAATAATTGTCCTCCTGTATTTTTGCCAGCATCTTTTGACTTCCAAAAGGCGGCATATTGCACGCCAATATGCCGCCTTTCAGAGCCTGAAACGACACCTTTTGGAAGGTAAAAGGTATCATCTTGATTATCAATGTGTTACAACGTGCTTAAACAACGCTGTTTTCTGACGCTTCCGTCTCACCGTCTTTATGGAAAAATTGCCATACCGTTGCGCCCTTCGATGCACCTATTATCCCGGTAAGTGCTTGTAGGTCAGCCTCTTTAATCTTCCTTACGCTCTTCAGCTCTTTCAGCAGCAGGTCCTTTGTCTTCGGTCCGATGCCCTTTATGTCGTCCAGCTCGCTGTGCAGCGCATGCCTGCTCCGCTTGTCCCTGTGGAACGTTATTGCGTAGCGGTGCACCTCGTCCTGTATCCTCGTCATGAGCCTGAAAATCTCGCTGTCGGTCTTCATTCCCACGACCACGGGCGGCTGTCCGCACAGCAGTTCGCTTGTGCGGTGGCGGCTGTCCTTTGCCAGTCCGGCTATTGGTATTTGCAGTTTCAGCTCGTCTTCGACCACCTGTCTTACCACCTCCATCTGCCCCTTGCCGCCGTCGGTGATGATGAGGTCGGGCAGGGGAGTGCCCTCCTCTTTCATGCGCGAATAGCGGCGGCGCACCACCTCCTGCATCGAGGCATAGTCGTCGGGACCCACCACCGTCTTGATGTTGTATTTACGGTAGTCCTTCTTGCACGGTTTCAGCTTTTCAAACACCACGCAGCCCGCCACGGCATCCGTTCCGCTGATGTTCGAGTTGTCGAAACACTCTATGCGGTATGGCATGCGCGGAAGCTTGAGAATGTCCTGTATCTCCTTCATCAGACGCACGGTCTTTTGCTCGGGATTGAGCTTTTCAGCCTGCTTCAGGCGGTCGAACTTATACTGTTTGCCGTTCATTGCCGAGAGGTCGAGCAGCGTTTTCTTGTCGCCACGCTGCGGCACGGTAAACTCTATGCCGTCGAGCTGTGTGTCGGGCATGAACGGCACTATTATCTCGCGCGACGTGCTGCCCAGCCGTTCGCGTATCTGCACTATGCCGAGCGGCAGTATTTCCTCTGCCGTCTCTTCCAGCTTCTTCTTGAATTCGAATGTAAATGCCTGGTTTATGCTGCCGTTTGTCACGTGCATATAGTTGATGTAGGCAATCTTCTCGTCGTTTGTCACGGTGAATACGTCGACGTTGTTTATGGTATGGCTCACCACCTCGCTCTTTGAACAGAAACTGTCGAGGAGCATGTACTTGCGTTTCAGCTCCTCGGCGTCCTCAAACCGCAGCTCTTCGGCTGCCTCCTGCATCTGCCTGAACAGCAGTTTCTGCACCTCGCGTGTGTTTCCTTTCAGTATCTCTCGCGCCTGTTCTATGTTCATGTTATACTCTTCCGCGCCCTGCCTGCCTGTGCACGGCGCCCCGCAGTTGTGTATGTGATACTCCAGGCACGGCTTGTATTTTCCCTGCTCTATGCTCTCCCTGGTGATGGGGAAGCGGCATGTGCGCGGCTTGTAGAGCTTCTTTATTATATCCAAAAGACCGTACATCGTGCCCAAATGGCTGTAGGGACCGTAGTAGGTGCCGAACTTCTTGTTTATGACGCGCGTGCTGAAGATGCGTGGCAGATATTCCTTCGTCACGCATATCGACGGGTATGTCTTTCCGTCTTTCAGCAGAATGTTGTATTTCGGCTTGTATTTCTTTATGAGGTTGTTCTCGAGCAGCAGCGCGTCTTCTTCCGTGTTGACCACCGTGTAGGATATGTTGAATATCTTGCTTACGAGCACCTTGGTCTTGAAACGGTCCACCTCCTTGTGAAAATAAGAAGACACGCGGTTCTTTAAGTTCTTCGCCTTGCCCACGTATATTATCGTTCCGTGCTCGTCGTAGTACTGGTAGCTCCCCGGCTTGTTGGGCAGTGTGCTTACGATGGCTTTCAGATGAGCAAGCCGCTTCTCGTTTTCTTCTTTTGTCATTGGCGTAAGTTGTTAAGTGAGAGTGGGTTTAAGATAATTTGTTTCACGTGAAACAAAAGGTTTGACGGTTGACTCTTTTGTTACTTTGGGCTGCCTTCCGGCTTGTGCCGTTGCCTGCCGGGTGCGGCAGGCGGCATGGTCTTTGATTGGGCTGATAGGTCTAATAGGTCTAATAATGCTAATAGGACCAATAAGATTGATGAGTGCTTCAAACCCAAGCAACGCAATCCTCTCCTTGCTTTTGTCGTCTGCGGCTTCTGTGCAGCCGTGCGGAGCCTGTCAAAGGGTAGGGGATTGCGTTGCGCTGTTTTGCCATGTATGGCGGTTTGTGTCGTATCCGGGTGCTTGCTATACCTGTATCAGGGTCTGTATGTCCGTGCCTTCGTCGAATATGCTCCTGCCGTTCAGGTTTTCGTTTACAAGTTCTATCAGGAAGTTTACATATATTTTCTTCGGCGAGAACTTGTTTACGAGATTGTATGCAGCCTTCATCGTTCCGCCCGTTGCAAGCAGGTCGTCGTGAAGAAGTATCACGTCGTTCTCGTTAATCGAGTCTTTGTGAATTTCTATCGTGTCCGTTCCATATTCCTTGGTGTAGCTCTCCTGTACCGTCTCAGCCGGCAGTTTTCCCGGTTTGCGGCAAAGTATCACGCCTGCACCGAGCCTTATTGCCAATGCCGAAGATATTACGAAACCGCGGCTTTCGATGCCTACAATCTTCGTTATGCCCTTGTCCTTGTACATCTCATAAAGCTCGTCCACCATTATCTTCAGGCATTCGGGGTCCTTGAAAAGAGTTGTCACGTCCCTGAACATTATTCCTTTCTGCGGAAAATCGGGGATACATCTTAGGTTTTTCAGTAATGTTTCGTTGTTCATTTTTACTTGTTTTATTTTATTGTTTGTTATTCCTTGGCTGTTGCCTGCACCTCTTGTGTGCTTTAAAACATCTCTTCATACGGTGCTGCGAGGTTTGTATTTTGTCCGGTTTAACCGTGTTTTGATGTTTGTAAGTCGCTATGGTGCAGTCTGTTTGATTGCATATTGTTTCACGTGAAACAATATGCTTATCTATCTTCCGAGCATTACGAGCATCACGTTTATGTCGCTCGGCGACACGCCGGGTATCCTGCTTGCCTGTGCCAGCGTCTCGGGGTCGATGCTTTTGAGCTTCTGCCGTGCTTCGGTGGAAAGCTGCCGCATGGCGGTATAGTCGAAACGTCCTCTTATCTTGATGTCTTCAAGACGGTGCATCTTTTCCGCCACCATCCTCTCACGCTCTATATATCCCTTGTATTTCATCTTTATCTCCGCGGCTTCGGCAATCTCTTCCTTCCTTCCTTCCGGAGAACTGAGCAGTCCTTTCATGCCCGGAATAAATTCGGAAATGTTGTCAAGGGTTATCTGCGGTCGCGATATAAGGTCTGCAACCTTGCATCCCTCGCGTAGCGGGGTGGTGCCGAGGCTCTCGAGAACGGTATTTATGTCCTTCGGCTTTACGGGCGTGGTGTTGCAGAAATGCTCTATTTTGGCGATTTCTTCTTTCTTCTCAATCCATTTGTCATATCGTCCGCGAGTGGCAAGTCCTATATTGTATGCCCTCTCCGTAAGCCTTGCGTCGGCATCGTCCTGCCTTAAGAGTATGCGGTATTCGGCACGGCTCGTGAACATCCGGTAGGGTTCGTCCACTCCCTTGGTGACAAGGTCGTCGATGAGAACGCCTATATACGACTCGTCGCGCCGCATCACGAACGGCTCTCCGCCGCCGCAGCGTATCGCCGCGTTCACCCCTGCGACCAGTCCCTGTCCTCCTGCTTCTTCATATCCGGTGGTTCCGTTTACCTGTCCGGCAAAGAAAAGACCCTTTATTATCTTCGATTCGAGAGAATGATAAAGCTGCGTCGGGTCGAAATAATCGTACTCTATGGCATATCCCGGACGGTAGACGCGGATGTCCCTGAATGCGGGAATCTTCCTGAGTGCATTTATTTGCACGTCCATGGGCATGCTCGACGAGAAGCCGTTGAGATACATTTCGTTGGTGTCTTCTCCCTCGGGCTCAAGAAAAAGCGGGTGTTGTGGCTTGTCGGGAAACGTTACGAGCTTTGTCTCTATCGACGGGCAGTAACGCGGTCCGGTGCTTTGTATCTGACCGTTGAAAAGGGGCGAATCTGCCAGTCCGCTTCTCAAAGTGTCGTGTACATCTGTGTTTGTGTTGCAGGTCCAGCACGGCAGCTGCTTCAGCGTGCGTCTCCTGCCCATAAAGCTGAACTTGTGGAAGTCGCTTTCGCCCTCCTGTATCTCCATGTCCTCAAAGTGCACGCTGCGCCGGTCGATGCGTACCGGCGTGCCGGTCTTCATCCTTGCGTGGCGTATGCCGTGGCATGTGATACTTTCGGTGAGGTGCGGCACGGCGGGTTCGGATATCCTTCCGCCCGGAACCTGGCGGCGTCCTATGTGCATAAGTCCGTTAAGAAAGGTTCCTGCCGTTATGACTATGCTGCGTGCCCGAAGCTCCGCGCCCCAAATGGTTCTTATGCCCTTAGCCTCTCCCTGTTCCACTATCAGCTCGTCAGCCTGGTCCTGCCAGATGTCAAGGTTGGGCGTGCTGTCGAGCACCCGGCGCCATTCCCAGATGAACTTCTCGCGGTCGCACTGTGCCCTCGGGCTCCATACGGCGGGTCCTTTCGAGCGGTTGAGCATGCGGAACTGTATAGCCGTAGCGTCTGTGACAAGTGCCATGTTGCCTCCGAGGGCATCGATTTCGCGTACGATCTGCCCCTTCGCTATTCCGCCAATTGCCGGATTACAGCTCATCTGGGCTATTTTGTTCATGTCCATGGTGACAAGGCAAGTCCTTGCACCCATGTTTGCGGCTGCCGTCGCAGCCTCGCAGCCGGCATGCCCGCCGCCTATCACCAGTACGTCGTATACCAGGTTCATGTGTCTTTTACCTTTTTACTGTTTGCAAACGCCTTCCCGCCGCCTTGTCATGCGCCTGTTTGTCAATGTCAGGGAAGGCTCGGTCATTCAGCCGCAAAAGTAAGAATAAAAATTGAATTTTTAACAAAATACTTTGATTTATCGCCGAAATGGAGTATATTTGCACACCGCCGACGGTGCCACAATACTTATAATAAGGTATTATAGCATCCGTTCAGGTGTGTTTCAGGATGTTTAATATTATTAATTTTAACATTTAAATACCTAAATTTCAATCATTTATGTGGTTATGTAATTCATCCATCGGAAGGAAAGTGGTGATGTCCGTTACCGGCATTGCGCTTATCCTGTTCTTGACGTTCCACATGTCAATGAACGTTGTTGCTCTCATTTCAGGAGACGCCTACAACATGATTTGCAAATTTCTCGGTGCCAACTGGTATGCCCTTGTGGCAACTCTCGGTCTGGCGGCGCTGACGGTTATTCACATTGTATATGCGTTCCTGCTTACAATGCAGAACCGCCGTGCGCGTGGAAATGAGCGTTATGCCGTTACCGTTAAGCCGGCAAAAGTGGAGTGGGCATCGCAGAACATGCTTGTGCTCGGCATCATTGTTGTGCTCGGTATCCTGCTTCATCTCTTCAACTTTTGGTATAACATGATGTTTGCCGAACTCACACACATCGCCGTTCCCCATAATCCGGCAGACGGCTTTGCATACATCAAGGACACGTTCGCATGCCCCGTGTATGTTGTTCTTTACATTGTGTGGCTTGTGGCAATATGGTTCCACCTGTCTCACGGCTTCTGGAGTGCCATGCACACTCTCGGCTGGAACGGCAAGGTGTGGTTTAACCGTTGGAGAACGATAGGTCTTGTTTATACGACACTGCTTATGTTAGGCTTCCTCGTGGTTGTTCTTGCCTTCGCGTTCGGCATAGCTCCGAGCCTGTGCTGTGCAGCCTGATGTTCAGGAAAAGGCTTTTTGTTGTATAGAGTTATCAAGTATTAAGAAATGAAAGCCTGTGAGGCACGGTGCGGCATATCGCCGGCAGGACATTGCGGAGCAGGCTGTTTAAATACAAAAAAATCATGGCAAAGACATTAAATTCCAGAATACCGGAGGGTCCGGTAGCCGAAAAATGGACCAACTATAAAGCTCACCAGCGCCTGGTGAACCCCAAAAACAAACTAAAGCTCGACGTTATCGTTGTCGGAACGGGTCTGGCAGGTGCTTCTGCCGCCGCTTCTCTCGGCGAGATGGGCTTCAACGTATATAACTTCTGCATACAGGATTCGCCCCGCCGTGCACACTCCATCGCTGCACAGGGCGGTATCAATGCGGCTAAGAACTATCAGAACGATGGCGACTCGGTTTACCGTCTGTTCTATGACACAGTGAAGGGAGGCGACTACCGTGCACGTGAGGCAAACGTATACCGCCTTGCAGAGGTGTCGAACGACATCATCGACCAGTGCGTGGCACAGGGTGTGCCCTTCGCACGTGAGTACGGCGGCATGCTTGCAAACCGCTCTTTCGGAGGCGCACAGGTATCCCGTACATTCTATGCAAAGGGTCAGACGGGTCAGCAGTTGCTGCTCGGCGCATACTCTTCGCTCAGCGCACAGGTAAACGCAGGCAAGGTTAAGCTCTACACGCGTTATGAAATGGAAGACGTGGTTATCGTGGACGGCCGTGCACGGGGCATCATCGCAAAGAACCTCGTGACGGGCAAGCTGGAGCGTTTCAGCGCCAATGCCGTTGTAATTGCTACCGGCGGATACGGCAATGCCTACTTCCTTTCAACCAACGCCATGGGCTGTAACTGTACGGCTGCCGTACAGTGCTACCGCAAGGGAGCATATTTCGCAAACCCGTCGTACGTGCAGATACACCCCACATGTATCCCCGTGCACGGTGACAAGCAGTCCAAGCTGACCCTTATGTCAGAGTCTCTGCGTAACGACGGCCGTATATGGGTGCCCAAGAAGCTTGAAGACGCGAAGAAACTGCAGGCTGGCGAGATTAAAGGCTCCGACATTCCGGAGGAGGACCGTGACTACTATCTGGAGCGCAGGTATCCTGCTTTCGGCAATCTTGTGCCCCGTGACGTTGCCAGCCGTGCTGCAAAGGAGCGCTGCGACAAGGGATACGGTGTCAATAACACAGGTCTTGCCGTGTTCCTCGACTTCTCAGAGAGTATCGAGCGTCTCGGCATAGACGTTGTTTTGCAGCGTTACGGCAACCTCTTCGACATGTACGAGGAGATTACTGACGTTAATCCGGGCGAGTTCGCAAACGAGATTAACGGCGTGAAGTACTACAACCCGATGATGATATTCCCCGCAATACACTATACTATGGGTGGTATATGGGTTGACTATGAGCTTCAGACCACAATAACAGGACTGTTCGCAATCGGTGAGTGCAACTTCTCCGACCACGGAGCGAACCGTCTCGGCGCTTCCGCACTTATGCAGGGACTTGCCGACGGATACTTCGTTCTGCCTTACACAATACAGAACTATCTTGCCGACCAGGACGTATGGCCGCGTCTTTCCACTGACCTGCCCGAGTTTGAGGCGGCAGAAAAGGCTGTCGAGGCTGAGATGGACCGCCTCATGAACATCAAGGGCAAGCGCTCGGTTGACTCAATTCACAAGGAACTCGGTCATATAATGTGGGAGCATGTAGGCATGGGACGTACCAAGGAAGGTCTTGAAGAAGGTCTTAGGATGCTGAAGGCTCTGCGCAAGGAGTTTGACACCAACCTCTTTGTACCGGGCACGAAGGAAGGTCTGAACGTTGAGCTTGACAAGGCAATCCATCTCCGCGACTTCATCATCATGGGCGAGCTGGTGGCTTACGATGCACTGCACCGCGAGGAGAGCTGCGGCGGACACTTCCGTGAGGAGCACCAGACGGAAGAAGGAGAGGCTAAGCGTGACGACGAGAACTTCTTCTACGTAGGCTGCTGGGAGTATCAGGGCAGTGACGACAAGGCACCCGAACTCATCAAGGAACCGCTTGAGTACGAGGCTATAAAGGTACAGACACGTAATTATAAGAACTAATAAAAAACTGCAATATCATGGCAAAGAATATAAGTTTCACATTGAAGTACTGGAAGCAGAACGGTCCGAGAGAGAAAGGACACTTCGATACACGCGAGATGAAGAACATCCCTGACGACACTTCATTCCTCGAAATGCTCGACATTCTGAATGAAGAGCTTATCAGCGAGGGCAAGGAACCGTTCGTGTTCGACCACGACTGCCGCGAGGGTATATGCGGCATGTGCTCGCTGTACATCAACGGACATCCCCACGGACCGGCAACCGGAGCCACCACATGCCAGCTCTATATGCGCCGCTTCAACGACGGCGACGTTATAACGGTTGAGCCGTGGCGTTCTGCCGCATATCCCGTGATAAAGGACTGTATGGTCGACCGCGGTGCGTTCGACAAGATTATACAGGCTGGCGGATACACCACAATACGCACCGGACAGGCTCAGGATGCCAATGCCATACTCATTCCGAAGGAGGCTGCTGACGAGGCGATGGACTGCGCCACATGTATCGGTTGCGGAGCTTGCGTCGCTGCATGCAAGAACGGCTCTGCAATGCTTTTCATAAGTTCCAAGGTGAGCCAGCTCGCACTGCTTCCGCAGGGTCGCCCTGAGGCTGCGAAGCGTGCTAAGGCGATGATTATGAAGATGGAAGAGCTTGGCTTCGGCAACTGCACCAACACCCGTGCATGCGAGGCTGAGTGCCCCAAGAACGAGTCGATTTCCAACATTGCACGCCTGAACCGTGAGTTCATAAAGGCTAAGTTGGCTGACTGATAACTTCTTTAAACGGGATATGTCACGGTGAGGCATATCCCGTTTTTTTCTTTTTACTTCTCTTATACCTTAATATTTATTACAATGAAAGATATGAAAAGCTTAAAGTTAAGATTTATTACGGCGTTTCTAATGCTTATTGGAAGTGTCCCGGTGCTTTCTCAGAATTACGTGGCACTTAATACAAACAGCCGCGTAAGAACCCGTCCTACGGTGAAGTCTGATGCCGTGGAGGGTCAGTGGGGCAGTCTTCTGCTGTCCAAGGGTGAGGTTCACCGTGTTATCGGAGAGTCGGGCGACTGGTATCATATCGTCATATCGGGCTTCAACAACACCAAGGGATATGTCATGAAGAAGTTCTGCATGTCAGCTTGCGGCAAGCTCCCGGATGTCCTTCCAGCAGCCGAAGGTGAGCGGACGGTTACCGTGACGAAAGACAATGACGGCACCTTCTGGCTTAAATATCAGTATGATGACGGCAGGGTGCCTGTCAGGGGCGTGTGGCAGAACGGCATACTTCTGTTCCCGTATACTATGAAACAGATGTTTGGAGCAGACTATGCAGGCAATGACTATATGGACATTGCGGCATCTTATGTGGTCATTGACGGCAAAGTGTATGCAAAGGAGTATACGCGTACCGACTAATCCCTATTTTTTGCATTTGTACAGGATTTTTACTTTATCATGCGGAAATGTCTGTCCGAATACGTAAAGGCAGCTCAGAATGGCTGTAAACGCGTTTTACGGCAGTTGTGGCATGATGTTTTATAAGCTGAGAATAAAAAGAAGTCGCCCTTGAAGGATATGGACATACCTTTCAGGGGTGGCTTGCAATATGATGAGGAATATTCTTTCGGAAAGCCCATGTTAACTTACTGACAGTCAGGATGATACCTTTTAGGGCGCGAAAGACGGCATTTCAGCCTCCAAAAGACGGCATATCAGGAGCTGAAATGCCGCCTTTTACAATATAATACGTCATGGGTGAGATTATGCCGGATGTATTTAGAGTGAGTTTGATAGTTTATACAAACCACCCCTGCCCCTCCTTTGGAAAAGGAGGGGACGCGGAGGACAGGGGTGAGTATCAAGGAGTTAAAGAAGTTATGGGAAGTTATAGGAAGTTAAAGGACAAATGATTAAATTGGGAATAAGGAGTAAAGGAAATAAGGAGCATGTACCTTCCATGAAGGAATAAGGTGCACATATTATATGTCTGCATACGGTGCCTGCGCTGCGTCCCCTCCTTTTTTCAAAGGAGGGGCAGGGGTGGTTTGTAATATAAAAAGTAAGAAAATTTGTCGGACTTACATCCTTTATGCCCCTTGCATGTACATATTCCGCACAATATACTATAAATACAGCACGCTCTCGTTGCCCATGTTGAAAAGCAGGTCGAGGATGCTCATGTTGGGCAGGAAGCCCGTTTTGGCGGCGTATACCTGGTAATATGGCACGGGGGAGAATGTCTCGTCGTGCATGGGATGTTTTGGGCAGATGGCGTAGCGGTAGTCGTCCGTGCCGTTGGTGTGTATGGCGGGGCTGCCGTCTGTGCTGTCCTTTACGGGCGGGATGTAGCCGTCGGTGTGCCTGATGTCAGGCTCTATGTCGAGCAGGCTGCACATAGTGCGGCATATCTCCATGTTGAAGTCGTACAGGAATGTCCATCTGCGTGTGAAAAACGGCAGCAGGTCGTCGGCATAGTATTCGAAGAACGGCGACTCGCCGTATGCGCTCTTCAGCGCGTTCCAGTGTATGTGACGCCAGTTGCCGTGGTCGCTTATGCGTATGTCTTTTATCAGCGACTTTGACAGCGGCGTGCCTTCAGGGCGTTCCACGGGCACCGTAAGAACCTGTGCGCCGTTTGCGGCGGCTATGATGCAACGGTTGCGGTAGGTCTGTTTCACGAAGTTCTCATGCCGTTCAATCATCGCTGTGCCGTAGCGGTTGAGCTTTTGGTACCATTGCACCGGACCGAAGTATGTAGAAGAAAGCAGTGCTGTCATGCTATATTCCTTTTTCATGCGTCTCCTTGTCGTCCTTGTGGCGTGCCTTCTGACGTGGTTTCACGCCGTTTCCCCTTATCTTTTTCCCTTTTCCGTGAATTACAATATGCCTGCGCGGCAGCAGTCTCATGCAGCGGTCTTCGCGCAACGTGCCGTCAAAGGGTGTGCTGCCGCTGGCAGAATACGCAATCATCACGATGCGCCCTATGATGTGGCTGTCCGGGACGAAGCCGAAGTAGCGGCTGTCCGGGACACGGCTGTCACCGTGGTTTGAAATCCAGCAGTAGTCTTGTCTGAACCACGCATACCGCGTTTCCTGCCCGTCCACATACAGCTTGCCGTCTCTTATGTCGGTCTTCCGCCTCTCGTGCATGCGGTAGGTGTTGCACAGCAGCTTGATGTTCCACGGCTCCACCTTCACCGGACGGCATCTTCCGGGCACCGCCATGGGCTTTCCGCCGATTGTTACGGTATCTCCCGCGCCTGCTTCAAAATATCCCGCACATACCGCCCTGCTGCGTATGTCGTGCAGTGTGTCGATGGGACTGTTGAAGGCAAGCAGCTCCCCTCGTTCCGGTCTTTGCCTTATCCACCGCTCGTATCTGAATATGCCCCCGCCCCCGGTGCGCAGCCCGTAGCTCCAGCGGTTCACAATCACGCGGTCGCCGTGTTCCAGCAGCGGCGCGATGCCGTTGTCCTCCACCGCATATACGGTGAATGCCAGTGCGCGGAATATGAGCATTATCATTACCGCTGCGGCGATGGTGAGGAACGAGCGCATTGATAATTTATAATTAATAATTCATAATTAATAATTGGGAGGGGTGGCGTAAAGTGGAAATATCCCAATTCTTAATTCTTAACTCGTAATTCTTAATTACTTTATCTGTTAATTCTTAATTCTTAACTCGTAATTCTTAATTCTTAACTCGTAATTCTTAATTACTTAATGTTGTCCACCATGTTGAACAGCCTGCTCCACCTGATGCCTGCGAAGCCGCCCCTGTCGGGGTCGCTTGACCACCAGATGAATATCGGCTTGCCCACGATGTGGTCCTCGGGCACGAAGCCCCAGAAGCGCGAGTCTGCCGAGTTGTGGCGGTTGTCGCCCATCATCCAGTAGTAGTCCATCTTGAATGTGTAGCTCTTTGCCTCCTTGCCGTTGATGAAAATCTTTCCGTTCTCCACCTTCAGGTCGTTGCCTTCATATACCTTTATCGGACGTTCATATATTGCGATGTTGTCCATGGTGAGGTCGATGGCCTTCCCCTTCTGAGGTATCCATACCGGACCGTAGTTGTCGCGCGTCCAACCCGTATGCCCGTTTTGCGGATATGTGTCGCCCACGGTTGCCTCGGTGTTCAGGGCGATGCTCTCCACGAGGTCCTTGCGTGCCGACAGCACCTTCACCGCACGCTTCGTCAGCGGCATGAAGCCGTTCTGGTTCAGGCTCGTAAGGTCCTCCATGCTTATGCCCAGGTCCTTCATAAGGTCGTCCGGCAGATACTGCCTGAGCTTCACAAAATATGAGTATTGTACGTTCTCCGGCTCTTTGTTTGCCTTGCCGTCAAGATATACTATGCGGTCCTTTATCTGCAACGTCTGTCCCGGCAGCCCTACACAGCGCTTCACGTAGTTCTCCCTGCGGTCGGTGGGACGCCATGCCTGCTTGCCGAATTCGGCAGCGTTGGAAAGCACGTAGCTGCGTCCCACGTTGTACACAAACCTGTAATAGTCCCACCGCTGCTGTGCCGTCAGCGAGTCGAGCTGCGGCTTGTTCTCAATCATGCCGTTGCCGTATCCGTAGCACAATGCATAATATTCCGTCTGATAACGCGGCACGGTGGTTATCGTATCGCCAGCCGGATAGTTGAATACGACGATGTCGTTCAGCTCCACCTTGCCCAGTCCCTTGGCACGGCGGTAGTTCCAGTGGGGCCAGTCGATGTACGACTTGCACTCGAACACCGGCAGCGTGTGCTGTGTCAGCGGCATTGTCAGCGGCGTTTCGGGTATGCGCGGGCCGTAGCTCACCTTGCTTACGAAGAGATAGTCGCCCGTGAGCAGCGACTTCTCGAGCGACGACGACGGTATCACGTAGTTCTGGAAGAAGAACAGGTTGATGAAGTATACCGCCACGAGGGCAAACACTATGGCGTCCACCCACGACATTATGAAGCGCACCGGACCCTCGGCGTCCTTCCACCACTGCCATTTTATCTTCTTTGTTATGTACGCGTCGAAGATGAAAGGCAGCACAACCAGTCCCAGCCAGCTCTTCAGCCAATACAGAAAAAGCAGGTAGAGCACCGTCACTATTATGAACTTGCCCCACTGCTTGCCGTTTTCCTTATTCTTTTTACTGTTGTATGTCATTGCAATATATATTTTTCCAAACCGTAAAAATCATTCTTTCCGTCATCCGTCAGAATTTGAACATGTCGCTTATTGTCAGCAGTCCGCTGTGCTCCGCCGTATATTCAGCCGCCAGCACCGCGCCCAGCGCAAATCCGCTGCGGTTGTGCGCGTCGTGCGTTATGGTGATGCTGTCCGCCTCCGAGTCGTATTTTATCGTGTGTATTCCCGGCACCTCTCCGCGCCGTATGCTGTTTATCACCACCTTGCTGTCTTCATGCCCGCTGCTGCCGGTCACCGTTCCGTCGGCTTCAAGCGTCGTCCCCTTAGCCCAGCCGTCTTTTCTGCCCATGCAGCCTGCAATCTCCTCCGCCAGGGTTATCGCCGTTCCGCTCGGTGCATCAAGCTTGTGGATGTGGTGCACCTCCTCCATTTCCACGTCATACTGTGCAAAGCCGTCCATTATCTTTGCCAGATAGCGGTTTACGGCAGAAAATATCGCCACGCCAATGGAGAAGTTCGACGCCCAGAACAGCGTCTTTCCCTCTTCCGAGCACATGCGTCTCACATCGTCGCCGTGCTCCTTCATCCAGCCCGTAGAGCCCGACACCACCTTCACGCCGTGGCTGAAAGCCCTCAGATAGTTGCCGTATGCAGCCGTGGGCGACGTAAACTCTATTGCCACGTCGGCAGAGGCAAACGCCTCGCTGTCAAAGTCTTCCTGATTGTCAACATCTATTATACATACGATTTCGTGGTTGCGGGCTATGGCTATCTGCTCTATCATCCTGCCCATTTTCCCGTAACCTATTAATGCTATTTTCATGTTTTGGTTTAATTAAAATAAGTGTAAAATGCCCCGTTGCTCTCCTTAAAACCATGTTCCGGCAGCCTTCACGGTATATATAATTGTGCTGCAAAGATAAGTATTTTTGCATATATGCCGTTGATTTTCAGCCAAAAATCGCTAAAAAGTACATGTTTTGTATTGCCATTCGTCAAGATGTCCGCTGCAATAACAAGTTATCGGGGAAAACTTTTGGCTGTAAAAAGTTTTCTGTCTATATTTGCAGACGGTTTATTTTAAAGGCTATTGTAAAATGATAAGATTACGGTTAGTTGCGGCAGCATCGTTTTGTCTTTTGCTGTCAGCATGTTTTAAGGACGAGCCTCTTAATACAGAATGTGATATTCAGGAAGCATACGTACATGCGGAAACACCGTCAGAGATATTCTTTAATCCCACGGACACGCTTGTGAAAGTACCGTCGGAAGCAAGCACCGTTACCTTTAAAGTGAGAAAATCCGCCGACATAACATGTCTTGCCCCTGTCTTCAGGCTTACGGAAGGTGCCGCTATTGAGCCGGCGAGCGGTTCGGTACACGATTTCAGCAACGGACCGGTGACATATACCGTAACTTCCCAAAACGGCGAATGGAGCCGCGTATACGCCGTGGCGTTCCAGCCTTCGGTGCAGACCGTCACCGATGTCATGCCGTTCGACTTCGAACGGTTCTATCTCGACCCCTCCGGCAAGTATTATATATGGAACGACAAGAAAGAAGACGGCAGCGATGCAGACAACTGGGCGACGGGCAATCCCGGCTTCAGGCTCAGCCGCGGCAGCGCGCTCCCCGAAGAATATCCCTCCGTTCCGTGGGCTGACGGATATGACGGAGCCGCCGTAAAGCTTGAGACAAAGAGCACCGGACCCCTGGGAGAGATTGTAAACAAGCGCATTGCCGCTGGCAACCTGTTCCTCGGTTCGTTCAACATGGGCATGGCACTGACAAACGCTCTCAAGGCAACACGTTTCGGCGTGCCGTTCGACAGGAAGCCCCTGAAGTTTACCGGATACTACAAATACAAGCCGGGAGAGAAGTATCAGGACGAGAACGGAAATATCGTGGAGGGCATCACGGATCGTGCGTCGGTCTATTCGGTGCTCTACCGCAATCACGATGCCAACGGAAATGATATCGTTCTGTATGGAGACGATGTGATGACAAACGAGAATATTGTTGCCGTGGCAAAGGTATCGGAAATCAAGGTCACTGACGAATGGACGGCGTTTGAGGCAGAATTTGAATACAAAAGTGATATAGACGAGTCTCTTGTCAACGAAAACGGATACAGTCTCGCCATCGTCTTCTCGTCAAGCGAGGACGGCGCCCTGTTCCGCGGAGCCGTCGGCAGCACCCTGATGGTTGACAAGGTGAGGATAGAATGTGAGAAAATACAAGAATAGGATATGAATAAAATACTGTCAGCCTTCGTGGCTCTGATGATGCCCGTCTGTGCCTTTTGCGGCATCTTTTCCGACGGGATGACCTATGACCTCCGCTTCGGCTATGCCGTAGGCGGCACGGCACCCGTCAACATGCCCTCGTCCATACGCTCGCTCAGCAGGTACAGCCTGCGTCCGAACTTCTCTTTGGGCTTCGATGCACATAAGAGCATTTCCGGAAAATTCGGTGTCATGGCAGGTCTGCGGGTTGAGAACAAGGGCATGGAGATAGATGCCCGCGTAAAGAACTATCACATGGAGATTGTCAGGGGAGGGGAGTCGCTCGAGGGAAACTTCACCGGGCACAATGTCACCAAGGTGCGCCAGCTCATGCTCACCCTGCCCGTCATGGGGACATACAGGCTCGGCAGCAGGCTCATGATAAAGTTCGGTCCTTACGTCTCGATGCTTCTTTCAAAGGATTTCAGCGGATATGCCAGCGACGGATACCTGCGCGTGGGCAATCCGACAGGACCAAAGGTTGAGATAGGGGATACTCCCGGAACCCGCGGAACATACGACTTCAAGGATGAAATGCGCCGCATGCAGTACGGGCTTGTTGCCGGTGCGGACATAACCATTTGCAGACGCTGGGGAGCATACGCCGATATATCGTGGGGACTGACCGGCGTTCACAACAGCGGATTCAAGACAATAGAGCAGACTTTGTATCCGATTTACGGTACAATAGGTGTTGTATATAAATTAAAGTAAAAAGAAAGGATTTACAAGATGAAAAAGATTTTTACTCTTATCGCAGCGGCTTTCGTTGCGGTTAATGCCTTGGCGGCAGACTACACGGACCATCTTTCCATATCACTTAACGGCGGAGAGCCGTCAGTGTCGGATGCAACCGTTTCCGTGAACTACAAGGAAGGCAGCGACGGACTTTACGACATTGTCCTTAAAGGCTTCAGTTTCAGTGGTCTTCTTATAGGCGATGTCACGATGACCGACGTGAAAGGCGATGACGACAGCGATGGTTTCACGTGGTTTCAGACCGAACAGGACGCTGCAATAACAAACGGCAGCAGCATTGCAACGTTGCTTGGCGGCAAGGTGCATGTGACCATAAAGGAAGGCAGCTGCATGAAAGGAGACAAGCTCTATCTGGAAATAAGCCTGCCGGTAAATATTATGGGCGGTACGATAAATGTCGAGGCTGTGTTCGGCACAAAGCTTACTTCGGGCATATCTTCGCCCGTGGGCAATGTAAACGCCGGTGTTGAGGGAATATATACCCTCGACGGCATGCGTCATGACACCATGAAGAAGGGCAGCATCAATATCATACGCCGTGCCGATGGAAAGACTGCGAAGGTCCTGAAAAAGTGATATGGACCCGTGGGACAGACCCAAAACGCGGCGCATAGCCAAAATATTATCCCGAACTTACATAAGGTTCGGGATTTTTGTTTACTTTTGTCGCTAAAAGAACGCATAATGGAACAACTCCTGCACTACGTATGGAAGCACAAGATGTTTCCCCTTAAAGAACTGCGCACGCTGTCGGGCGATGCGGTGGAAGTCATCGATGCAGGGTTGCACAACCACAACTCGGGTCCCGACTTCTTCAATGCAAAGATAAAAATAGGCGGTACCCTGTGGGTGGGAAACGTCGAGATACACTGCAAGTCGAGCGACTGGTACGCCCACGGGCACGACAAGGACACGGCTTACGACAACGTCGTGCTCCATGTGGCGCATGATATAGATGCCGCAGTCGTCACGAGCAGCGGACATGAAATAGTGCAGATGCAGCTTGACGTGCCGCCCCGCATATCCCAAAATTTCAACGAGCTTATAGCGACAGACCATTATCCGCCCTGTTACAGGATTATCCCCGACATTTCAAGAATGAAGATAAGCTCGTGGATGAGCGCCCTTCAGGCGGAGCGTCTGGAACAGAAGACGGAGGCGATAGCGAGGCGTGCCGAACGCTGCGGCGGCTCGTGGGAAGACGCCCTGTTCGTCACTCTTGCCCGCAACTACGGTTTCGGGGTCAACGGAGACGCCTTCGAAGAGTGGGCATACGGGCTCGGGCTGCAGTGCGTGGCACACCACCGCGACGACATCTTTCAGATAGAGGCGATGTTTATGGGGCAGGCAGGGCTGCTGGACCCCGGCGCAATACCCGAGAGATACCGCGACGCGGCTCTCCGTGAGGGATATTTCACGAAGCTGCGCAACGAATATCTCTATCTTTCACATAAGTTTTCCATGACCCCTATGGACGCCTCGCGGTGGCGTTTCATGCGCATGCGTCCCCAAAACTTCCCGCATATCAGGATTTCACAGCTTGCCACTCTCTATCACAGCCGCCGTGCCGGGCTTTCCTCCCTTATAGAATGTACATCGGCAGAGCAGCTCCGCGACGTGTTCCGCACTTGCGTGACACCATACTGGGAGACACATTATGTCTTCGGAAGCACAAGCTGCCGGACCGAGAAGAAGCTTTCCTCACGGTCGTCCGACCTTCTTATCATAAACACGGCAATACCAATTCTTTTCGCATACGGCCGTCACAAGTCCGACAGCCGGATGTGCGACAGGGCACTTGCCCTGCTCTCCCAGCTCCGTGCCGAGAGCAACCACGTTGTCCGCATGTGGAGGGCGTGCGGGCTGGAGGTGGCTGATGCCGGCGACAGTCAGGCGCTTTTGCAGCTTAAAAAGGAATATTGCGACAGGAAAGACTGCCTGCGCTGCCGCATAGGATACGAATATCTGAAGAACAGATAGGGATATTGCGGGATGAAAGGAGTTAACTTACGGTATAAAAAAGCAACTGAAACAGATACAAATGGAATATATATTTGAAACCCGCATGTCGGTCCGCGACTACGAATGCGATATCGAGGGAATTGTAAACAACGCCAACTACCTGCACTACACAGAGCATACGCGCCACCTCTTCCTGAAGAGCTGCGGGCTGAGCTTTGCCGAAATGCACCGCAAGGGAGTGGATGCCGTGGTGGCGAGGATGAACCTCAGATATAAGGTCCCGCTGCGTTGCGACGACGAGTTCGTGTCCCGCCTTGCCCTCAAAAAGGAAGGACTGCGCTATGTCTTCTATCAGGACATCTTCCGTGCGGCTGACAACAAGCTGTGCTTCAGCGGCGTAATAGACGTGGTGTGCATGGTCAACGGCAGGCTGGCGGCAAGCCCCGAGTATGACGAAGCATTTAAAAAATGGCTCTGAATATGTACGGACAGGAAACACTCAACGCCCTTGCGCTTACAAGGATAAACCATTTCAACCTTGCAGGGCTGCTTCATCTGTACCGCATGACGGGCAGTGCCACGGCTATAGTGGAGCACCGCAACGACATACGCGACATTGTCCCCGACTGCTCGCCGCGGCTTCTTGAGGGTCTCAGAAAGCTCGACGACGCCCTGAAGAGGGCAGAGGCGGAACTTGACTTCTGCCGCCGTCACGGCGTGGAGGTACTGTGTCTTAACGACAGTGCATACCCGCGGCGGCTTGCCGAGTGCGACGATGCACCCCTTGTGCTGTTCTACAAGGGCAACGCCGACCTCAACCGGGCGCGTGTGATAAGCATTGTCGGCACCCGCCACTGCACCGCCTACGGGCAGGACATCATCATGCGCTTTATCTCAGACCTGCGCAGCCTGTGCCCTGAAGCACTCATCGTCAGCGGACTTGCCTACGGCGTGGACATACATGCCCACCGCCGTGCCTTGGACAACGGCTATGATACCGTGTGCGTGCTTGCCCACGGACTCGACTATATCTATCCCGCCCGCCACAGGGACACTGCCGTCAGGATGGTGGGGCAGGGCGGACTGCTCACCGAGTTCTTCACGGGGACAAACGCAGACAAGGTTAACTTCGTGCGCCGCAACAGGATTGTGGCAGGCATGGCGGATGCGACGGTGCTGGTGGAGAGTGCCGCCCGCGGCGGAGGACTTATCACGGCGCGCATGGCACGCGACTACAACCGCGACGTGTTCGCCTTCCCCGGACGTGCCGGAGACGTCTATTCCGAAGGCTGCAACAATCTGATACGCGACAACGGTGCCGCACTTATAAACAGTGCCGCCGACTTCATAGCCGCAATGGGCTGGGAAGGCGATGCCGTGCTGAGCCGCGCCCGGACGGAAGGCATAGAGCGCACGCTCTTTCCCGACTTGTCTGCGGAAGAGGTTGCGGTGGCAGATGTGCTCCGCGGCGGCAACGACATGCAGATAAACATGCTCTCCGTGAAGAGCGGAGTGCCCGTCGGAAAGCTCACCGCCATGCTCTTCGAGCTTGAGATGAAGGGAGTGGTGCGCACCATGGCGGGCGGCATGTATCATCTCATAGGATAGGTACTTGATTATACAGGATAAAGAATACGGACTACAGATATATGAAAATAGGCAATATTGAGTTTGGAAACCGCCCCGTGTTCCTTGCTCCCATGGAGGATGTCACCGACATAGGCTTCCGCATGTTGTGCAAGCGCTACGGCGCATCGATGGTCTATACCGAGTTTGTAAGTGCCGAGGCGCTTGTGCGTTCGGTGAAGAGCACCGTCGGAAAACTTGCCATAAGCGACTGCGAACGCCCCGTAGGCATACAGATATACGGCAGGGACACGGCGTCGATGGTTGAGGCTGCGAGGATTGTGGAAGAGGCACGTCCCGACGTTATAGACCTCAACTTCGGCTGTCCGGTGAAGAAGGTTGCCGGCAAGGGAGCCGGTGCCGGCATGCTGCAGAACATCCCCCTGATGCTTGAGATAACGCGTGAGGTGGTGAAGGCGGTGAAGGTTCCCGTGACGGTGAAGACGCGGCTGGGCTGGAACAGCGACAACCTTGTCATCACCGAGCTTGCCGAACAGCTTCAGGACTGCGGCATACAGGCTCTCACCATACACGGACGCACACGTGCACAGATGTACACCGGCGATGCCGACTGGACGCTTATAGGCGAGGTCAGGCGAAATCCGCGCATGCACATACCCATTATAGGCAACGGCGACATCACCTCGCCGGAGGAGACGCGGCAGGCTTTCGAGCGTTATGGCGTGGATGCCGTGATGATAGGACGCGCCACATTCGGGCGTCCGTGGATATTCAGGGAGATACGCGACTATCTTGATGGAGGTGCCCCGGGCGTGCCGTTCGACTTCAACCAAAAGCTTGACATCCTCGAAGAGCAGCTGCGCATCAACATCGAACGCATCGACGAGTACCGCGGCATACTGCATACGCGCCGCCATCTTGCTGCCACACCCATATTCAAGGGCATTCCCGACTTCCGCCAGACGCGCATCGCCATGCTCCGTGCCTCGACGGCAGACGAGCTTACAGGTATTCTGGAGCAGTGCAGGGAAAAGCTTGGGAATAATTTATAATTAATAATTTATAATGGGGCTTATGGACCTTATAAGTCTTATAGGTCCTATGATTATAAAAGCAAGTGCAATAAACAAAAAACAAGATACAACCATGTGTAATGAAGAAGGCGTGCTCTCGCGCACGCGCCTGCTCCTCGGCGATACGGTGATGGAGCGCATACGTTCAGCCCGTGTGGCGGTCTTCGGCGTGGGCGGTGTCGGCAGCTGGTGCGTGGAGGGGCTTGTACGCTCGGGCGTGAGACATGTGACGATAGTCGATTTCGACCGCGTGAGCACCTCTAACATCAACCGCCAGCTCATGGCAACGGCACATACCGTGGGCAGGGTGAAGGTGGAGGCAATGAAGGAACACCTGCTTGAGATAAATCCCTCGGCGGAGATAACGGCGGTGAACGGCAGGTTCTGCGCCGGTACGGCAGACACGTTCCGCCTTGAAGACTACGATTATATAATCGATGCCATAGACAGCATCGACGACAAGATGCTGCTCATCACGAAGGCGTGCGACACCCGTGCCGTGCTGTTCTCGTCCATGGGCGCGGCACGCAAGCTCGACCCTGCGAGGATACAGGTTGCCGAGTTCCGCAAGGTGCGCGGCTGTCCGCTTGCCCGTACGCTGCGCAACAGGTTCAGGAAGGCGGGCATCATGCCCTCGCGCAAGTTCATGTGTGTGTTCAGCGAGGAGCTGCTCGACAATGCGGGATGCTCCGGCGAGCCGCGTGCCAACGGCTCTCTGCTGCACATCACGGGCATCTTCGGGTTTACGCTGGCTGGACTTGTCATCGGGGATATCGCCGGCTCGGACGGCTGACGGCGGCGGGGCGTTTTCGGGACACGACCTCCCGTGTCCCGAAAGACGGCATTTCGCGCTGCAATATGCCGCCTCTTGGAGCCTGAAACGCCACCTTTTGGAATGCAAAAGGTAATCGCCTGTAAATGAGGAGGTTGAAAAGTGCATTTTGCGGACACCTTTTTTAACATTCTTAACACAACAAATCGTGTTTTTGTACGTCATTTATTAAATAACATAAATAATATAATACTATGGTATATAATGAACTCGGAAAGACCGGCATGAAGCTGTCTAACCTCGGCTTCGGGGCTTCCTCGCTCGGAGGAGTATTCCATGACATCCGCGAGGCGGAGGGAATAAAGGCGGTTCACACGGCAGTTGACAACGGTATCAACTTCATCGATGTTTCTCCCTATTACGGACACTACAAGGCAGAGACGGTCCTCGGCAAGGCACTGAAGGAAATAGAGCGCGACCGCTACTATCTCTCCACCAAGGTGGGACGCTATGGAGAGAACGGCGTAAACATGTGGGACTATTCGGCTAAGCGCGTTACCGACAGCGTATACGAGAGCATGGAGCGTCTCAACATCGACTATATCGACATTATAAACGTGCACGACGTGGAGTTTGCAGACCTCAATCAGGTTGTGAACGAGACGCTGCCCGCGCTCGTCGAGCTGCGCGACAAGGGCATTGTAAAGCATGTGGGCATCACCGACCTGCAGCCCGAAAACCTCAAATGGGTGATAGAGCATGTTCCGGCAGGCACGGTGGAGTCTGTTCTCTGCTTCTGCCACTACAGCCTTAACGACGAGATGCTGCTCGACTATCTCGACTTCTTCGAGGCAAACAACGTTGGTGTCATCAACGCATCGCCGTTCTCCATGGGACTGCTCTCCCAGCGCGGGGCACCCGGCTGGCATCCGGCACCGCAGCCGCTGAAGGACGCATGTGCGCGTGCCGCAGCCCACTGCGCCGGGAAGGGCTATGCCATAGAGAAGCTCGCCGTGCAGTATTCTACATCCAACCCGCGCATTGCATCGACCCTGTTCAGCTCGGCAAATCCCGCAAACGTGCTCAAGAGCATCGGATATGTCAACGACCCCATGGACGAGACGCTTGTCAAGGAGGTGCAGGAGATAATCGGCGACCAGATGCGCGTGCGCTGGAAGAACACTTAACAGTGCAATTCTTTTATTTAATTATAGGTCTTATAAGGCCTATAGGACCTATAAGGCCTATAAGCCATAAAAACTAATAGAGACTGTAAGGCCATAAGCCAATAACCAAAGACAACCGATGAAGATAATAGATGCCCACTCCCACCTGTGGCTGAAGCAGGACACCGAGTGGAACGGGAAACCTATAAAGACCCTCAAGAACGGCCGCTCGAACTTTCTCGGCGAGGAGGTGCAGATGGTGCCGCCGTTTATGACAGACGGCGTGAACAGTGCCGAGGTGTTCATCTCCAACATGGACTATGCACAGGTGGCTGCCGCCGTGGTGACGCAGGAGTTCATCGACGGCATACAGAACGACTACCTTGCCGACGTGAAGCGCCGCTATCCACGCCGCTTCTTCGTCTGCGGCATGTGCAACTACTTTGCCCCGGGCTTCTGCGATGAGGCTGAGCAGCTTATAAATAGCGGCTTCAGGGCAATAAAGATACCGGCACACCGCCTCCTGCTCGACAGCGGGCGGATAATGATGAACACCCCGGAGATGATGCGCATGTTCCGCCTTATGGAAGAAAAGGGCATCATCCTGTCTGTAGACCTTGCCGACGGCGACATGCAGGTGGGCGAGATGAAGGAGATAATACAGGAGTGCCCGGACCTCAAGATTGCCATAGGACACTTCGGAATGGTAACCACCAAGGGCTGGCAGGAGCAGATAAAGCTTGCGCGGAACAAGAACGTGATGATAGAGTCGGGCGGCATTACGTGGCTCTTCAACAGCGAGTTCTATCCTTTCCACGGTGCCGTGCGCGCCGTAAAGGAGTCTATAGACCTTGTGGGTGCCGACAAGCTGATGTGGGGCTCGGACTATCCGCGCACCATTACGGCGATAACCTACAAGATGTCTTACGACTGGGTGCTGAAGACCGATGGGCTTACGGACGGAGAAAAGGAGGCGTTCCTCGGTCTCAATGCCGAGAGGTTCTACGGTTTCGAGGGGCTTGAGATACCGCGGTATGTCAAGAACATGTCGGAGTGAGGCGATTTTTAATAATTATAAGACTTATAGGTCATATAGGACTTATAGGTCTTATAAGATAAAAACAACAACAAACAATAAACACAATGAAAGCAGTACAGATTACAACGCCGGGTGAAATGGCGGTAGTAGAGATTGCAAAGCCGGAGCTGAAAGCCGGCGATGTCCTTCTGAAAATAAACTATGTGGGCTTCTGCGGCTCAGACCTCAATACATACCTCGGGCGCAATCCCATGGTAAACCTTCCCGTGATACCGGGTCATGAAGTGGGTGCCACGATAGAGGAGGTCGGTTGCGGCGTGCCCGATACGCTGAAACCGGGCATGGTGGTGACGCTTAACCCGTATTCAAACTGCGGCAAGTGCCCTTCGTGCCGCAACGGCAGGGTGAACGCCTGCGAGCACAACGAGACCATGGGTGTACAGCGCAACGGCGCAATGTGCGAGTATGTGGCAATGCCGTGGCAGAAGGTTATACCCGCGGCAGAGGGCATGACACCCAAGGAATGCGCCCTGATAGAGCCTATGAGCGTGGGTTTCCACGCCGTGAGCCGTGCCGCCGTGACGGACATAGACACCGTAATGGTCATCGGATGCGGAATGATTGGAATGGGAGCGATTGTAAGGGCTGCGCTGAGAGGTGCCACGGTGATAGCCGTAGACCTTGACGACGAGAAGCTGGCGATAGCCCGCCGCATGGGTGCGCACTACACCGTAAACTCGAAGGATGAGGACCTGCATGCCCGTCTGTCGGAGATAACGGGCGGAGACGGTCCCGACGTGGTGATAGAAGCTGTGGGAAGCCCCTTCACGCAGAACTCGGCAATAAGCGAGGTGGCATTTACCGGGCGTGTCGTATTCATCGGATATGCAAAGGCAGAGACGGCTTTCATCACGAAATATTTCGTACAGAAAGAGCTTGACATCCGCGGCTCGCGCAATGCCATGCCGTCCGACTTCCGTGCCGTGATACACTTCATGCAGCACAACGACTTCCCGAAGGACGAGCTTATAAGTGCCGTGGCAACTCCGGAAACGGCACATGATGCAATGAAAGAATGGGCTGCCGCACCGGCAAAGGTGTTCCGCGTGCTTGTAAACTTCGACTGACAAGGGGTTGAGAGAATATCAGGGAGTGTCAAAATAGGCTCTTCCAACAGTAGGGACATATTCTTGTATTTGTCCGTTTATAACATCCTTATATCCAATGGCTGTTTGGCGGACAAATACAAGAATATGTCCCTACTTGTTGCTGTATGAGAATTTTGAACTTCCCTGATTTGTTCTTGGCACCAAAGGGCTAACTAAGACTGAATATCCTTGTCATCATCTGCCACTTCTCGTCTGACGTCGCATCGGCAGAACAGTTCTGAAACTGCGATACAAAGCGTTCCCATTCGTCCTGACGGGGCAGCGTGGCAAGGCGTGCCATGGCACTGTCCCAGTCGAAATCGAGCGGCGCGTCGACAATCATTACTATCCTGTTGCCAAGTATGTACACTTCCATTTCGAGTATGCCGACAGCCTTTATTCCCTCCTCAATCTCTTTCCAGAAGTGGTCGCGGTCGTGTGCCTCTATGTATTTCGCTATCAGTTCGGGACTGTCCTTGAGGTCCATAGTCTGGCAATAGCGTTTTACGGGCATCCCGTACTCTTTCGTTCTGTATCCTTCCATATTCATAATTTTAATGTTCAGGTTCTTTTCAAATAACAACAAATATGCCTTTTTATTTTGGTACTGATACATTTTTGAATTAAATTTGCAATCAGTATGACTGATGAAAACTTCTTACTTGAACAGATGCGGCAGCACGGCGTGAAGCCGACAGCCGTGAGACTGCTGATACTGCGCGCGATGTATCGTGGAGGCGAAATGGTTTCCATGGGCGACCTGGGGCGCATACTGCCCACGGTGGACAAGTCAACAATATCCCGCACCCTGTCGCTATTCATGCTGCACAGGCTGATACATGCCGCCGACGACGGCAGCGGCGCGCTTAAATACAATGTGGGCGGAGGCGACGACGGCGGCGCACCGGAAGAGGAGCATACACATTTCTACTGCGAGAAGTGCCACCGTACGTTCTGTCTCGAGCAAATCAACGTGCCCAGGGTTGAACTGCCCGACGGTTTCAGGCTTACGGGCATAAACTATGTGCTGAAGGGCGTGTGTCCCGAATGTGCCGGCTGACGGCGTGATAAAAAACAGGCGGTATATTTGTATGTCAGCCCTTTTTGAGTTATATTTGCATGTATATAAAATCTTAAACATACCATGAAACAGTTCTTTATACTCGTTGCCGCCATGTTGTGCTGCGGCATGCCGCTCAGGGCGGGCGACATACACGTGTCAGCAAGCAGTGGCGACGATAAGGCGGCAGGCACCGCAGCGGCGCCTTTGCGCACGGTGGGGCAGGCTCTGAAACAGGCGCGCGAGTGGCGCAGGCTTAATTTGCCGCAGGCAGAAGGCGGTATAAACATCATACTTGGCGACGGTATATACCGTCAGACGACGCCTCTCTTTGTGCGTCCGGAGGACAGCGGGACACCGCAGTCGCCCACGACGGTGCGCGCCGCACACGCCGGAAAGGCTGTGATAAGCGGCGGTATGGAGGTGACGGGCTGGACGCGCGGGTGCGACGACACGCGCCTGCCCGCACACGTAAGGAACAAGGTGTGGGTGGCGGAGGCTCCGCGCCTGGGCAACAGGATTGTAGAGACACGCCAGATGTATGTCGACGGTGTCAAGGCACAGCGTGCATCGCAGTTTGCAGAGGGCGTGATGGAGCGCATGAAGGACTTCAATGCGGCAGACGAGACAATAACGATACCAACGCCGGAGACTGACCTCAAGTCTGCAACGCAGCTTGAAATGGTTGTGCACCAGCGCTGGGCGATAGCCATACTGAGAGTAAAAAGCATGACAGACGACGGCAACGGCAATACCGTAGTGCGCTTCCACGACCCTGAGAGCCGGCTCGAGTTTGCACACCCGTGGCCTCAGCCCGTGATAGGGGGCGAGCGCGGAAACTCGTCGTTCTTCTTTACCAATGCACTTGAACTGCTCGACGAGCCGGGAGAATGGTATCAGGACTATCCTTCGGGGCGCATATACTATTATCCGAAGGATGAACGTGACATGAACGGAAAAAGCGTGGTGGTTCCCGTGACGGAGACGCTGCTCGCCGTGGAAGGCACCCGCGAGCGCACGGTGGGCAATATATGCTTTGAGGACGTGGCGTTCGAGCACGCCTCGTGGCTGCGACCTTCGCATGAGGGACATGTTACATTGCAGGGCGGTTTCCGTCTTATAGATGCCTACAAGCTCGACATTCCGGGGCTGCCGGAGAAGAAAGAGCTGGAAAACCAGGCGTGGATAGCACGTCCGGAGGCAGCCGTGACGGTGAGACACGCCCATGACATAGATTTCAGGGGATGTATTTTCAGGCATCTTGCAGCCACCGGTCTTGACTATGTTACGGCTGTCAGCAGTTCCGGGGTGTCGCATTGCACGTTCGGGGACATCGGCGGCACGGCGCTGCAGATAGGCACTTTCCCCGACGGAGGCTTCGAGACGCATGTTCCCTACATACCTGCCGTGAAGGAAGACATCTGTTCCGGCATCATGGTAAAGGGCAACGTGATACGCGATGCGACAAATGAGGACTGGGGATGCGTGGGCATCGGTGCCGGATATGTGCGCGACGTGACGATAGAAGGCAATGAGGTGAGCAACCTGAACTACTCCGGCATCTGCGTGGGATGGGGCTGGACGGCTCTCGAGAGCGGCATGCGCAACAACAGGATTACAGGAAACCACGTGCACGACTTTGCCCGCCAGCTCTATGATGCAGGCGGGATATACACCCTGTCGAACCAGCCCGGCTCGGTGATAAGCGGCAACAGTATCGACAATCTTGCCGATGCGCCGTATGCAACGAACAGCCGTGCCTTCTACATATACTTCGATGAGGCTACGGACGGGTTTACGGTGGAGAACAACCGCTGCCCTGATGCTGAGTTCGGATACAACCGCCCGGGACCGTCGCTTGTGGTGAGGAACAACGGACCGGAGGTGAAACTGAGTGAAGGAGATTGAATATAACAATATAAGATGAAACCTACTAATTACCATTTGTTTGACTTTCTTGATTTTGATGTAGATTTAAAGAGAGACGAGTCTTTATGGAAGGCATACAGCCCTGTCGCCGTTGAAGAAAGAGACGGCGACATCTGTGTGAGCGTTCCTTTCCAAAAACAGGTTCTGGATAACGATATGGCAGCCGACACGACAGTGCCGCAAGAGGTGTATACGCTCGTGATACGCCAGTATGGACCAAAGATAACGCGGCTGTTCATGGGCTTCGGCGAGGAACGGATGACGGATGAGTCGGAGATGCTTCAGTACAGCAGCCGTATTGTCCGCATGCCCCTGCATGCTGAGTTTACAGACGGGCAATGGATAATATCCACTGCCGACGGTGTCAGGCGGGCTGTGATAAACATGCGTGAGCCTGTGCTCGACCGCTGGAGCTCGCTTCAGCCCGACCCGCAGGAGACGCTCGACATACGCCTTTTCCCCGATGGTAAGCGCGAGGTACGCCTTGCCGCATACGACCATTTCTCGCCTCCGCGCTACGATGCGCTGCCGCTTGCGTTCTGCAAACGCGACGGACAGAAGGAGAGGGCGACACTGTCGTTCGAGTGCAAGGCTGACGAGTGCTTTGCCGGAACAGGCGAGCGCTTTGCCAAGATGGACCTTAGCGGGCAGACGTTCCTGCTGAAAAACCAGGACGGACAGGGCGTGAACAACCGCCGTACGTATAAAAATATACCGTTCTATGTGTCGAGCCGCATGTACGGAACGTTCTATCATACGTGCTCGCACGGCAAACTGTCGCTTGCAGGGCACTCAACACGCTCGGTGCAGTTCCTGAGCGAGCAGGCGATGATCGATGCCTTTGTCATCGGCGGAGACTCTTTTGAGGAGATAATCCGCGGATACCGCGACCTTACGGGCTACCCCTCGATGCCGCCCCTGTGGAGTTTCGGCGTATGGATGAGCCGCATGACGTATTTCAGTGCCGACGAGGTGAACGGCATCTGCGACCGTCTGCGCGAGGAACATTATCCCTGTGACGTGATACATCTTGACACCGGATGGTTCAAGACCGACTGGCTCTGCGAATGGAAGTTCAACGAAGAGCGTTTCCCTGACCCCGAGGCGTTCATCCACGGATTGAAGGACAAGGGCTTCCGCGTGTCGCTATGGCAGTTGCCATACGTGGCGGAAGATGCCGAGCAGATAGACGAGGCAAGGGCAAACGACTATATCGGACCGCTGACAAAGAAGCAGGCGTCAGAAGGATCAAACTTCTCGGCTCTCGACTATGCGGGTACGATAGACTTTACGAACCCCGAAGCCACGGCGTGGTACAAGGGATTGCTCAAACGTCTGCTTGATATGGGCGTGGTATGTATCAAGACCGACTTTGGCGAAAACATACACATGGACGCTATATATAAAGGTATGAAGCCCGAACTGCTCAACAACCTCTATGCGCTTCTTTACCAGAAGGCGGCATACGAGATAACAAAGGATGTTACGGGCGACGGCATCGTGTGGGCAAGGGCTGCCTGGGCAGGATGCCAAAGGTATCCCCTGCACTGGGGAGGAGACTCGTGCAGCTCGTGGGACGGCATGGCTGGGTCGCTCAAGGGAGGGCTTCATTTCGGCTTGTCAGGCTTCGCTTTCTGGAGCCACGACGTGCCGGGCTTCCATACTCTGCCTAATTTCATGAACTCGGTGGTCGACGATGACGTTTACATCCGCTGGACGCAGTTCGGCGTGTTCTCGTCGCATATTCGCTATCACGGTACCAACAAGCGCGAGCCGTGGCATTATCCGAATATCGCACCGTTAGTTAAGAAGTGGTGGAAGCTGCGCTATGCGCTCATACCCTATATACTGCAAGAGAGCCGCAAGGCAACGGAGAGCGGCTCAACGCTTGTTCAGGCACTGGTGTTCCATCATCCTGAGGACAAGACGTGCTGGCACATTGACGACGAATATTACTTCGGCGACAGCTTCCTGGTGGCTCCAGTGATGAACAGCGACAACCGCCGTGATGTTTATCTGCCGGAAGGAAGCTGGGTGAATTTCTTCACCGGAGAGCGTATTGAAGGCGGACGGTGGCTTAAAGACATTGAGGTGCCGCTGGAGGAGATGCCCGTTTATGTGCGTGAAGGCAGCGTAATACCGGTTTATCCGGATGCTGTGGACTGCACGGACGACATGGATATGGGCAAGGTCCGTGACATCGTGATAGATAAAACGTTTGAAGGCATAGGGCTTTTGAATTAAGAATTAAGAGGTAAGAATTAAGAAAATATGCTTCATTGGTGTTTTTCTTAATTCTTACCTCTTAATTCTTAATTCAAAACCTCTTACCTATTAATTCTTAATTCAAAGGAAAAACATTATGTGGAAACAAAATCTTGAAGAGACAAAGAAGCACTATGTCGACTGGTGGAACCACAAGGGGATAGTCGTAAACATGTGGGAACACTTTCAGAACGGCGTCACTCCGCATGCGGACGTTCAGATGCCGCCGGCTCCAAAGAGCCTTGACCAAAAATGGTTTGACCCCGCATGGCGGGCGGAATACCTCGACTGGTATGTGGCTCATAGCTCCCTGAAGGCAGACATGCTGCCTGTTGCGAACACGCAGCTCGGTCCCGGTTCGTTAGCGGCTATACTTGGCGGTGTCTTCGAGGGCGGAGAAGATACAATATGGATACATCCCAATCCGGAATATACCGATGATATAACGTTTGACGAGAACCATCCGAACTGGCTCCTGCACAAGAAGCTGCTCCGTGCGTGCAAGGAAAAGGCGCAGGGACATTATTATGTGGGCATGCCCGACCTGATGGAGGGGCTTGACGTGCTTGCTGCAATGAAGGGCACGGACAAGGTCCTGCTCGACACCGTGATGCAGCCCGAGGTGCTGGAGCGCCAGATGCAGCAGATAAACGACATCTACTTTAAGGTCTTTGACGAGCTTTACGACATCATACGTGAGGGCGACGAGATGGCATTCTGCTACTTCTCGGCTTGGGCGCCGGGCAAGATGGCGAAGCTGCAGAGCGACATCTCGACGATGATAAGCGTCGACGACTACCGCCGTTTCGTGCAGCCGTTCATCCGCGAACAGTGCCGCAGGCTCGATTACACGCTCTATCACCTTGACGGAGTCGGTGCGCTGCATCATCTGCCGGCGCTTCTTGAAATTGAAGAGCTTAACGCCATACAGTGGACTCCCGGCGTGGGAGAGCCGCAGGGAGGTTCTCCCAAGTGGTATGACCTTTACAGGCGCATTCTCGCAGCAGGCAAGAGCATCATGGCTTGCTGGGTCACTTTGGACGAGCTTCGCCCGCTTTTGGACAACATCGGCATAAACGGCGTTCATCTTGAGATGGACTTCCACAACGAAGACGAGGTTGAGCAGGCTGTCCGCATCGTAGAGGAATACAGGGAGAAGGAAGCTTCGCGCCCGGCAGAAGACAATGTCATACGCGTCGGCAGCAACGTAGCGGAAGATTACCAGAAGCCTTTCGATGCAGACAGAGAGGTTGAAAGGATTATCAATAAGGTTGAAAAAGAGTTTGCGGACACCGCAGCAGAAAACACAGGAGACAAAGATATGGCAAACGACAGTAAGACTTCATTCTTCGCCCTTCCGGCTCCCTTCACTCAGCAGGCAGACAAGCGCGTGATTGTAATGGACGGTGCCATGGGCACGATGATACAAGGCTACAACCTTACGGAAAACGATTTCAGGGGAGAAAGGTTTGCTTCGCACGGCTGCCAGCTGCTTGGCTGCAACGACCTTCTCTGCATAACGCATCCTGAAATAATAGAGGAGATACACCGCAAGTACCTTGATGCGGGTGCAGACTTCATCACAACGAACACTTTCAACGCGCAGAGAATATCCATTGCCGACTACCGTCTGGAGGACATCTGCCGTGAGATAAACCTTGCCGCGTGCCGTATAGCGCGCTCGGTTGCCGACGAATATACGAAGAAAGACGGCTCCAAGCCGCGTTATGTGCTCGGTTCGATGGGACCGACGAGCAAGACCTGTTCCGTTGCAACAGATGCGAGCCAGCCCGGCTGGGGCACTTTCAGCTACGATGTGCTGCTTTCTGCATACATGGAACAGGCTGAGGCTCTTATTGAAGGAGGTGTTGATGCCATACTGATAGAGACTATTTTCGACACCGTCAATGCCCGTGCGGCTGTCGAGGCATCATGTGATGCAATGATAAAAGCCGGAAAGCGCGTGCCGCTGATGCTCAGTTTCACTGTGGCAAGCCGCGACGGACGGAACATGCTCGGGCAGTCGGTAGAGGAGTTTATTGCCTCCTTGAAAGACGTTCCCGTCATGTCAGTAGGCATAAACTGCGTTTCGGACATCCGTGAGATGGTACCTTTCCTCGTAAGTCTTGGCAGCAAGTTCCCTTATTACATAAGTGCCTATCCCAATGCTGGGCTTCCCGATGCGTCAGGACGCTACAGCCGCACTGCGGAGAAGATGCGCGAAGACGTTTGGCAGCTGCTCGACGGGCATGTGCTTAACATCATAGGAGGCTGCTGCGGCACAACGGATGAGCATATAAGGAAGATTGCAGAGGTGCTGCAACCTGCCGAAGGTTTGTGGCTCTCGCCGCACAGGCGGGGTGAAAAGGCTACGGCTGCAGTCGCTGCCGGGGCTGTATCGGATAGCGCAGACGGTGCTTCGCATCATGAAGATGTTGCTTCGCACAGCCATAAGGCAGTACAGACGGAGTGTGACTGTTGCAAGCCAAAGCAGCCGGAAGCCGCCGCTGAGGCTGTTTCTGCCGATGCCATATTCGACGCCATATTGCAGGGGAAGGCTCCGGATGCCGCCGATGCCACACGGAAAGCCGTCGATGCAGGCGTTGCCCCGCAGGACATCATCAACGGACAGATGATACGTGCCATGGGCGAAGTGGGTCAGCGGTTCCAGGACGGCAAGGCTTTCGTGCCCCAGCTGCTCATGGCTGGGCGTGCCATGAAATCTGCTCTCGAGCTGTTGAAGCCGTTGCTCGCCGGCGACTCGTCGACGACGATAGGCAAGGTTGTCATCGGAACCGTCAAGGGAGACCTCCACGACATTGGCAAGAACCTTGTTGCCTCCATGCTTGAGGGCTGCGGCTTTGAGGTGATAAACGTCGGCATAGACGTGGCAAGCGACACTTTCGTCGACGAGGTGAAGAAGCACGGGGCTGACATATTGTGCATGAGCGCCCTTCTTACCACTACTATGACATATATGAAGGACGTTATCAGCGCGCTTGAAGATGCCGGAATACGCGACAAGGTGAAGGTCATGGTTGGCGGGGCACCCGTCACTCAGGGCTTTGCCGACGAGATAGGAGCCGACGGCTACAGTGACAATGCCAACACGGCAGTGGCTGTTGCCAAAAAGCTTATGGGCGTTGCCGCAGACTGATGCGCGCCTGGAGGATTTTGGAAAAAGGCTTCCGCATTTGGCGGAAGCCGCTTTCCGGCTTATCGGAAGCACTATTTTTAACGACAGAACAAACTTAATAATAATCTAATACTTAAGAAAATGAAAGATTTGTCATTACAGATGCCCGACTGGATTATACTTGTCGCATACTTCGTGGTATTGCTGGCGATAGGCGTGTGGGCAAGTTCAAAGAGCAAGAAAGGCAGCAACAAGTTTCTTGCGGGTCACTCGCTGAAGTGGCACCACATAGGTTTCTCCATGTGGGGGACCAATGTCGGACCTTCCATGCTCATTGCTTCGGCAAGTGCCGGATTTACCTCCGGCATCGTATCCGGTAACTATGCCTGGTACGCCTTTGTCTTCATAGCTCTCCTTGCCTTTGTCTTCGCCCCGCGGTATCTTGGTGAAAACATCACCACACTGCCCGAGTTCATGGGCAAGCGCTTCGGTCAGTCGACCCGGAACATGCTTGCATGGTATACCATCGTTACCATTCTAATATCGTGGCTTGCCCTCACCCTCTTTGCCGGCGGCATACTCATACGTCAGGTCTTCGGTGTTCCCATGTGGATGTCGGCGTTCATCCTCCTTGCCATATCCGCCTTCTTCACCATGCTCGGAGGCCTTAAGGCTGTTGCCTATACCAATGTTTATCAGATGGTCTTGCTCATTCTCGTTTCTGCCACGCTAACCATTGTCGGCATATATACGCTCGGCGGCTCGTCGTTTACGGGCGGTATAGCAAAGCTTGCAGACAACGATATTATCCCGTCGGACTACTGGAACCTCTTCCAGCCTAACTCGGACAAAGAGTTCCCGTGGCTTCCCATACTTCTCGGATATCCCATATCGGGACTGTGGTTCTGGTGTACCGACCAGTCGATGGTGCAGCCCGTCCTTGCCGCAAAGAACCTTAACGAGGGCCAGCGCGGTGCGAATTTCACGGGGTGGCTCAAGATTCTTGACGTGGCGATATACATTGTTCCCGGCATAGTGTGCTTTGCATTGTGGCGTACGGGCTTCTTCGGCGGTGCCGTTGTAGAGGCCGATAATGCTTATATGACGCTTGTCTCCAATCTGTTTCCCACCGGGATGGTGGGCCTTGTTATGGCTGTGCTCACGGCTGCGCTCGTCAGCACCATCGGCTCGGCACTCAACGCGCTCAGCACGGTGTTTACAATGGATATCTATGTGAAGAACATTCGTCCCAATGCGACACAGAAGGAGATAGTACGTACGGGACATATCGTAACTGTTGTGGGCGCGCTTGTGTCCATTGTCATTACCATTGCGGTGGACAACATCAAAGGGATGGACCTGTTCAACGTATTCCAGTCGGTTCTCAGCTTCATAGCTCCTCCGATGGCAGCCGTGTTCGTCATGGGCGTATTCTGGAAGCGCTGCACCACTCTTGCGGCAAATGTTATCCTCACGTTCGGAACAATTTTCAGCATAGGCAGCGGCATACTGTATCTGTGGGTAATCCCCGGTGCTTCGCAGGCGATACACTTCATGATGCTGTCGTTCTATATCTTTGTAATTCTTATAATAAGCATGGTCATCATAAGTCTTACCGACAAGGCTGCCGCCGAGCGTCCCGCAATGGCGGTTATAAGGGAAAAGCCGTCGCTTGGCGTGCGCATCGGCTGGATAGCCCTTGCCATAGTGATGATTGGACTGTACGTCTTTTTTAATTAAGAATTAAGAGTTAAGAATTAAGAATTGGGGGAGTTGAGAATTAAGAATTGGGAAATTAAGAAGTAAGAATTAAGAGTTAAGAATTAGGGGGATATGGTTTTAGAGAATATAGGTCCTATAAGTCTTATTAGACCAATAAGTCCTATTAGACCAATAAGCCGATATGGCAAAAGCCAGTCAAGCCATCTCCCCCTAATTCTTAACTCTTAATTCTTACTTCTTAATTTCCCAACTCTTACTTCTTAATTATTTACTTCCTCTCCTTCTTTTTCCTCTTGTAGCATTTCTCATAGTCGCACAGCCCGCAGGTGTATTCCAGTTTCCTTACGTTTTCGCCCACTCCGATAACGCCGCTCACCGATTTTATTGGCATCATCAGGCTTGAGGCGGTAAGCTGTACGCCGCACGGGGTGCTGACGGGGAACATCCGGAAAAGGTCCTGCTGCTGTGACACGTGCCATCCGCAGTATCCCGGACTGAAGCGGTTGGTGTGCTTCCAGCCCCTTGCGTCTATCTCCTCCTGTAACACCTCTTCCATGCGGTCGGCAGCCTTCTCTGCAATCACGCTTCCCAAGGCATCGGTGATGAAAACCTTCACCATGTCGTTCTCGTCCTTTATGCTCTGCAAGAAGTCCTCAAACTCCACGCCGCTCGTTGCCACAAAGAATGCGTAGGCTTGCGAGCCGCGCAGCTGGCGGGCGATGATATGCCCTATGTTGAAATGGAAGCCGCGTGCGGCAAGCGTCTTTTCATCGGTGTCGAGCACGCCGCCGCTTATGAAAAAGCAGAAGCGCGGGCGCAGTATGCCCTTCACCTGTCCTATTATTGCGTCGGTCTCGGACACCACCGTGGCGTCGGGCACGCTGCTGCCGTAGCCCATCTGCACATATATCTCCTCGCGGCTTATGCCGAGACTGTCGAAGGTAAGCTCTCTTTCCGTCATCCGTTAAACTCTTTCAGTGCGTCGAAGAAGGCGTCGATGTTGGCAAACGGCGTGTGCGGCGGTGTGTCGCATCCGCTCGACAGCACAAAGTTGGGATATTTGCGCATATCCTCGAGCAGCTGCAGTGTTGCCTCGTGCATCTCCTCCGGCGTTGCATCCTTGAACATCGAGACAGGGTCGAGGTTGCCCATTGCCAGTGCCGTCGGCGGCACGTCGCGTATCACCTCCTCCATGCTGCATTTGTTGCCGAAGTGGTATGCCCCGGCTCCCGTTGCCACCATCGCACCCGTGCAGTGTCCCGTGTTGCCGCAGTTGTGCAGAACCACGGTGAACCAGTCGTCCTGCACGCGGTCCACAATCTGCCTTACATAGTCGGAGGAGAATGTGCGGCAGTCATCATCGGACATCAGTCCGGCGGCAGGTTCGGCAATAACCACGCCGTTGGCACCCGCCTCTTTCAGTGCCACGCAGTATTTTATGATAAACTCGTTGCACTTGGCAAGAAGTCTGTGCGCCGCCTCCGGGTCCTGATATATGAGTATCATTATCTCCGACATGTCGTAAAGGCGTCCGGCAAGAGAGAACGGACCGATACATCCCGCAAGCACGGGACGGTCGGTGATTGTGCGTGCCGCCAGCAGGTTTGCCTTGATATACTGCGGCACACGCCCTGCGTTGAGCGACGGAACCTTCAGCCTGTCAATGTCGGAAGCATTGTTGAGCATGTGTCCTATCACCGCCGGCACCTCGTCCCTGGTGAACGAAATCTCCGCGCCGAACGCCTCTGCCTCCACCGTGAGGTCCATTATCACCGTTGCCGCGGCAGTGGGATATTTCTCTGCCAGTGCTGCTATTGCCTTGTGATGTACGTCGCCGTTGCTCACGGCATCGAGCACGCTGTTTCCTGTTATCTCTATTCCGGGATGCGTCATCACCGGAACCGCCGTCACCTCCTTGCTGCGGATGATGCCGTCCATCCATTCGGTCATGTTTATTTTCATGGGTATCAATACTTTATTATGTTATTTTTTTAATTTATGCAAAGATAATTCTTTTTCCCGATACATTGTCTTTGAGAAATGATAAAAACACCGTGAGCGGCGTCCCGCGTCCCATATTCCCTGCTGCCCGGGCTGCCGCCGCACGCTGTCTCTATGCCTTCCTCCATCCGTTTTACGGCATGCCGCCTCTTGCTTTCTTAACTCCCTGTAAGTTAGGATGATACCTCCGGCATACCAAGAGGTGCTCTTTCAGCCTGCAAAAGGCGGCATTTCAGAGCCTGAAAGACGGCATATTGGAGCGCAGGAAGCCGCCTCTTGGAAAACGTCTTCTAATTCGTTGTCAAAAAACGGCACACTGCCGAATATTTTTCTTAACTTTGCAAGCAACTATACAAATTGCTTGCAGGACATCTATGGATGATAAATTCGATATAAGAAGTGAAACAGTATCGGCTTCAGAGAGAGACTTTGAGAATGCTCTCCGCCCGCTCCAGTTCTCCGACTTCAGCGGACAGCAGAAGGTGGTGGAGAACCTTGAGGTGTTTGTCGAGGCTGCAAAATATCGCGGCGAGCCGCTCGACCACACCCTCCTGCACGGTCCGCCCGGACTGGGAAAGACCACGCTCAGCAACATCATTGCCAACGAGCTGGGCGTTGGCTTCAAGCTTACCAGCGGTCCGGTGCTTGACAAGCCAGGCGACCTTGCCGGCATACTGACCTCGCTCGAGCCGCGCGACGTGCTCTTCATCGACGAGATACACCGCCTGTCGCCCGTCGTCGAGGAGTATCTCTACTCCGCCATGGAGGACTACCGCATAGACATAATGATAGACAAGGGACCGTCGGCACGTTCCATACAGATAGACCTCAACCCCTTCACGCTCGTGGGGGCAACAACGCGCAGCGGGTTGCTCACGGCGCCGTTGCGTGCCCGTTTCGGCATAAACCTGCATCTGGAATATTATGAGCCGGAGACTCTTACGAAGATAATACGCCGCTCTGCCGGCATACTGAAGGTGCCGATAGACACCGATGCCGCAGTGGAGATTGCGCGCCGCAGCCGCGGCACGCCACGTATAGCCAACGCCCTGTTGCGCCGTGTGCGCGATTTTGCGCAGGTCAAGGGCACGGGGCGCATCGACATGGACATTACATGTATAGCCCTCACGGCACTCAACATCGACCGCTACGGGCTTGACGAGATAGACAACAAGATACTGCTTACGATCATCGACAAGTTCAAGGGCGGTCCGGTGGGCATTTCAACCATTGCAACCGCCATTGGCGAAGATGCCGGAACCGTGGAGGAGGTTTATGAGCCGTTCCTCATCATGGAAGGATTTATCAAGCGCACGCCCCGCGGGCGCATGGTTACGGAGCTTGCATATCAGCATTTCGGGCGCAACCCGTATAAGGGCAACATCATGGAACCCGGTCTGTTCGAGTGAGCGCGCCGCAATATTGTATAATAGCCGTGGGCACGGCAGCCCGTCTGCCGCGCGTACAGGCAAAACAGAAGATATTATGACAACAGCTGTCTTTACAGGAAGTTTCGACCCTTTTACCATAGGGCACCATTCCATAGTGTGCCGCGCCCTTCCGCTTTTCGGGCACATCGTCATCGGCGTTGGCATCAATGAGCAGAAAAAGTACATGCTTACGGCAGACGAGCGCGTGCGCCGCATAGCGGCATTATATGCCTCCGAACCGAAGATAGAGGTCAAGGCTTACTCAGATCTCACCGTCGATTTTGCCCGCCGCGAGGATGCCGGCTTCATAATAAAGGGCGTGCGCAGCGTAAAGGACTTTGAGTATGAGCGCGAACAGGCTGACATCAACCGTATGACGGGCGGTGTGGAGACCGTCCTTCTCTTTGCCGAGCCGCATCTGGCAAGCATCAGCAGCAGCATGGTGCGCGAGCTGGCACACTTCGGCAGCGATGTGTCGAGGTTCGTTCCGGTATCTAAATGAAGAATGATGAATGAAGAATGAAGAATGAGAGTATGCTGTTTGCGTAATCTTGCGCCGGCATCATTATTAATTATAAATTATGAATTATAAATTATAAATTGTCTCAGCGTGATAACATACAATGCAGAAGGCATACGGATGCCGCAGATAAAGAAGCGCCCGACAACGGCATGGATAAAGGCTGTTGCCGCCTCTTACGGACGCAAGGTGGGCGAGATAGGGTATATGTTCGTGGACGATGAGAAGATACTCGAGGTGAACAGGGAATACATCGGGCACGATTATTATACGGATATCATAACTTTCGACTATGACGAGGGAGACGTGATAAACGGCGACATAGTAATATCGCTCGACACGGTGCGCACCAACGCAGAGAAGTTCGGCAAGACGTTCGACGACGAGCTGCACCGCGTCATCATCCACGGCATACTCCACCTGTGCGGCATCAACGACAAGGGACCCGGCGAGCGCGAGATTATGGAGGCGGCGGAAAACCGCGCCCTCGCAATGCTGGGATGAGGCACGGGATTGTAAGATGATATATGTCTTATTGGTCTTATAGGACTTATAAGTCCAGTTAAAATTAAAATAAAAAGTCAGGAAAAATGGTGTTGAACTATATCTGGGTGGCATTCTTCGTCACAGCCTTCGTCATCGCGCTCTTCAGGCTTGTCTTCATGGGCGATGTGGAGGTTTTTCCGGCGATGATGAACTCCACGTTCGAGACATCCAAGACGGCGTTCGAGATATCCCTCGGGCTTACCGGCGTACTGTCGCTGTGGCTCGGCATAATGCGCGTAGGCGAGAAGGGAGGTGTGATAAACATGCTTTCACGCCTGTTGTCGCCTGTTTTTGTCAGGCTCTTTCCCGACATACCGAAGGGGCATCCGGTAACCGGTTCCATCTTCATGAACCTCTCGGCAAACATGCTCGGGCTTGACAATGCCGCCACGCCGTTGGGACTAAAGGCAATGGAACAGCTGCAGCAGCTGAACGGGAAGAAGGACACCGCCACCAATCCGATGATAATGTTCCTCGTGCTCAACACCTCCGGACTTACGCTTATACCAGTAAGCATTATGGTGTACAGGGCACAGCTGGGCGCGGCACAGCCCACCGACGTGTTCGTGCCGCTGTTGCTTGCAACGTTCTTCTCAACCCTCGCCGGCATAATAGTCACCTCGTTGTATCAGCGCATAAACCTTCTCAACCGCACAATGCTTCTCACTCTCGGTGCAATGTGCTTAATTGTGTCGGGTATAATATGGGGCTTCGGCAGGTTTGACAAGGATGCCATGAACATCGTGAGCACGTCTGTGGCAAATATATTGCTCATGTGCATCATCGTGGGATTTATCATTGCGGGCGTAAGAAAGAAAGCAAATGTCTACGATGCCTTTGTAGAAGGAGCTAAGGACGGCTTCTCCACGGCCGTACGCATCATACCCTATCTTGTGGCGATACTTGTGGCTATAGGCGTGTTCCGTGCCTCGGGCGCAATGGACATGCTCATAGAGGGCGTGCGCCGGGGCGTTGAGGCGTGCGGAGGAAACTCCGACTTTGTTGCCGCTCTGCCCACCGCGCTCATGAAACCGCTTTCCGGCAGCGGGGCACGCGGCATGATGGTCGATGCCATGACGACATACGGTGCCGACTCGTTTGTAGGGCGTCTGAGCTGCATCTTCCAAGGGTCGACGGACACCACGTTCTATATCCTTGCCGTATATTTCGGCAGTGTGGGCATAAGGAACACGCGTCATGCCGTGGCCTGCGGGCTTATTGCCGACCTGGCGGGCGTGGTTGCAGCCGTGCTCATTGCATATATGTTCTTCGGAAGTCTTTAAATTAAGAATTAAGAGTTAAGAATTAAGAATTAAAGAAATGATGAATGAAGAATGAAAGCATGCTGTTTGCATAATCTTGCGCAGCCAACATTATGAATTATAAATTATAAATTAAAAAATGGCAAATCTTAAGTCACTGGCTAAAGACACTGCAATTTACGGACTGAGCAGTATTGTCGGCAGGTTCCTGAACTATCTGCTTGTGCCCATCTACACCGCCAAGCTCGCGGCAGCGGGCGGAGGCTACGGCGTGATAACCAACATCTACGCCTACGTGGCACTGCTTTTCGTGCTTCTGACGTTTGGAATGGAGACCACGTTCTTCCGCTTTGCCAACAAAGAAGGCGAGAACCCGCAGCGCGTCTATTCGACAGTGCTCATGCTTGTAGGTGCGGTCGGGCTGCTGTTCGTTGCCCTTGTGCTGGCTTTCATCACGCCTATATCGTCCGTTCTCGGCTATGCCGGGCACCCGTCTTACGTATGGGTGATGGCCGTTACGGTGGCGATTGACGCCTTTCAGAGCATACCCTTTGCCTATCTGCGCTACAAGAAGCGTCCGATAAAGTTTGCTGCGCTCAAGATGCTGTTCATCGTCATGAACATAGCCCTTAACCTGTTCTTCTTTGTTGTGCTGCCCGAGATAAACGGAAAAGTCACCGATGTGGGCTATGCCTTTTACATAAACCTGTTTTGCACGGCATCGGTAACGCTGGCTTTCTACAGCGAACTGAAAGCGGGCTTTTTCCCATCAAGGCGGTCTTCAAGGCTCCCGGAGAATTCGGATGGCTTGGAGACTTTGGAGAATTCAGGTAATTCTCATTCTTCATTCTTCATTCTTCATTCTTCATTAATAAAGCGCATGCTTGCCTACAGTTGGCCCATACTCGTTCTCGGCATAGCCGGTATACTCAACCAGACGGCAGACAAGATACTGTTTCCTTATATATACAAGGGTCCGGATGCCCACGCGCAGCTCGGCATATACGGCGCGGCAAGCAAGATAGCCATGATTATGGCAATGATAACGCAGGCGTTCCGCTACGCATACGAGCCGTTCGTGTTCGGCAAGGCAAAGGACAAGGACAACCGCGAGACGTATGCCAAGGCGATGAAATACTTCATAATATTCACCCTTATGGCATTCCTTGTCGTGGTGGGATATATCAGTCTGCTGCGCCATATCATAGGGCGCGACTACTGGGTGGGGCTTGATGTCGTGCCCATAGTCATGGTGGCGGAGATAATGATGGGCATTTATTTCAACCTGTCGTTCTGGTATAAGCTCACCGACCGCACCATCTGGGGCGCATGGTTCTCGGGTATCGGTTGCGCGGTGCTCATTGCCGTCAACGTGATATTCGTCCCCCTGTACGGCTATATGGCGTGTGCATGGGCGGGAGTGGCAGGCTACGGCACGGCGATGACGTTGTCTTACCTTGTGGGACAGAAGAAGTATCCTATCGACTATCCGCTTTCTGAAATCTTACGTTACGTCGCTCTCGCCGCATTGCTGTTCTTCGGCATGCGTGCCGGCGGCATGTTCCTGCCCCAGTGGGCGTCGCTTGCGGTTAATACGCTGCTCATAGCCGTTTTTGCGGCATATATCGTGCGGTGCGATTTTAGTAATATTAAATTGGGCAAATTGGTCTAATTAGCCTAATAGGACCAATTATTAAAAAGCAACAACAACTTAAAATAAAAGATATGAGAAAACTTACATTATTGGTAATGTGCCTCTTCGCGCTTTTCAAGGCAAGGGCGGACGAAGGCATGTGGACGCTCTATAACCTGCCGGAGGCGGTTTACGGGCAAATGAAAGCAGAAGGCTTCAAGCTCCCTTATGATGCGCTTTACAGCGGAAACGACGCAATCATGAAGTCGGTTGTAAACTTCAGCGGCTTCTGTTCGGGCGTTGTCGTGTCGCCCGACGGGCTTGTCTTCACCAACCACCACTGCGGTTTCGAGGCAATACGCAGCCATTCGACGGTTGAGCACGACTACATGCTCAACGGCTTCTACGCCAAGTCGTATGCCGAGGAGCTGCCCAACAAGAACATGTTCGTGTCTTTCATGATTAAGCAGGAAGACGTAACGGACCGCCTTTTGGCGCAGGGACTTGACTATAAGGACAACGACGGCAAGGCGGAGCTTATCGAAAAGCTTCAGAAAGAGCTTGACCTGGAGGCTAAGAAGCAGGACAGCACCTATCATGTGGAGATTGATGCCTTCTATGAGGGCAACAAATATTTTGCCACAACATATCAGGCGTTCACCGATCTGCGCCTTGTCTTCACCATACCCAAGTCGATGGGCAAGTTCGGAGGCGAGACCGACAACTGGATGTGGCCGCGCCAGACATGCGACTTCAGCGTGTTCCGCATCTATGCCGACCCGAAGACCAACGGTCCGGCGGCATATTCGGAAAACAACGTGCCGTATCATCCCAAGCATTGGGCACCCGTGTCGCTGCAGGGATACAAGGACGGAGACTTTGCCATGACCATGGGATACCCCGGAAGCACCAACCGCTATCTGTCGTCATACGGCATAAAGCAGATGCGTGATGCCGAGAATACACCGCGCGCGCAGGTCCGCGGTGTCAAGCAGGATGTCATGATACGCCACATGAGGGCTGATGAGGCTGTGCGCATAAAGTACGACTCGAAGTACGCACAAAGCTCCAACTACTGGAAAAACTCGCTCGGCATGAACAAATGTATCGATTCCATCGGTATAATAAACCAGAAACAGCAGTATGAGAAGCTGATACGTGCATATCAGGACAGCACCGGATACCTGAAGGGAAAGCTCGATTTCAGCGTGATGGAGAACCTTTATGCGCGTCAGTTTGACGTGATACGCAACCTGTACTACTTCATGGAGACGTTCCGCCGCACCAACGAGCTTGCCACACGTGCAATGCTTGTGAACCAGGGAATAGAGGTGAAGGGACCAAAGAACAAGCCTTCAAAGCAGTATGTGGAGTTTGATGACAACAGCGACACATGGGATGAGGCTCTTGACAAGGAAGTGTATGCCGTGCTGCTGAAAAACTACCGTGAGCATGTCGATGCCAATGTGCTGCCCGAGTTCTACAAGACAATAGACACGCAGTTCGGCGGCGACTATGCCAAATACGTGGACCATCTGTGGGCAAACTCAATACTCATGAAGAAAGGAAAGAAGATTTACTTTACAAAGAAGGAGTATAAGAACGACCTCGGCGTGCAGATGGGCATGGACCTTGTCACGATGTGGGGCGATATGATAGGCAAGATGCGCAGCCTTAACGACTCCATCGGCATTCAGGAAAAATATCTCTGTGCGGCAAAACTGCGCATGGAGGAGGACATGCCGCACTATTCGGACGCCAACTTCACCATGCGCCTGAGCTACGGACAGGTGGGAGGCTTCACCCTCAACGGTGCTCCCTCGGGATATTACACCACGGCGGAGAGCATCGTGGAGAAGATGAACAAGGCAGACAAGATGATTGACTATGTCGCAGAGCCTATAATGAAAGAGCTTCTCTCGGCACCTTCATTCGGCAAGTATCAGGACAAGACCACGGGCAAGATGCAGCTCTGCTTCCTCACCAACAACGACATTACGGGCGGAAACAGCGGCTCGCCCATGTTCAACGGCAACGGGGAGCTTATCGGACTTGCCTTCGACGGCAACTGGGACAGCCTGTCGAGCGACATCTTCTTCGACCGCACGCTGGCACGCTGCATAGGCGTGGACATACGCTTCGTGCTCTTCATGATGGACAAGTGGGGACATGCAGACCGCCTGCTGAAGGAGATAAACGCGAAATAGGCATCTTTATTGGCTTATAGGGCTTATATGATTTATAAGCCTTATAGGTCTTATAAATATTATCTTGCAATTCCTTGAAAATCAAGATGATATCTCTTGGCTTCCAAAAGACCGCCTTTTGCAGTGCGAAAGGCGGTCTTTTAGGTTGTAAAACACGGTCTTTTGCATGGCAAAAGATGACAGATATAAAATTAATTGCTATTTTTGCATAGTCAAAACAGCAGTATGACGATTATGAAAAGATACATCTATAACATTTTACTTGCGGCAGTGTGCCTTCTCCCGTCCGTACACGGCTTTGCCCAGAAGACGTCTGCCGCGGCGCGTGCCATGGAGCGCAAGGGCATGGTGGATGTGAAGACGCTCGACAGCTCCATATTCGTCAGCCTTATGTACGCCCGTGCCGACAACTTTACGGGCACGGTGCTCTACGGCGACCTGCGCAATGCCTACCTGCATCCAAAGGCTGCCGCAGCGCTTGTCAAGGCGCAGAAAAGGCTGAAGGAGCTGCGTCCGGACCTCAGTCTGAAGATATACGATGCCGCACGCCCCATGAGCATACAGCAGAAGATGTGGGACAAGGTGAAGAACACGTCCAAGAGTATCTATGTGAGCAACCCGCGTAACGGCGGCGGAATGCACAACTACGGGCTGGCGGTGGACATAACCCTGTGTACCCTCAAGGGCGACTCCATACCCATGGGCACCAAGGTGGACCACATGAGCCGCCTTTCGCACATCACCGATGAGGCCGGGATGGTGGCGCGCGGGCAGATGACGGCTGAGGTGAAGAAGAACCGCGAGCTGTTGAGAGAGGTGATGCGCTATGCCGGCTTCAAGCCTTTGCGCACCGAGTGGTGGCACTTCAACCTTGTGCCGAGGGCTGTGGCGAGGAAATACTACAAGGCTTTGTAATTTATAATTCGTAATTAATAATTTATAATGAGGTGGATGGAGAATATGGGACTATATGATAATTTACTGATAACAACATGGCGGACAACATACAACAAGCGGAAACTTTATAATGCCGTACTGACCTTTCCTCATACCAACGGGCAGTTTACATCCGGCATGCAATTATAAATTCATAAATTATGAATTATAAATTAGAACCGCTTTTTGGGGATTTTATCCGTGAACACCGCAACGACGACGTACGCAAACTGGCATTGAAGATTGCCGGGCGTAAGGACATCGACGTGCCTTTCGTCCTCGAACAGATTGCCGGATGGCAGAAGGCGTGCGAAAAGCTGCCGTCATGGGCGGCGACTGACGGTATCGTATATCCTCCGCATCTGTCCATGGAGCAGTGCTCCGGCGAGTCTGCCGCGCTCTACAAGGCTGCCGTGGCACGGCGTATATGCGGCTGTGGACCCGACGGCAGGGCACCGTTGCTTGCCGACCTCACCGGCGGTTTCGGCGTTGACTTCTCGTTTATGTCGCGCTGTTTCCGCAGCTCGGTGTATGTGGAGCGCGACAGCCGGCTGTGTGATACGGCACGCCATAACTTCGGCGTGATGTCCCTTGACGGTGCGGAAGTTGTGTGTGGCGACGGCACACTGTATCTGAATACCATGCCGTCTGCCGACCTTATATATATCGACCCGGCACGGCGCGATGCCTCCGGAGGGCGCACCTACGCCATAAGCGACTGCACGCCAGATGTGCTTGACCTGCTTCCGGCGATGCTGGAAAAGTCACGGTGGGTGATGGTAAAGCTCTCGCCGATGCTCGACTGGCATGAAGCCGTTGCCTCACTTAATGCCGTTTGCCCCGATGTAGTGAGGGAGATACACGTTGTCTCGGTGCGCAACGAGTGCAAGGAGATGCTTTTTGTGCTGTCTTGCCGTAGCTCCGCGCCCATGGAGATATATTGTTCCAACGGCGGCGATACGTTGAGCTGTACCATGACAGAGGCAATGGAGCCGGCTGTGTTGGCAGATATGCCGTACACATCGCTCGTGGGGAAATATCTTTACGAGCCCGATGCGGCGGTGATGAAGGCAGGCTGCTTCGGACTGCTTTGCCGCCGTTATGGTGTGAGGCAGGTGGGTGTGAACAGCCGTCTGTTTGTGTCGGACAGGCTGATTGCGGGCTTCCCCGGACGCAGCTTTGTTGTCTCCGCCATTTCGTCGATGAACAAAAAGGAGCTGAAAACGGTGCTCGCGGGCGTGGAGAAGGCAAATGTAGCCGTGCGCAATTTTCCCCTCACGGTGGCAGAACTTCGCAAAAGACTGCGTCTCGGAGACGGCGGAGGCGTGTATGTGTTCGGCACCACGTGTGCCTGCGGCACCCGTGCGGTGGCTGTATGCTCGAAGGTGTGAGCGGCGCATGCCTGCCCGTAGCTTTCCGCCAATTCCAAATGAAAGTGAAATAAAGTGCTTTTCTTTGGTTTTTAGCCCAAATAATATTACTTTTGTAATGTTTTATTACGTAATAAACAGAGGTAAAAGATGCCGTCAGTTAAAATAAGGAAGGTTGAAAGCAAGAGCGATTTAAAGGCTTTCATCAATTTTCACTATAGTCTTTACAAGGGTAACAAGTTTGATGTTCCAGCCTTGTTCAGCGACGAGTACAATACTTTGAACAAGGAAAAGAATGCTGCCTTCGAGTTCTGCGAGGCAGAATATTTCATGGCTTTCGATGAAAATGGAGTGATGAAAGGGCGTGTCGCAGCCATCATAAATCATCGTGCCAACGACAGGTGGCACCGCCGTGACGTGCGTTTCGGGTGGATTGACTTCGTTGATGACAAGGAAGTGTCCGCCGCTTTGCTAAAGGCTGTTGAGGACTATGGCAGGGAAAAGGGCATGACGGATATTGTCGGACCGCTCGGGTTTACGGACATGGACCCCGAAGGAATGCTTACATGGGGCTTCGACCAGCTCGGAACAATGCCCACCATATATAATTATCCGTATTATCCAGAGCACATCGCTGCTCTTGGAGGCTACGGGAAGGACAACGACTACGTGGAGTTCAAGCTCACGGTGCCGAAGGAAGTGCCGGAGAAATACACCAAGATAGCGCGCATGATACAGGCACGCTACAACCTGCATGTGCGCAAGCTGACGCGCAAGGACGTCTTTCAGGGAGGCTACGGGCGCAGGATGTTCGACCTGCTCAATGCCACAGGGAAGGACCTTTACGGATATTCGGAGCTGTCGGAGAGGCAGATAAAGCAGTATATAGACATGTATCTGCCGTTCGTCGACCTCGACCTGATTACCGTCGTGGAAGACCGTAGCGCCGGAAACAAGATGGTTGGCGTGGGCATAACAATTCCCTCGCTCTCCGTGGCGTTGCAGAAGTGCCGGCGCGGACGCCTGCTGCCGTTCGGCTGGTGGCATGTGCTGCGCGCCCTGAAGTTCAACAAGACAAAGGGCGTGGACCTGCTCCTCATGGGCGTACTGCCCGAATACAGGGTGAAGGGTGCCAACGCGCTGATGTTTGCCGACCTCATCCCGCGCTATCAGGCACGCGGATTTGAGTGGGGAGAGAGTCAGGTCGAGATGGAGAGCAACGAGCACGTGCAGAGCCAGTGGCAGCATCTTGACTACGTGATGCACAAGCGCAGGCGCTGTTACAGAAAGACGTTGTAGTACGGAAAGGCTGCCCGCATGTCATGCCGGGCGTTAATATATGATATGGAAGAGAACAACAAGAAAAACATAACGGACGACACGAAGGTGCAGGCTGAAGCCTCTAATACCGTGGAATATAACGACGACAACATCCGCCACTTGTCGGACATGGAGCATGTGCGCACCCGTCCGGGCATGTACATAGGGCGTCTGGGCGACGGCTCGATGCCCGAAGACGGCATATATGTGCTCCTGAAGGAGGTCGTGGACAACTCGATAGACGAGTTCCGCATGAATTCGGGCAAGCGGATAGAGATAGATCTCGATGAACATCTGCGTGTTTCGGTGCGCGACTACGGGCGCGGCATTCCCCAGGGAAAGCTTATCGAGGCGGTGAGCGTGCTCAACACGGGTGGAAAATACGACTCGAAGGCGTTCAAGAAGAGTGTGGGACTGAACGGAGTGGGCGTCAAGGCGGTCAATGCACTAAGCTCGCGGTTTGAGGTGAGGTCGTATCGCGACGGTCAGGTGCGCACCGCTAAGTTTGAGAGGGGTGTCCTCGTGTCTGACGTTACGGAGCCGTCCGACGACGAGACGGGAACGTATATCTTCTTCGAGCCGGACGATACGCTGTTCAAAAACTACTCGTTTCATGACGATTTCATGGAAACGATGCTGCGAAACTACACATATCTCAATACCGGTCTTGCCATAATGTACAACGGCAGGCGCATTCTCAGCCGCAACGGGCTTGAGGATCTGCTCAACGACACCATGACCAACGACGGCATATATCCCATTATACATCTCAAGGGCGAGGATATAGAGATTGCATTCACACACGCCAACCAGTACGGAGAGGAGTACCACTCGTTTGTCAACGGGCAGCACACCACGCAGGGAGGTACCCATCAGAGTGCCTTCAAGGAGCACATAGCCCGCACGATAAAGGAGTTTTCAGGCAAGAACTTCGAATATGGGGACATAAGAAACGGCTTGGTGGCGGCAATAGCGATAAATGTGGAGGAGCCGATGTTCGAGAGCCAGACAAAGATAAAGCTCGGCTCGCAGACCATGAGTCCCGACGGCGTGACGGTGAACAAGTATGTGGGCGACTTCATAAAGAACGAGGTGGACAACTATCTGCACAAGCATGCCGACGTGGCGGAGGTGATGCTGCAGAAGATACACGACAGCGAGAAGGAACGCAAGGCAATGGCGGGCGTGACGAAGCTTGCCCGTGAGAGGGCGAAGAAGGCTAACCTGCACAACCGCAAGCTGCGCGACTGCCGCATACACTTCAGCGATGTGAAGAACAACCGCAAGGAGGAGAGTGTCATTTTCATAACCGAGGGCGACTCGGCGAGCGGCTCCATCACCAAAAGCCGCGACGTAAACACGCAGGCGGTGTTCTCTCTGAGGGGCAAGCCGCTCAACTCTTTCGGGCTTACAAAGAAGGTGGTGTACGAGAACGAGGAGTTCAACCTGCTGCAGGCTGCGCTCGACATAGAGGACGGGCTTGACTCCCTGAGATACAACAAGGTTATTGTGGCTACCGATGCCGATGTCGACGGCATGCACATACGCCTGCTCATAATAACCTTTTTCCTGCAGTTTTTCCCCGAACTTATCAAGAAGGGGCATGTCTATGTGTTGCAGACGCCGCTCTTCCGCGTGCGCAACAAGCGTACAAAAATAAGGAACAAGAAGACCCTTCAGGACGATGCCGGCAAGGAAAAGGAGGGCGGAAAGAAGAAGGGCGACTTCATAACGCGCTACTGTTACAGCGAGGAGGAGCGCCTGAATGCCATTTCCGACCTCGGACCCGACCCCGAGATAACGCGCTTTAAAGGTCTTGGAGAGATAAGTCCGGACGAGTTCGTGAATTTTATCGGTCCCGACATGCGCCTTGAACAGGTAACCCTGCACAAGACGGATCAGGTGCAGAAGCTGCTCGAATACTACATGGGAAAGAACACTCCGGAGCGTCAGAACTTCATTATAGACAACCTCGTGGTTGAGGAAGACCGTCCGGAAGAAGACGGGGAAGTGTTCTGATTATATTTATTTATGACAATGAACAGACTTACATCATTTTTATTAGCCGTGTTCCTGCCGCTTGCAGCATTCTCTCAGGTGCGCATCAACATGGACAAGGACAGCCCTTTGCGCAAGCTCCAGATAGCAGAGCTTGCCATAACCAATCTCTATGTGGACTCAGTAGACGAGACCCGGCTTGTCGAGGATGCAATCCGCGGCATGCTGGAGAAGCTCGATCCGCACTCGTCATATTCCGACCCGAAGGAGGTGAAGGCGATGAACGAGCCTTTGCAGGGAAACTTTGAGGGCATAGGAGTGCAGTTCAACATGGCGGAGGACACGCTCCTCGTGATACAGCCCACCACCAACGGACCGTCGGAGAAGGTAGGCATACAGGCGGGCGACCGCATCGTCAGCGTCAACGACACGGCAATTGCCGGCGTGAAGATGCCGAGAGAGGAGATAATGCGCCGCCTGCGCGGTCCCAAGGGGACAAAGGTGGTTCTCGGAGTGGTGCGCCGCGGTGTCGGCGGAGTGCTCACCTTCACGGTCAAGAGAGACAAGATACCCATTAAAAGCATCGACGCCGTGTATATGATACGTCCCGGCGTGGGATATATCCGCATAGGCAATTTCGGCGCGACGACGTACGATGAGTTTATGGAAGGCATGTCACAGCTTAGGAAAATGGGAATGAAAGACCTTGTGCTCGACCTTCAGGACAACGGCGGCGGATATCTCCATACAGCCGTGTTGGTGGCAAACGAGTTTCTCAACGACAAGGACTTGGTGGTATATACCGAGGGTAAGAAAGTGCCGCGGACGGAGTATCGTGCCCGTAAGGACGGCAGTTTCAACACCGGACGCGTGACGGTTCTCGTCAACGAGTTTACCGCCTCTGCCGCCGAGATTGTGACGGGAGCGATACAGGACCACGACCGCGGCACGGTGGTAGGTCGCCGCACGTTCGGAAAAGGACTTGTGCAGCGCCCCATAGACCTGCCCGACGGCTCGATGATACGTCTCACCATCTCGCATTATTATACCCCTTCGGGACGCTGTATACAGAAGCCTTACACCAAGGGAGACCGCAAGGACTATGCCATGGAGTTGGACAAGCGCCTGAAGCACGGCGAGCTGACGAGTGCGGACAGCATACATTTTGCCGACTCGCTGAAGTATTATACGCTGAAGGAGCATCGCACGGTATATGGCGGCGGAGGCATCATGCCCGACTGTTTTGTGCCCCTCGACACGACAAAATATACCCGCTTGCACCGCGAACTTGCAGCGAAGGGCGTCATTATAAACTCGAGTTTGAAGTATGTCGATGCCGAACGGAAGAAGCTGAAGCGCGAGTATGCGTCGTTCGATGATTTCAACAACCGTTATGAAGTGCCCGGGAGCCTGATAAAGGACGTGCTCGACAAAGGCGCGGAGCAGGGCGTAAAGCCCAGGGACGATGCCGAGACGGAGCGTACCTTGCCCTATCTCAAGATACAGCTCAAGGCTCTCATCGCCCGCGACATCTGGGACATGAACGAGTATTTCAGCGTGTTCAACGGCTCGAACGATATCGTCAACAAGGCTCTTGAACTGCTTGACGAAGGGAAATGATGACGCTGCGGCATGCAGCAGGAATTTTGGTTCATCCGAAATTCTGAGTGATATAAGGCTAATTGAAGTCCTGATGCCTTATTTTACGGGCTGAAAGTCCAATTAGTACATAACATATTCCCTGTAAGAGTATTGCTTACTTCAACCGTCTGCGGGCTGCTTCCTATGGAAAAAACCAAACATAATCATAAGAAAATGTAGT
>ERZ778514.201-NODE-201-length-60971-cov-8.103142_pt1 | contig 60971 bp, 51 predicted proteins | sample MGYA00510344_ERZ778514 | MGnify/ENA primary metagenome ERZ778514 (study PRJEB29527, sample SAMN07138968) | mouse gut metagenome | material: feces | host: mouse | place: China:Nanjing | collected 2016-01-25 ...
GCTCTTTACTGCAATTGAGATTGCCATTGAGATTGCTTGCGGATTTTAGGTAAAAAAAGAAAAATTGAGAAATTTAACAATAGCCATTGCACTTTTGGCTACTGTTAGTAGTTCAGCAGCTTATTTAGCTACAACGTCAGTATCAAATTCAGCAGACACAGAGAATGATAGTTTACTGCTGAATCACTCTGAATCATGCAAGTATTGTAACGGTCAAGGCACTTATGATTGTAACATGTGTGATGGCGATCCTGAAGGAATGAGAACTTGTTCAATGTGTCAGGGAGAAGGTACAATTACCTATCGCAATGGAAGCAAAGAAAAATGTGAAAGTTGCAATGGAAAAGGAAAATTCGAATGTGGTTATTGCAAGAAAGGGAAAAGGACTTGTACTGCTTGCAATGGAACCGGGGAACAAAGATATTTGGGACGTTAATTAACTCTCCATGTATTTTTCACAGTACAAAAAGGGGTATTGTAGAAACTTTTAAGTCTCTTCAATACCTTTCTTTATGACATTACAAATTAACAGTTGAAAATCTTCCGAACACTCATGATTACAAATCCGCACGAACAAAGTAATTCCAATCCATAAAAAATGTCGTCTGCAAGCTTTATGCTACAGACGACATTTTTCAATTCTACTTTTATTTTATAAATTACTATTCCCACTCTATCGTCGATGGCGGCTTTGAAGAGATGTCATAACATACGCGGTTAACGCCGCGCACCTTATTTATTATCTCGTTGGAAACCTTCGCCATGAAGTCGTACGGCAGATGTGCCCAGTCTGCCGTCATGGCATCTGTGCTGGTAACGGCACGCAATGCTACAGGGTTCTCGTATGTACGCTCATCGCCCATCACGCCCACGCTGCGCACGGTAGACAGCAGCACGGCTCCCGCCTGCCATATCTGATCGTAGAGCGAAACCTCTATCTCACCGTCTGTCATTGCCGCCGGCACTCCTGCTGCAAGCACCTTGCGCGCCTCTTCGCCCGAGAGACGGACCTTGTAGTTGCGCAAACCGCGAATGTAAATATCGTCGGCATCCTGAAGCACGCGCACCTTCTCACGCGTTATGTCACCCAATATGCGTACGGCAAGACCCGGACCGGGGAAAGGATGACGCGTGATGAGATGCTCGGGCATTTCAAGCTGGCGCCCCACACGGCGCACCTCGTCCTTGAACAACCATTTAAGCGGTTCGCAAAGCTGCAGGTGCATCTCCTCGGGCAGTCCGCCAACGTTATGATGGCTCTTGATAACCTTGCCCGTAATGTTAAGGCTCTCTATGCGGTCGGGATAGATTGTTCCCTGCGCAAGCCACTTTGCACCTGTGATCTTCTTTGCCTCGGCATTAAAAACCTCCACAAAGTCGCGCCCTATAATCTTGCGCTTCTGCTCAGGGTCTGTAATTCCCGCAAGGTCACTGAAAAACTTCTCGCTTGCATCCACGCCTATAACGTTCAGCCCGAGACACTCGTAATCGTGCATCACATCACTGAACTCATTCTTGCGCAGCATGCCATGGTCTACAAATATACATGTAAGGTTCTTTCCTATGGCACGGTTAAGCAGCACGGCAGCAACCGAAGAGTCGACACCTCCGCTCAATCCCAGTATCACACGGTCGTCACCCAACTGCTGTTTAAGCTCTGCAACAGTCGTATCAACAAACGATGCCGCGCTCCAGTTCTGCTTCGAACCACAGATATCCACAACAAAGTTGCTCAGTAGCTGCGTGCCCTGCACCGTGTGGAACACCTCGGGATGGAACTGAACCGCCCATACCGGCTTTTCTGTCGAAGCGTATGCCGCATACTTGACATCAGCAGTAGAGGCAATGCACTCAAAGCCTTCAGGTATCGCCGTTATGGTATCGCCGTGGCTCATCCACACCTGAGAATTCGGAGTGAAACACTTGAACAGCGGATTGTCCGTATCTATCGTTGCCAGATTGGCACGCCCGTACTCACGCGAGTCCGCTTTCTCAACACGCCCGCCCAGCGTATGCGATATGAACTGCGCACCATAACAGATGCCGAGAACCGGAAGCCTGCCGATGAAACGCTCAAGATTAACCTTGAAAGCCTCCGGGTCGTGTACGGAATAGGGCGACCCGCTGAGGATTACACCTATCACGTCCGCGTCATCTTCCGGATACTTGTTGTAAGGCAAAATCTCACAAAACGTGTCAAGCTCGCGGACACGGCGTCCGATAAGCTGCGTGGTCTGTGAACCGAAATCGAGAATAATGATTTTTTGTTGCATGTTATTTTGTCTTTATATTTGAAATATCACTATATAAAAGCCTTATTCCTGCTGACATAATGCAAGCCGAATGCAATCAAGCTTACTTGGAATTGCTGAGGCGAAGCTTATCTTGTGCAAAGATAATACATTTTCCGCAAGAGTTACGACACTATGCACCGATATTCTTCAACGAACGCTTTTTCCGATGCCCTCATCTCTTCACAGAACATGGAATAAGCCGCCTGTTCCTGCGGCACGGGCAACCCGAGCTTCACAATCCTACCCTCCGCATTCTCTATTCCAAGCACCCTCTTATACGGGCTTGGTCCTCTGAACGGGAATAACAACAACCCCACCGTTGCCTTCCAACGATACATATATGTTATGGTCTTATAATACACCGCCGTTGCCTTCTCCTCACCATAATTATCCCCTGTGTCCAGCGGCATATACTTTGCATCAGCCACAACGGTCCTGTCCTTTGACAGATAGTCGGGTATAATCTGCTGACTGCCGTTGTCGAACAGCCACCATTTCCTGCCTTTATTCTTATAAAAATGACTGAGAATGTCTTTCATCACAATGCCGACATATTCTTCCCAAAGCCATGCCCCGTCGAACAGTACGCCATACACCTCATCCCTCTCATTCCCGTATTTAAGCCGTTCATGGCGCAATATCCTCAGACATATCCTGCGCAAAGGCTCATATTCATGTAAAAGCGGATGACGGAAAGGACGTAAATTCTGGTTGATTATTGTCTGCCGGCTGTTTCTGTCGTATGAGCATGTGACATCCTTTATCATTGAAACAAACTTCCTTGTCTCCGCATCACCGCCCAGCACACCTGCCCCGCATCCCACGCTCCTGACATGTTCTACCGTATGCCGTATAAGCTGATTAATACTGTTGTCGTATACATATTCCCTCGTACGGTAAGAAACACTTCCCTTAAAAGGAATGTTCTCCCTTATATGCCTGCATATATCTATCGTGCCGCGCACGTCCGCATCATTATGCCGCCTTGTCGTGTATTCACGATAAAGCCCCTGCCGCAACGCTTTTTTCAGATAATAAGGAAACATATACAACATGAAGTCGAACACGGGGTCGCCTGTCGTATTGTGCCTCATGTCAAATATATTTATGCCATAAACCTTTTGCAGCATATAATGCAGAAACATATCCTGCCTTTTCCTATCAAAACATTTCCCGTCTGGTTTCAGTCCCGGCGTGAAGCGTGAGCGTATGGTCAGGCGCGTGCCGTTGCGCCCTACAAATCCCAATATGCTCTTCGTACTTACCGCACGTTTCCCTTCATCGAAGTCACAAATGGCGTTCCGCCCAAAATCCGCGTCATACGTATCAAAGCTGTGAGGAAACACCAGCAGTTGCGGACATTCTGAGATACAGCGTATTGCCGCAATGCCGCGTATGTCGTCCGCCTCCTCCGCCGGAACCTCCGCATTCTGCCTCCAGTCAGTTGTTATCATGCTCCTTATATGTTACCATAATAGGCATGTTCCAGCTTCCTCAGACATTCTTCCGCATCAGCCATACCGCGCAGATATTCCTTTAACAAGCCCTTCAGCTTCAGTTTCCACAACGCGCCGTAATCTTTCACGTTGACAAAATAAGATGCTCCGACATGATATGACGAGTCCAGGCCGTCTGTTGCGGATATGGCTTCATTAAGCCTCATCATGCACATTTTCGCATTATCATCAAGATTCATGTTTGCGGCACTCTCCTCTGCCGTTATCTCATGAAAGGCAAAGCGGCGGCGCATGGCAAAGTCCATGCTCTCCACACTGCGGTCGATGTCGTTCATCGTACCTATTATATATACATTCTCCGGAACATAGAATCCGTCCTTGAACGGATCGCCGTCATCCGCAATCATGTTCTGATACTGCGTACATACCTTTCCTCTCCTTCCCCTGTAGCCAGGGTCTATGGAAAAGAACAGCTCACCGAATATCTTTGATATCTCGCCGCGGTTTATCTCGTCTATGATAAAGACAAACACCTCAGGCTTCGTGTCCGGCATGCCCATACGGCGTTTCGCCCTGTCCAACAAGTTCTGCAATATCCAGCCATACTCCACATAATCAACCGTACTTGTCCGTCCTTCCGTAAGGCTGGATATCATTTCCCAATAATCATGCCTGCCAAGCGAAGACAAATCATATTTGTTTTCTGCCACGAACTTCTCAAACATCAGTCTTATATTGTCTTCCTTCAATGCCCTCGGGCTTCTGTCCGTATCCCTGTATTCTATCCGTCCCTTGTCGTTGACTCTCAGCGGATAGCTCTTGCCGTTGTTGTAATATTCTGTTATCTTGCCCGATTTGATGTCATTCACAATACTTTCATACAGCACGCCGAATGTCGTGCCGCCTGCGCACGTACGATATATGGCACCGGCACAGAATTTCTTAAACACGCCGTCCTTTCTCTCAAATCCGATATTGCCGTTCTTATCCGGTGCCGTGGGGCGCAGCCCCTCCACAAAGTCGGTGTAGTCGTATGAAGGATGAAACTGCACAAACGCACAATGCTGCTTAAAGCAATCATCGTCTTCAAAATTGTCAGGCACATCACTGCCGTATATCATACGTGCCGCGAGCTGTCTTGCAAGATAGGTCTTGCCCGTTCCGGGCGCCCCGTTGAAAATCACGTTACGGTTCTCTTTCAACAGCCTTATATAGCTATCCATGGTCTCCTGCTTTTGCTGCATCAAATTCTTATTTTCATTAAAGTATACTTTTACCTGCCACGGCAGTGTTATGATATCATAACTATCCGTATGAGGCACGTGCTTCTTAAAAAACTGCAATATGGCATGACTGTTTTTAAACCAGTTGCCGCCTTCATATTCAGGAAGCCGGCATCCGAATTCCTGCATATTATGATACAAGTCCCACAAATGCCCTTCCTGCACCACCGTACACAGCAGTTCCGGCTGCAACGATGCGACAAGCCTGTTTGTAGCACTTCTCCTGTCCTGCTTTGTAAACTTTCTGATAAAGTCTTTTATCTTGAAGTATACATCCCATTGCGGTTCGTCCTGATTCTCTGCAATTATTTTGAGCATCGGTGCCAGTTCTGCCCAATGGCTCTTTATTCCGGACATTTCATCTTTCGTAAAATATCCCTGCTGTAACGAGGCGACACAATGGCTTCTACGCTGTTCAAAGAACATGTAAAAGACATCCCGGTCCCAGTCTTTCCAGTCTGTCTTCATTAGGGCTTCTTTTATGAACAGCGGCACCATTCTCTTGTAATTCGCCCGCCAGTCATCCCAGACATCAATCCTGTTCAATATCTCTTCAAAAGACAAACTGCACATAACATCAAAATCATCACATGTCACATTCTTTCAGAAACTCCTCCGCATCTTTCAGAGTGTCGAGCTTTCCCACGTCCATCAGTCTGAGGTCGTTTTTCAGATATCCCTTTATGTTTGCACCGCTGTCCGCGCCAAGATAAAAGTCCATTATGCCGAACTTGTCGGGATAGTTCTCAAGCAAAGGGAACAGACGGGGAGAGAATATATGAATACCTGAGAAAGCGAACTTTTTAAATGAAGAATGAAGAATGAAGAATGAAGAATTATCATTTGCACATACACCTGACAAGGCTTCATTGCTATTATCATTATTATTTAATGAAGAATTATCATTTACACATCCGCACGGCATGGCTTCATTATTGTAATTATCATTCTTCATTCTACATTCTTCATTCTTCATTTTCACCTCTCCCGTTTCCACATTTGTCCATCCCCTCAACATCATGTCATCGTCAAAGAGCAGGTAGCGGCGCGTTTTGCGGTCGCTTACAAGCAGCGTCGCATCGTTTCCGGTGCTGCTGTCATAGAACTTTCTGAGGTCTACATTGCTCAGTATGTCCACATTATGGATTAATACAGGCTCGTCCGGAGAGAACAGCGGAGCGGCTTTCTTTATGCCGCCACCCGTCTCAAGCAGCATTTCCGACTCGTCGCTGACACGTATGTCAACGCCAAAATTGTCATTAGCTGCAAGAAAAGACTTTATCTGTCCGGCAAAGTGATGCACGTTCACGACAATACGCCCAACGCCGGCGTCCTTCAGCTTCATTACAACATGCTCTATCAGAGGCTTGCCCCCTACTCTCACCAGCGCCTTGGGCATACTGTCGGTCAGCGGTTTAAGACGTGTACCAAGCCCTGCGGCGAATATCATTGCCTGCATATTCCTATCTTTATTTGTCCAAAATCATTCATCTGCTCACACTCTTGCTCCAAGAACCGTCTCTATACCCTGCTCCCTATGGCATATATGCACCTCCACGCCATACTTCTCATTAATGTATTCTGCCAGATGCTGTGCCGAATACACGCTGCGGTGCTGACCTCCCGTACATCCGAAACAGAACATCAGGCTCGTAAAACCGCGCTGAATATACCGCTGCACATGGGCATCGGCAAGCTTGTATACACTCCCGAGGAATGTCAGTATCTCACCGTCGTCCTCAAGAAAACGTATCACCGGCTCGTCAAGCCCGGTAAGTTTCTTGTACGGCTCATACCTGCCGGGATTGTGCGTGCTGCGGCAGTCGAACACATATCCGCCCCCGTTGCCCGACTTGTCCTCGGGTATTCCCTTACGGTAAGAGAAGCTGTAGACCGTCACGACAAGCGGTCCCTTGCCGTCATACTTCGAGTATGTTGCCGGACCGTCGGCTGGATGTGCCTTATATATATTGTTGTCTGCCGTCCTATATCCGTCGGAACGGCTCACCACCTCACCCTCTATCATGGAGAATTGCGGCAGACATGTCAGCCGCTTGAGCATGTCCACCATGTAAGGATAAGGGAAGACGTCAAGCTTAAGCAGTTCGCGCAGATTACGGATTGCCGGCGGTATGCTGTCTATAAAATGCCTTTTCCTCTCAAAATATCCGCGGAAGCCATACGCCCCGAGCACCTGCATGGTGCGGAAAAGCACGAAAAGGCACAGGCGTTCTACGAAGTGGCGCACGGAAGGCACCTCTATATAGTTCTTCAATGAATTATAATATTCGTATACAAGTTCTCTCCTGAGCTTGTTGGGATACAACGCCGATGCCTGCCACAGGAATGATGCCACGTCGTAATAGTAAGGTCCCTTGCGTCCGCCCTGGAAGTCTATGAAGGAAGGATTGCCTTCTTCATCCACCATTATGTTGCGCGCCTGAAAGTCACGGTACATGAAACTGTCCGTCGGTTCTGCCGTCAGGTCCTTGGCAAACAGGCGGAAATTTGCCTCAAGCTTCAGCTCATGAAAGTCAAGTCCTGCGGGTTTGAGGAAACAATACTTAAAATAGTTGAGGTCAAAAAGCACACTTTCCACATTAAACTCCGGCATCGGGTAACACTGCGACCAGTCAAGCCCTCGCCCGCCGCGTATCTGTATCTCCGGCAGCATGCGCACGGCTTTGACAAGCAGCTGCCTTTCCTTCTGGTTGTAACGTCCGCCTGCCTCGCGTCCGCCGCTTATGGCATCGAAAAGCGACAACCGTCCGAGGTCGTCCTGTATGTAGCGCGACTTGTCATCGCTGACAGCAAGCACTTTGGGCACCGGAAGCTGCCTGTAAGCGAAATGTTCCGACAGATAAATAAATGCCGCGTTCTCCTCGCGGCTGGTTCCTATGACGCCTATAACCGTCTTACCACACGAGTCTGCGAACCTGTAATACTCCCTGTTACTGCCTGCTCCGGGCAGTTTTTCAATGCCCGACGGCGCCTCACCGCGCCACGATTTATATAGTTCTATAAGTTCCTGCATAGTTCAAGCACTGATTTCCACTGTATTAAAAAAAGAACTGTGTGCCGCAGCAAGATACAGGGCACACGATGCAAAGACTACCTTTATCTTATGCAAAGATAATGCAAGCCGAACGCAATCAAACTTGCTTGGAATTGCTGAGGCGAAGCTTATCTTATGCAAAGATAATGCAAGCCGAACGCAATCAAACTTGCTTGGAATTGCTGAGGCGAAGCTTATCTTATGCAAAGATAATGCAAGCCGAACGCAATCAAACTTGCTTGGAATTGCTGAGGCGAAGCTTATCTTATGCAAAGATAGTGGTTATTTTTGTAAAAACCGGATAACCAACATATTAATCAGGCGGAAGGGAGATATAAATAACGTGAATTCGACGAATTATACAAACCACCCCTGAAGATGGTGCCAATATTCAACTCATCCAGCAGTAGGGACATTTTCTTGTAAATGTCCGTTTGTAACATCCTGATATCCAATGGCTGTCTGGCGGACAAATACAAGAATATGTCCCTATTGCTGCTGGATGAATATTTAGGCACACCCTCCGGCAGGGATGGTTTGTAATATAAAGATGAATACTAATTTATCAAACTAACTTCAAATAACGACTTTATCGTCAGTGCTTCATCCAAGAGCCGTGTGATAAACGCACATTGTACATATAAAAATAAAAATCGGATGTCATCACGACAACCGATTTTCAAAAAAACAAACTACTTAAAAACTAATCTACTAAAACAAATCAAAAAATCTCTTATTTAATGATTTAGGTTTTATTGTATTATTTCCACTTGCAAAGTTATGCACTTTATGATTAATCACAAAACATTCTGCATGTTTTTTCACCGTTTCATGTCATAAAAAAGCATAAAGGAGGACAAAACCTGTCAGCATGTCCTCCTTTTGTTATCTGTACTTTACAATATTACATCATTCCGCCCATTCCCGGAGCACCCATGGGCATTGCGGGCTTTTCCTCCGGTTTGTCGACGATGAGGCACTCTGTGGTGAGGAACATGCCGGCTATCGACGCCGCGTTCTCAAGAGCCACACGTGCCACCTTTGCCGGATCTATGACTCCTGCCTTGCGCATATCCTCGTAAGTGTCGGTGCGTGCATTGTATCCGAAGTCGCCTTCGCCCTCTCTTACCTTCTGTACTACAACAGCTCCCTCGCCACCGGCGTTGATGACAATCTGGCGCAACGGCTCCTCTATGGCGCGCTCAACGATGTTTATACCAGTCTGCTCGTCAGCGTTGTCGCCCTTCAGACCTTTCAGAGAGTCGAGAGCGCGGATATATGTCGTGCCGCCTCCGGCAACAACACCCTCTTCAATGGCTGCGCGTGTTGCACACAGGGCATCGTCTACGCGGTCTTTCTTCTCCTTCATCTCAACCTCGCTGTTGGCACCTACATAAAGCACGGCAACACCGCCTGCGAGCTTTGCAAGACGCTCCTGCAGCTTCTCCTTATCGTAAGAGCTTGTGGTGTTTGCTATTTCGTTCTTTATCTGAGCCACGCGGTCTGCGATGAGCTGCTTCTCACCAGCACCGTTCACGATAGTGGTGTTGTCCTTTGAAACAACGACCTTGTCGCACGTACCGAGCATCTCGAGCGTTGCCTGCTCCAGTTTCAGTCCCTTTTCCTCACTTATCACCAGTCCTCCTGTCAGCACAGCGATGTCCTCGAGCATTGCCTTGCGGCGGTCGCCGAAGCCGGGAGCCTTCACTGCACATATCTTCAGACCTCCGCGCAGACGGTTAACCACGAGTGTTGTCAGTGCCTCAGAGTCAACATCCTCTGCTATGACGAGCATCGGGCGTCCGCTTTCGGCTGCCGGCTGCAGTACGGGGAGGAAGTCCTTCAGGCTGCTTATCTTCTTGTCGTATATGAGGATGTACGGATTTTCCATTACACACTCCATCTTGTCAGAGTCTGTCACGAAATATCCAGACAGATATCCGCGGTCGAACTGCATTCCCTCAACCACACCGATGTGTGTATCGCGGCTCTTGCTCTCCTCGATTGTTATGACACCGTCCTTGCTTACCTTGCGCATGGCATCGGCAAGCAGCTTGCCTATTTCCTTATCGTTGTTTGCAGACACCGTTGCCACCTGCTCTATCTTGTCATAGTTGTCGTCAACCTTCTCGGCGCTCGACTGTATGAAGTCAACAACCGTCTTCACAGCCTTGTCTATACCACGCTTCAGGTCCATGGGGTTTGCACCTGCCGTTACGTTCTTCAGTCCCTCGCGCACGATTGCCTGTGTCAGTATCGTTGCCGTTGTCGTACCGTCGCCTGCGTCGTCGCCCGTCTTGCTTGCCACGCTCTTTACCAGTTGTGCGCCAGTGTTCTCAAAGTGGTCCTCAAGTTCCACTTCCTTTGCCACCGTCACACCGTCCTTTGTTATCTGCGGAGCACCGAATTTCTTTTCTATAACCACGTTGCGGCCCTTCGGACCGAGTGTAACCTTCACTGCATTAGCCAACTGATCCACGCCTTTCTTCAGGAGGTCGCGGGCATCCATATCGAATTTTATATCCTTTGCCATAACTTTTTTATTTTAATGAAGAATAAGAGATGAAGAATGAAGAATTTATTTCTCCGCTGCAACACCCATATTCTCCTGTATTATTTTTTTTGATTTTTCTTTGTTGTTTATTGCCGTAGAAATCATGAATGGACCGGATACGCACTGCATGTCATCTGTCATTGAAATGCCGGATACGCCATCCGCCACAGCCCGTTCCTTATTTCAACACGGCGAGAACGTCGCTCTGACGCATTATAAGATACTTCTCTCCTTCATACTCAAGCTCGGTTCCCGCATACTTTCCGTACAGCACTTCGTCGCCTTCCTTCAGTATCATCTCCTCGTCCTTCGTACCGTTGCCCGCAGCAACAATCTTTCCGCGCAGCGGCTTCTCCTTTGCCGTGTCAGGAATGATGATACCTCCGATTTTCTCTTCTGCCGGTGCAGGTAGAACGAGCACCCGGTCTGCCAATGGTTTGATGTTCATAATTCTTATAATATTTAATGTTAATACACTTAATCATACGATGCCTGCGGCATCCGTCATAACTTGAAGCGAAAAGCGTGCCAACATAAAAGACATGACAGTTTGGCAGACATGGATACAGAATGTGTCATACGGGGCAGTGTCTTGTGCCGCATGCGCCACGCCATGTACGCCTGCGCACACCAAAGTCACGGCACAAGGCAGACGGAACGGCAGACGACAATATTGCGCCAATCCGAGACAAGCATAAAGTAAAAGGTTTATTATAACACTCAAGAGAAAGGGAATCTTATCTCGAACTGACGCAAATTATTGTGTATAAGACATATCCGGATGTTCCAATACAAAGGTATTGATTTTGCGTCAGACGGCAAAGGATATACATTTTATTTTGATTTATTTAATATAATGTGATATAACAAGAAAGATAAATCCGTAGAACTCGCCTTAATATAATGTGCCTGCACAGGCTGCAAGGCTTCCAGTGTATCGTCATCATGCGCCATACGCAGCTCAACATGACACCATCAGCGGCACAAAGGCATACAAAGTGTCACAGGAAAAACCTCCGCCGTTTCGGCAAAACTGGAGAAAGGGAGTCACGGCATCTGCCCCTTCAGGCAATAAAAATGCCCCTCTGGAGTGTAAAGCTATGTGTTTTGCAGCGTAAAGTGGCGTGTTTCATGCCTCAAAGTGGCGTGTTTTGCAATGCAATATGCGGCATTTCGGAGCCTAAAAGGCGGCATTTCATACCATAAAACGGCGTTTTCAGGCATAAAAATGCTTTGTTTTATTGCACAAAAAGGATTTACATAACGCAACATTCTGTCATACAAAGCATTACGCCTGCACACGTTTCCTTGACGTCTTTGCGCTCTCCCGACTTTTATTTTACAAAACGCGGCTTATTCAGAGGTTGTTGAAAATCAAAAAGAAAGCAATAAGCCGGAATTTCAAACATTGTGTACAAATATCATGTCTGTATCATACGGACACTGTTTCAACGTCTCCTGACACTATTCTTTCCACTTCTCAGGTATCGTATATGTTTTGGTGCCTTTTGTAACTGCATCAGGCATCACAGACAAATCGAAACGTCTTTGGTTCTTAATTAGCAACACCGGTTTGCTTCTGTGATGCAACAAATTGTCCTTAAGGTCATTGCTATAATTTGACGGAGGGAAATATACTTTGACTGTCTTTTGCGGACAATGCTTTTGAATGAATTCAATAGGCGGGACCAAATCACTGTCTGCACTCACTAATGCAACGACATCGGTTTTCTCAAGCATACAGTCGCCTATCATGCGTATAGATATGTTCACGTCTGTCCGTTTCTCTTCAGGTTTTGGAACAGAAGCTTTGCAATAGGGGCAAATGAATTGCTTGTCATAATACTTGCCCCTGACTATTTCAAAACGGTCGCCGTTTATCAGTTTGTTGGCATTGAGAAAAGCACTTTGCCTGCTATTCTTTGCCGGGCTTAACGGGGAAGCCGTGAAATAAATAACCCTTTCCAAGACCTGTCCTTCCCCAAGAAAGCCTTCAAAAAGCTTCACGATGTCTATCCAATAATACCGTTTCCACCCACAGACAGACTTTCTTGTTCTCTTTAGACCAAAATAGAAATTAAAGCCATCGACATAAAATGTCACTCTCTTATGTACCATACTGTATAAATAATAAAAGCCACTCGTAAGTGGCTCTAAACCTTACAAGAAAGTAAGGCGTTGCTTTTATTTGGCACAAAAATAGCAAATTGATTTATAATACGCAAGAAAAGCACGATAAATATGCCTGTATTTAACATTTAACACGGACTTCAAACAGTCCCGGCTCCAACATTCAGGGATACAAATAGAATAAGGAACACGATAATCTGCACTATGTTTTATCTATCAACTTCATGAGAAACAATAAAATAAGGAGGTCTTCGACCTCCTTATTAAGAGCCTCTTGTCGGATTCGAACCAACGACCCCGAGATTACAAATCACGTGCTCTGGCCAACTGAGCTAAAGAGGCGGGGTGGGTAAGCTACTTGCATCGCGCCGCTACAACCAACTACCTTTGCTACGTTCCCGTCCTGGAGGATTCGAAGGGAGCTGGCCGTGCAAGACTTACCCGTGTATGTTTGCGGCTGCAAAGGTAATAAAAAGATTGCTGATAAGCGATTAAGGCACGGTGTTTTATCAGTTTTTAACGTTTTAACATATGCCATGGCAGCTGCAAAAGCAGGTGTTCCGGATATTATACAGCCGCAGCCTTGCAGGGACTGGACGCACACACCGCACTCACCATAACTTAAAAAACAAAAAAAAGAGACGCTCTTATATATACTATATAATGGAAAATGAGTACTTTTGTCGAATATTAACGGGGCGCGGAGGGCAGCAGCCGCAACAACGGCACGCCGCTGCGCGCATTGAAAACATTACATTCGGTACGTAACATCTTTCATTCAACAATGGCTACACGCGAGGAATACGAACAGCTGAAAGCTTTTGCAAGGATAGACGGGGCGCTTGTCGGCGCGCTCTGGATAGTGAGTTTCGCCTGCTTCATAGGCGGGTTTGCCGTCCCCACACTGGGCGTTGTCTCCATCTTCACGGGCATAGCGTCGGTTGTCTTTGCCACCATGCGGCTGCGAAGGTTCCGCGACAACATTCTTGACGGTGCCATATCCTTCAGGCGGGCGTTTGGCTACGGATGCTTTACATACTTCTATGCCTCACTGCTAATGGCGGTGGCGCAGTTCGTATACTTCCAGTTCATAGACGGAGGATATCTCATAACCAAGTACACGGCGGCAATGACGGACAAGAACATGACCGCCATGATACAGAGCGTCTACGGCATATCGCCCGACGACATGAAGCTGGCGCTGGACACGCTTGCCGCCCTGCGCCCCATAGACGTGGCACTTCAGTTTCTTACCACCGACATAATACTGGGCGTAGCGATAAGCCTGCCCATAGCGGCGATAATCAGGTCTGCCGGGAAAAGGCGGTAACGCCTGTATAAAAGCGCTGCACATATATCTGAAAAAACAATATTAAGACCTTAAATATGGACATATCTGTCGTAATACCTCTTTACAACGAGGACGAATCCCTGCCCGAACTCTACGCATGGATTGAACGTGTGATGAAGCAGAACTCATTCACCTACGAGGTGATATTCATCAACGACGGTTCTACGGACAACTCCTGGAACGTGATAAAAGACCTCAGCAGCAGCCACGAGTGCGTGAAAGGCATCAAGTTCCGCCGCAACTACGGCAAGAGCCCCGCCCTCTTCTGCGGCTTCAAGGAGGCACAGGGAGACGTGGTGATAACCATGGACGCCGACCTTCAGGACTCTCCCGACGAGATACCGGAACTGTTCCGCATGATAAAGGAAGAGGGGTATGACCTCGTGTCAGGATACAAACAGAAGAGATACGACCCGCTGTCGAAGACCATACCTACAAAGCTTTTCAACGCAACGGCAAGGAAAATAAGCGGCATAAAGAACCTGCACGACTTCAACTGCGGTCTGAAGGCTTACCGCCGCGACGTGGTGAAGAACATAGAGGTGTACGGAGAGATGCACCGCTACATACCCTATCTTGCCAAGAACGCGGGCTTCGGCCGCATAGGCGAGAAGGTTGTGCACCACCAGTCGCGCAAGTACGGCAAGTCGAAGTTCGGCATAAACCGCTTCTTCAACGGCTATCTCGACCTCATAACGCTGTGGTTCCTGAGCGGCTTCGGACGCAAGCCCATGCACGTGTTCGGCTTCCTGGGCACCATAATGTTCATCATCGGCTTCATATCGGCGTTCATCATCGGGGCTGACAAGCTGTGGGCGGTTGCACACAACATACCGCAGCGGCTCGTTACCGACTCGCCCTACTTCTACATAGCACTGACAATGATGATGATAGGCACGCAGCTGTTCCTTGCGGGATTTATCGCCGACCTCGTGAGCCGCAACTCCGAGAGCCGCAACGACTATCAGATAGAGGAGGAACTGCGATGCGGAAGATAATCCCCGTCATAGCCTCCGCACTGCTTATCGTGAGCGCGTGCTCGTCGATAGACTGTCCCCTGAACAATCTTGTGTACACATCGTATGCTATATATGCCGCCGACGGGCGGCAGGACACGCTGCGCGACACGCTGACAATATCGACAAGCCGCACGGACGGAAGCGACTCCGTGCTGATAAACCGCGACACGCGCATAACGGGCTTCTCGCTTCCGATGAGCCTTTCACACCCGCAAGACGTGTTCTTCTTAGAGGTCAAGGGCGGGAACGGCGTTACATACGACACCCTCACCGTGTCGAAAGAAGACCTGCCACACTTCGAGTCGGTAGACTGCGGACCGTCGTTCTTCCACACCATAACGGGAGTGGAATGTACGGACAACGCCGTCGACTCGGTCGTTATCAATAATCCAGACGTAGACTATGACACTTCAAAGAAACATTTCCGCATATATTTCAGGCATCGCAATTAGCCTGCTGATGCTGGCGGCGGCACTCCCGGCGGCGGCACAGCGCAAGGACACGGTGCAAAAGAACGACAGCGTGCCGCTGTTCAACGGCATAACCGTGGCTGCGGACCTTGCGGGACCGGTGCAAATGGCTGTAGGAGACTACGGGCAATACGAGGCATCGCTGCGCGTAAACCTCAAGGACAGATACTTCCCCGTGCTGGAACTGGGCGTGGGACGTACCGACTACACCGATGACGTGACACAGACGTCATACAAGACAAGCGCACCGTTCGGCCGCATAGGCATGGACTTCAACCTGCTGAAGGACAAGCACGACATATACAAGCTGTATGCCGGAGTGAGGTATGCCTTCACTTCGTTCAAGTACGACCTCTCACATCCGGGCGTTTCCGACCCCGTTTGGGGAGACAAGGCACCATACGGGGCGAAGGATGTGGACTGTTCCTACCACTGGCTGGAGTTCGGCATAGGCGCCGATGCCAAGATATGGGGACCCGTGCACATGGGCTGGAGCCTGCGTTACCGCAAGAGGGCATCGTATGATGACGGCAGGCTCTGTAAGTCGTGGTATGTTCCGGGCTACGGAAAGAGTGACGGCTCGGCAATAGGAGTGCTGTTCAACATTGCCGTGGAGATATTAAGGCACAAGATGTAAGCCCGTAAACGGTCATACAAAAGCTATACACATGGAAAAAAGAAGAAACAAAAAACTGTCGGCACTGTCGCTTGCCTTTCTGTCGGTGCTCATCATCGGAACCGTGCTGATTGTGCGCAAACAGCACAACATGCCGTACATACACAACCAAGGCATGGTGTTCGGAACAGTTTACAGCATAAAATATCAGAACGACAAAGACCTGCAGAAAGAGATAGAGGCTGAGCTGAAAAAGGTGGACAACAGCCTGTCCACCTTCAACAAGCAGTCGGTGATATCGAAGATAAACCGCAACGAGGACGTCAAGGCTGACGGTATGTTTGCCGAAGTGTTCAGTCTTGCCCGCCGCATATCCGACAAAACGGGAGGCGCATTCGACATAACGGTGGCGCCGATGGTAAACTTGTGGGGCTTCGGATTTAAGAGCGGGACCGCGCCGTCGGCACATTCCATAGACAGCCTGCGCAGCATCGTGGGCTACAAGAAAGTGAGACTGGAAGGCAGAAGGATTGTCAAAGACGACAAGAGGACGATGCTCGACTGCAGCGCCATTGCCAAAGGATACGGCACGGACGTTGTGGCACGCTTCCTGAAGACCAAGGGCATAGAGAACTTCATGGTCGAAATAGGCGGCGAGGTTGTCACTTCGGGTGTCAGCGAGGCACGCGTGCCGTGGCGCATAGGGGTGACAAAGCCCACCGATGACTCGCTTAGCGTGAACAACGAGGTGCAAACGGTGCTCAACGTAACGAACAAGGCTATGGCAACAAGCGGAAACTACCGTAACTTCTATTACAAGAACGGCAGGAAATACGCCCACACCATAGACCCGAAGACGGGATATCCCGTGCAGCACAACATTTTGTCCGCCACCGTATTGGCAAACAACTGCGCCACGGCAGACGCGTATGCGACGGCGTTCATGGTGCTTGGGCTGGAAGGCTCGAAGGCTGTTCTCGACAGGCATCCGGAACTTATGGCATATCTCATATACTCGGACAAGGACGGAAAGAACGCCGTATGGCATTCTGCATCCATGAAGGGAAAATTCATAAAATAGTCTTTTCGCATGTCTTTGCAACCTACATACAACAAGCTTCTCGAGCTTCCGCTGTTTCAGGGCATGAGCATCGGCGACCTTGAACAGGTTGTCCTTGACACGCGCTTCGGCTTCATAAACACCGCCGGAGGGCGCACCGTGGTGAAAGAGGGCGACAACTGCAGCCGCCTGTTGTTCCTTATCAAAGGCATGCTGTGCTCTGAGAGCATACCGGACGACAGAAGATACATCATGGAAGAGGAGATATATGCGCCCAACATACTGCAACCCGAATGTCTCTTCGGACTGACACAGAGATATACAAAGACATTCAAGGCTGTGACAGACTGCGAGTTTATGACAATAAGCAAGCATGAGGCGATGATTCTTTCGGAAAAGTTCGAGATTTTCAGGCTCAACCTGCTGAACATATTATGTACACAGACACAGAAAACAGCACGCCACCCGTGGCGCAAACATCCGCAGGGAATACGTGCAAAGATATCCCGCTTCATGGAGATGCGGTGCACAAAGCCGGCTGGAAGGAAAACACTGTACATCAAGATGGAGCAACTCGGGCGTGAGATAAACGAGAGCCGCCTCAACATTTCGCGGGAACTTAACGCCATGAACGACGAGGGCATCATCACGTTAAGACGCGGCGAGATATGCTTTCCTGCACTGGAACGGTTCATACAGACAGCAGAAAAAAGGCTTTAGGAAAGGCTTTGAGACCAGACATGGCATCACCGGCAAAAGGACTCACTATATATTAAGGTAAGAGAAACAATAAAAATAACTTTGCAAGTTGGCAAAAGACCATACAGCTATGAGCAATAATACAGAAGAAAAAAGACAACGCAGAAACCCGTTCTTGGAACCTTACGGCACGCCGCACGACACAGTGCCGTTCGGAGACATACACATGGAAGACTTTGAAGAGGCTTTCATGGAAGGCATAAGGAGAGACAACGAGCTGATAGACAAGACGGTAAACAACACGGAGAAACCTACTTTCGACAATACAATCATAAATACGGAGGAGGACAAGGAAGGCTATTACGACCTTCTGTCGCGCGTATCCACAGTGTTCTTCAACCTTCTGAGCGCAGAGACAAACGACGAAATGGACGCTTTGGCACAGAAGATACAGCCCATACTGACCCAACACGCCAACGACGTGCGCCTGAACAAGCGTCTGTTTGAGCGCGTAAAGGCTGTGCACAGGCACCACCGCAGGCTGACACCCGAAGAGAAAAGGCTGCTTGACGACAGCTATGACGGATTTGTCCGCAGCGGGGCACTGCTGGACGAAGAGGGAAAGGCAAGGCTGCGCAGCCTTACCGAGGAGGCAAGCATGCTGTCGTTGCAGTTCTCGCAGAACCTGCTGAAGGAAAACAAGGCATACAGCCTGCACATAACAGATGAGAAACAGCTGGAAGGTCTGCCCGATACCGCACGTGAGGCTGCCGCCCTTGCCGCAAAGGAACAGGGCAAGGAGGGCTGGATATTCACACTCGACTATCCGAGTTTCAGCCCTTTCATGACATACTCGACTCAGCGCGACCTGCGCAAGGAGATGTATATGGCACGCAACACCGAGTGTACGCACGACAACACGGAGAACAACATAGAGATATGCAGGCGGATAGTGAACCTGAGGAGGGAGATTGCACAGCTGTTGGGATACAGGACATACGCCGAATATGTGCTGAAAAACCGGATGGCAGGCAATGCCCGCAACGTGTACAGGCTGCTCGACGACCTCATAACGGCATACAAGCCGACGGCGCTGAAGGAAGTTGCCGAGATAGAAAAGACGGCAAGGAAAGCGGAGGGAAAGGACTTCGAGATGCAGCCGTGGGACTTCGGCTATTATTCGCACAAGCTGCAACTGAAGAAGTTTAACCTCGACGCGGAGATGCTGCGCCCCTATTTCGAACTGTCGCGGGTCATCGGCGGTGTCTTCGGGCTGGCAAACCGCCTTTATGGCATAACGTTCAAGGAGAACAAGGACATACAGGTGTATCACAAAGACGTGAAAGCCTACGAGGTGTTCGATGCCGACGGCTCGTTTCTTGCCGTGTTCTATGCCGACTTCCACCCGCGCAAGGGCAAGCAGGGCGGTGCATGGATGACCGGATATCAGGGACAATGGATAGACCGCAAGGGCGAAAACGTGCGTCCGCATGTAAGCGTTGTGATGAACCTTACAAAGCCTACCGACGACAAACCGGCTCTGCTCACCCTTGGAGAAGTGGAGACTTTCCTGCACGAGTTCGGGCATTCGCTGCATGGAATGTTTGCAAACACGCGCTTCGAGAGCCTCAGCGGCACCAACGTATGGTGGGATTTTGTAGAGCTGCCCTCACAGATAATGGAGAACTTTGCCGTGGAGAAAGAGTTCCTGCGCACGTTTGCCTTCCATTATGAGACTGGAGAACCGCTCCCCGATGAGCTTATCTCACGAATAGTCAGGAGCCGTAACTTCATGGCGGCATACGCCTGCATGAGGCAAGTGAGCTTCGGTTTGCTCGACATGGCATACTATACGCAGAAAGAAGAGTTCACCGACGACATAATAAAGTTTGAAAAGAAAGCGTGGGAAAAGGCTGTCGTCACCCGCCAACTGCCCGATACGTGCATGACGGTGCAGTTCAGCCATATCATGGCAGGCGGCTATGCGGCGGGATACTACAGCTATAAATGGGCGGAAGTGCTGGATGCCGATGCCTTCAGCATGTTCAAAAAGAACGGCATATTCGACAGAAAGACAGCGCAGAGCTTCCGTGACAACATCCTGTCAAAGGGCGGAACGGAGCATCCGATGACGCTATACAAGCGCTTCCGCGGCTGTGCCCCGACCGTAGATGCACTGCTTAAGAGAAACGGGATAAGAAAGGGAGTAAGGAGAAAAGGCAGCAAGGAGAAAGGAGTTGAGGAGTAAGGAGGAAGGAGAAAAGGCAGTAAAGTAATAATAAGTGGAGGAGGAATGGAGTTTAGACCAATGGCAACAGACAACAAACAACGGCTTCTCGACCTGCGCTACCTGCGCATGGCACGCATCTGGGCAGAAAACAGCTACTGCAAAAGACGGAAGGTGGGTGCGCTGGTGGTGAAGGACAAGATGATTATAAGCGACGGATACAACGGTACACCGAGCGGCTTCGAGAATGTTTGCGAAGATGACAACAACGTTACAAAGGCGTATGTGCTTCATGCCGAAGCCAACGCAATAACGAAACTGGCACGAAGCTCGAACAACAGCGACGGCTCTACGCTGTACGTAACGGCTTCCCCGTGCATAGAATGTGCCAAGCTGATAATACAGTCGGGCATCAAACGCGTAGTATATGGAGAGAAATATCGGCTCGAAGACGGCATAAACCTGCTGAAAAGAGCCGACATAGAAGTTATTTATCTTAATCCGGAAGAAGATGAGACAGAATAAATCAAACCGCTACATGCCGCTGCTGATGGCACTGTGCGTGGTTATAGGAATATTAATAGGCACGTTCTATGCCAACCACTTTTCGGGCAACCGGCTGAATATAATCAACTCGGGCAGCAATAGGCTGAACAACCTGCTCCACATAATCAACGACCAGTATGTGGACGCGGTTAACATCGACTCGCTCGTAGACAAGGCTATCCCGCAGATACTGGCAGATCTCGACCCGCATTCCACATACATAAGCGCAAAGGATGTGCAGCGTGCGACCGACGAACTGAAAGGTTCTTTCTCCGGAGTGGGTATAGAATTTGTAATAAGAAAAGACACTATACGTGTGCAAGGGGTAATAAAGAACGGGCCGGCAGAGCGCGCCGGCATAATTGCAGGCGACAAGATAGTAAGCCTCGACGGCAAGCCTTTCGTGGGAAAGACGGTCACCAACGAGGAGGCGATGCACCGGCTGAAGGGTCCCAAGGACACGAAAGTGAAGATCGGGGTGCTGCGTTATCGCGAGAAGAAGCAGAGATACTTTACGGTTACACGCGGCGACATTCCGCAGAAGAGCGTCAGCGCGGCATACATGCTTGACGACAAGACCGGATACATACGTATAAAAAGCTTCGGGGACAATACATATCCTGAGCTGCTCATAGCACTTGCACAGCTCTCTCAGGAGGGTTTCGGCAACTTAGTGATAGACCTGCGCGACAATACCGGCGGATATCTGCAGTCTGCAATACAGATTGCCAACGAGTTTCTGCCGGCAAAACGTCTCATCGTATATACCGAGGGACGCCGCTCGCCACGCAAAGACTATCCGAGTGACGGGCATGGCAGCTATCAGGACATACCTCTCGTAATACTCATCAACGAGTCATCGGCTTCCGCGGCTGAAATTCTTGCAGGAGCAATGCAGGACAACGACCGCGCAACGATAATAGGACGCCGCTCTTTCGGCAAGGGACTGGTACAGCAACAGATGAGTTTCAACGACGGATCGATGATACGCCTTACCGTGGCACGTTATTACACACCGTCGGGAAGATGTATACAGAAACCGTATGTGCCAGGGGCGGAGCGCGATTATGAAGATGACCTGATGACAAGATACACACACGGGGAGTTTTTCTCGCAAGACAGCATAAAGCATACGGGACCTGCCTACCACACGGTTCTCGGAAGAACGGTGTACGGAGGGGGCGGTATCACCCCGGACATCTTTGTGCCCGAGGATACGACAAACGTAACTTCGTACTACAAAGAGGCGGCAATGAGCGGAATGATATTGCAGTTTGCATTCACATACACCGACGACAACCGTCTGAAACTTAACACATTTACGGAAATGATGGAGCTTTCGGACTATCTTGTGAAACAGAACACGGTGGAGAAGTTTGCATCTTTCGCCGACAAGAACGGGCTGCAGCGCCGCAATCTCATGATAAGAAAGTCGCACAACCTGCTTGAGCGCTACATCAACAGCCGCATAATATACAACATTATGGACGAAGAGGCTTGGATAAAGTATATCAACAGTGACGACAAAGTTATAAATACGGCACTCGATGTCTTCCGCCGCAACGCCGCATTCCCCAAGAAGCCGGCACCCGCGGGTAAGGGTAAGAACGGGAAAGTGGCGCTTTTCCGCGGAACGGATATCATGTCTGCACCAACCGGAACGGAAATGACAAGGCAAAATATATTGCTGAAGGCATGACGGCGAAGAATGACCTCCGTAAGAAAATGCGCGAGAGAAAGCGGCAGTTCACCGGCAAGGAGCTGGGTGAAATGTCGCTTTCGGCAGTTGCAGCCCTGCTCTCCCACCCTATAATAAAGAACGCGCGAACAATATTAATATATCACTCTCTGCCGGATGAGGTGGATACCCGCGCCGCGACAGACGTTCTTGCCCAAAGCGGAAAGACGGTGCTGCTGCCCGTCGTGACAGGCAGCAGCGACATGGAACTGCACCGTTACGAGGGCAGACAAAGCCTTAAAGAAGGAGCATACGGCATAATGGAACCAACGGGGGAACTATACACATGTTATGAAAGCATAGACGTTGCCGTCGTTCCGGGCATGGCTTTCGATGCCGGAAACAACCGTCTCGGCAGGGGAAAGGGATATTACGACCGCTTCCTTGCCAGGATACCGGATGTATACAAGATAGGATTATGCTTTGATTTTCAAAAGGTTGAGAAACTGCCCGCGGACAAGAACGATATAAGAATGGACGAAGTGATATGCAACGGACAATAGCCTGCGGCGTGTCAATATATCCTTACGTCCGTAATGACCTTGCTGCCGACATGCCCGTTGAGCCGTGCCACAAGACGTGTACGCATCATCGAAAGGTCCGAACGCAACGCCGGACTCGTTATTTTAACATAAAGGACCTGATTGCGGATATACTTTTCGGCAGTATAACTCTCCACCATGCTTCCCGCAACCGTGCCCCACGCATCGACAAGACGCTTCTGTAGGAGCGGCGTCTCAAGCCCGTTCTGACGCAGGCAGCGGTTTATAACGTCGGCAAGCGACAACACATCACGCTTGAACATCAGTCTTCCTCCCTTTCCGTTACATTGCCTCCGGAAACGGAGAATATCCTGTAGTCGTGCGAACCGGTATGCAATATGCGGTCAAGATGGTCGCGGTTGGTGTCGGTAAGGAATATCTGTCCGAAGCCGTCACCTGCCACTATGCGCACAATCTGCTCAACACGGCGCGCGTCGAGCTTGTCGAAAATATCGTCGAGAAGCAATATCGGCTTGGTGTTGCCGCACGTCCGCCTAAGAAAATCAAACTGGGCAAGCTTCAGTGCAATTACAAATGTCTTGTTCTGACCCTGACTCCCTTCACGCTTCATGGGATATCCTCCAAGCTGCATCTCAAGGTCATCGCGGTGGACACCGTGCAATGAATAGCCCACGGCACGGTCTTTAATCCTGTCACGGCGTATCACCTCGAGGAGCGGACCGCGCTGACAATGAGAAACATAGTCGAGCGAAACGGTCTCCTTGCCGTCGGATATCATCTCATAAAAGCTCTGGAAAACAGGTATAAGCCGGTCGATGAACTCACGCCGCTTGGCATATATCATCTCTCCCGACTCTGCCATCTGCTCCTCCCATATATCCATAAGTGCCGCATCAGGCTCGTTTTCCATTTTCAGAAGCGTATTGCGCTGACGCAAAGCCTTGTTATACCGGTTTACGGCATCAATGTATGTGCCGTCATACTGCGATATTACAACATCCATAAGCCTGCGCCTTTCGTCGCCTCCGCCCTCAATAAGAAGGGTGTCAGAGGGCGATACGAATATCAGCGGGATAAGTCCTATATGCTGCGAAAGCCTCTTATACTCCTTCTTGTTGCGCTTGAAATGCTTCTTCATACCGCGCTTCATGCCGCAATACACGTTCTCCTCGTCACCGCCGTCGGTCTCATAAAGACCTTCGAGCACGAAGAAATCCTCATCATGACACAACACCTGAGAGTCTGAAGAAGTGTATGCACTGCGGCAAAAAGACAGATAGTAAACAGCATCGAGGAGGTTTGTCTTGCCCTCACCGTTATGGCCTATGAAACAGTTTATCTTTGGAGAAAGCTCCAAAGACGCCGCCTTGATATTCTTATAATTGATAATTGAGATTTTCTTAAGTAACATCTGCCGTTACGTTCAATGTCCTGCAAAGTTAGTTCATTTGCCATTTAAAAACGAAAAAAGTCATTGATAAATTTCAATATATGGGATAAAATAAGTAATTTTGCCACACTTTAAACTTATTTGAAAATAAATAAAATAATAGAAATAATGGCAAATCCAATCGAAAAGAACGGCACTCCGAACACAGAGGAGTTACTGACAAAACGCGAAGCGTCTTTCCTTAAGTACAAAAACGTTATCATCTCGGTAGTTGCAGCGATAATCGTAATCGTTGCAGGAACCATAATTTACAAGAACTATGTTGCCGAACCGCGTCAGGACGAGGCAAGCACCGCACTGGCAAAGGGACAGGAATACTTTGCAAACCAGCAGTATGACAAAGCCCTGAACGGCGACGGTACAGGCTATGCAGGCTTCGTCAAGATTGCTTCAGACTACAGCAGCACGGACGCAGGCAACCTTGCCAACCTCTATGCAGGACTGTGTTACGCCAACCTTAACAAATGGAAAGAGGCAGTACAGTATCTTGAAGACTACTCTACGGCAGGAGATATGATGATAAGTCCAGCAGCCGTGTCTGCCCTCGGCGATGCCTATGCACACGTGAACGAGCTTGACAAGGCTGTGGAATGCTTCAAAAAAGCAGCCAAGATGGCAGACTCCAAGGCTGACGAGAAGACAAACAACAGCCTGTCTCCCACATTCCTCATAAAGGCAGCGGAGATATTGGAAAGCCAGAACAAGAAGGATGAGGCACTGGAGATTTACAACGACATAAAGAAAAAGTATGTAAACTCTGCCGTTTCACAGGAGATTGACAAATATATAGAACGCGCAACAACCAAATAATGGCAACAGCACAACACAACCTTTCGGCATACGACACCGAGAAAATACCCGATGCAAGCAACATGTGCTTCGGCATCGTGGTGGCGGAGTGGAACTCTGAGATTACGGGAGCACTGCTCGACGGAGCCGTAAGCACGCTGGAAAAGCACGGGGCACTGCCTGAAAACATCCACGTAAAGACCGTTCCGGGCAGTTTTGAGCTTGTCTACGGCGCGCATCAGATGACTCTCAACGGCAGCTATGATGCCATTATAATCCTCGGAAGCGTGATACGGGGCGAGACCCCCCACTTCGACTACATCTGCCAAGGTGTGACCTACGGCATTGCAAGGCTGAACGCAAAGAGCGAGATTCCCGTAATTTACGGACTGCTCACAACCAACGACCTGCAGCAGGCTAAGGACAGAAGCGGCGGAAAGTATGGAAACAAAGGCGACGAGTGCGCCATCGACGCAATAAAAATGGCTAAGTTCTGATGCCGGAAGGCATTAAACAGATAAAGGCTTGTGCAAAAAGCACAGGCCTTTTATTTTAACCGGAGACCACGCAGGACACACATCGGAAACGTGAACGGCATCTCCGGAAATCACAAAGCATAGGATAAGCTGTCGTAAAGCTATGCTTTAGGCACAATAAAGCTATGCTTTAGACAACGTAAAGCCATGCCTTATGAACACAAGGCACTACATACTGAATACAAAGGCGTTACACACGGCGTAGACAAAACATGGAAATAACATAAAAAGAAACAGAAAAATGAAATTCATATCTTGGAATGTCAACGGGCTGAGAGCCTGCGAGGGCAAGGGCTTCAGCGAGATTTTCAGACAGCTTGATGCCGACTTCTTCTGTCTGCAGGAGACTAAGATGCAGGCAGGACAGCTGGACCTGCAATACGAAGGCTACCAATCGTACTGGAACTATGCTGACAAGAAAGGTTATTCGGGCACGGCTATATTCACCAAACATCAGCCGCTGAACGTCACTTACGGACTGGGAATAGACGAACACGACCATGAAGGGCGCGTGATAACTATCGAAATGGACACGTTCTATCTTGTAACCGTATACACACCAAACTCTCAGGACGGACTGAAAAGGCTTGAATACCGCATGAAATGGGAGGATGACTTCCGCCGATACCTGCTTATGCTCGATAAAAAGAAGCCCGTAATAGTTTGCGGAGACCTCAATGTGGCACACAAGGAGATAGACCTTAAAAATCCGAAGACAAACAGGAAGAATGCGGGATTTACCGATGAAGAGCGCAGTAAGTTCACAACTCTGCTCGAAAGCGGCTTCACCGACTCATTCAGATATTTCTATCCTGACATGGAGAACATATACTCCTGGTGGTCGTACCGCTTCTCGGCACGTGCAAAAAACGCAGGCTGGCGCATAGACTATTTTGTGGTCTCAAACCGCCTGACTGACAGTCTTGCAGGTGCAAAGATACATACGGACATCATGGGGTCCGACCATTGCCCCGTGGAACTTGAAATTAAATAATATAAAAAGGCTGTGTCAAAATACAAATCCGTCAATACAAGACCTCAAGAATAGTATTTTGACACAACCTCTTCTATATCATTGCCCCAATAAGGCACACCCACTAAACCCCGTCCTCGTCCTCGATGTCAGGGGTAGAGGCATCTATATGAACGTCTTTCTTTACCGTCAGCGACCCCATGCGCGACAGCACGAGCGACAGAGGAACGTATTCGTCGCTGAGAGCGTCGGGAGAACCGACGCTTACAGAGAACACAAGGTTGTCTCCTTCTGCCTTTACGAAGACGAGACCAAGCAGAGTGTTGCTGCCGAGATATTTCTTTTCAAGATACTGTGAGAAGCTGTTTTTGGTGAAACTGCGTTCAAAAAACGACGTATTGTCATCCCTCAACACCTGCAAAAGTATCTTGTTGTCATGATATTTCGTACCTGTACCGTCGTCGAAGACTGGAGCATCGCCGTCCACACTGCGCGATATCACCACCTTATATGTCTTTCCCAACCACTCCACATCTTCGCTGTGAGTATAGTCCTGCATTTTTACCGGAGCGGCAGGAGCCTTCTTTACCGGTTTCGGGGCAATGATGTCTGTTGTCTCTTTCTTCTCATTACACGACGTGGCGACAGCCAGTAGGGCAATGACGGCAGGCAATATAAGCCGTAGCCTGATGCTGTTTTTCATCATAAACATAATTTTATACGGTTGCAAAGGTAGTGCAAATCACACTAAACACAAAGCGAAAAGCTGTTTTTTAAAGCATTTCGGAACGTTTATAGGCGCTTTTTCTTATCTTTGCATAAGATAAGCTTCGCCTCAGCAATTGGAAACAAGCTTCATTGCGTTCGGCTTGCATTATCTTTGCATAAGATAAGCGGAAATTATAAAACCGTATTTATGAAACATATACTGATTTATACGGCACTGTGTCTTGCGGCACTTTATTCCTGCTCCGGCAAGAAAACGGAAGCGGGAAGGGAAATACATGCCGACACAATACCGATGATGCTGACTGTGATAAAGAACTGTTCGAGACTTTATACAGCCGAGTACCATATACACAAGATAGTTACACACAACGACACACGGAAGCTTCGCGGCACATTCCTACAAAAACAGTTCGACATAACGCTGCCATTGGGAGAGCGGAAGATAGCCATTCCCATGGACGCAACATTGAAAGCGTATGTCGACTTCTCGGAGTTCAGCGAGAAAAATATAAGCAGAAAGGGCGACAAGATAGAAATAATACTTCCCGATCCCAAGGTGGAACTGACATCGAGCCGCATCAGCCACAAGGACATAAAGAAACAGGTGCCGCTGCTGAGAAGCACTTTCAGCGATGCGGAAATGGCATCATACGAACAGCAGGGGCGTGCCTCGATAATAGCCTCGATACCACAGACGGGCATAATAGACATGGCACAGAAAAGTGCGGCACGCATATTGATACCCATGATAGAGCAAATGGGGTTTAAGGAAGAGAACATCACCGTGACATTCCGCAAAAAGTTCTCGCTTGATGATATTCCTCAAATCCTGATAAACAACGGCATTGAAAATGGAAAGAGACAATAATAAAAAGAGCGGAGCCATACAGTTCCTGTCAAAGTTGCAGGGCATGACATCACGGCTGACAATCCTTGCCGGCATCATTACCGTGCTTATCATTGTCATAATGACGGCATGGGTTGTGCGTTCATGCTCGAAAGACAAGATAGAAACGGCTGTCGACGACAACATAAACATAACTCAGGCGCACATCACGGCAATGAAAGAAATCGGCGAATGGGAGTTCCTGACAATCACGGACGAGGAAATGGCAGATACCACAAGGAGCGGTTTCTTCTCCGACGACCACCTGATACGTATCTATTACGGACGTCTCAGGCTCGGAATAAACATGCACAAGGTCAAGCCACACTGGATAACGGCAACTGGAGACAGCATAACGGTGCGTCTTCCCGATGTGGAACTGCTCGACGAAGACTTCATCGACGAGGCAAGGACACAGTCGTTCTTCGAGTCGGGAAAATGGACCGATGCCGACCGCGAGGCTCTCTACATGCGCGCATATACATTGATGCGCAGGCGATGCCTTACCAAAGAGAATATTGAAAATGCACGTGAGAATGCCCGGCAGCAGTTCACGCAGATGATGAAGGCACTGGGATATAAAAAGGTAGGAATTGTGTTCTCACGCTAATCCGTATAACAAAGAAAATGAAAGTGTGCCCGTCGTTGTATCATATCTGATACATCTTCGGGCACACTTTCATCTATCAAAAAGGCACAGGCAATCACCTGGCACGTTTCTTCAGCACCACAAGCACCTTGTTTGCATCATTGTTGAGCGTCATAGTGCCGTCTGCCTTTACCTCATATCCGGTAACATCGCCCAGCGCACGCAGCATGTTGTCCTCGTTTGTCATGTCGTGGCACATCATACGTGTGCTTCCGAGAGCACCGAAATTAATCTTCCCTGTCTTGGCATCGGCATTAAGTCCGCCCGTAAGACGGTTGCATCCCGCACTTCCATACACCAGCTTTCCTGCGACGTCAAAGCCCATGAACGGTGCATCCTGCCCCTCTACTACTTTCACGGGCGAACCGTTAATCTCCGTAACGTCCCACTCTCCGCCTATTGAAGACAGCGAAGCAGCGTTCCTGGATGAACCGCACGAGTTCATAAGAACAGCAAATCCCGATGCCATGATAAATGTCAAAAACTTCTTCATATTACCTTTTTTAAATTAATTTATTTACATAAACAGGCATAACGGCTATATGCCATTATGCCCGTAAGCATTGCAAAGATAATATGTTTTTACAGAGATTGCCGAAAAAAATAACATTGTTTGCCTATTATTATAGGCTTTTTTATTTTCACCGGTGCCACGCCGTCCCGAAAGAAATGGCAAAACGGCATCCGCATCATCCCTTTTTAGAGCTTTCCCTTATCTTCAGCATCATGGGAACGACCTCCCTGTATATGTGCTTGTCGCCGCCTATGTTCCTAAGAAGCAGCTCACAGGCACGGCAACCCGTCTCGTACGACCTGTCGACTATCGCCGAAAGCTTGGGCGTTACAAACACAGCCGTGTCGGTATCGGTAAATCCAATTATCGCCACATCCCGCGGAATGCTCAGTCCGAGGTTCTTTATCACGTCGAAGGCAGCGTATGTAATAATGTCGTTGAAGGCAAGAATGGCATCGGGACGGTCTTCGCGCGTAAGCAGACGCATTGTAGCCTCGCGTGCAACCTCAAAGTCTATCTTGTCGCAAACAACAAGAGTGCGGTCTATTTTTATACCGTTCTCGCGCAGTGCTTCAAGATATCCGTGCTTGCGGCGGCGCACCATGTCAAGGTGATTTGGTCCTCCGATGAAGGCGATGCGCCTGCTTCCTGTGTCTATAAGATGACTTGTGGCAAGCCTCGCAGCCTCGTCCCCGTTTGCCGTAACCGACGAAAACAAGTCGGGAAGACACGTCCGGGCAAAGAAAACAAGGGGGATGCTCATGCGGTGGATGTCCTCAAAGTGGGTATAATCTACCGTATCCTGTGCCAGACATGCTATTATACCCTCCACGTGCATGCTGATAAAGTTGTCTATGGCACGCTCTTCGCGCTCATGGTCCTCATGGCTGTTTATCACAACTACCGAATATCCCTCCTTCGTGGCATAGTCTTCTATGCCGTCGACCACCGCCGCATAATAATGGGAGACAAGATTGGGCACCACAACGCCGATTATCCTCGGTGCTTCTTTCCTAAGACTCTGTGCAAAAGGATTAGGACGATAGTTCAGTTTCTTTGCCAGTTCCTGCACGCGCCGCTTCATATCGTCACCCACTTCGTGGCTGTCTCTCAGCGCCCTTGAAACCGTGGCAATGCTTACACCAAGCTGTTTGGCAAGGTCTTTCAGGGAGGTTCTATGTTGTCTCATATCATTAAGGTTGACATTTTATCCCATATACCGGCACAAAACACGCATGCTGTCCCACACCACATAATACTGCAACAGGCAATGCGCACCCTGTGACAATGACAGGTCTTAATGCAAAAGTATCAAAAAAAGCCCTAATACGCAAACGTTTACGTATGTTTTTTAAGTAAAAAACATACAAAATCTGTTTTTTAGGCTTATCTTTGCAATGCAAATTCAGAATGAGTAATGAATAGTTGATAATAAGTTAGTTAGAAAATAAAGGTTCAAGACTGTTGTGAAACACTCCTGAACCTTTTTTCTTTTTATCCCTTCCGCCCTCTTACAGCGGCAGAAGCTCATCGCCTTCAAGGTCGCACGACGTAAATCCCATGGCATGCGCCTTTTCCTTTTCAAACACATAGTACGTGGCTGTGCCTTCCGTACAAACTTCTCCCTTTGCATTTTCCAGCGTCACCTCAACCGTCACGAGACGGCGGTTCTGCCCCGTGATGCGCCCGCGCAGCGTCAGTTGCGGCTCAGTTGTCATCACCGGCTTCTTATACCGCACATCCAGACGTGCCGTGACACCACTTGTCTGAAGCTTGCGGAACACCACCCAGCCTGCCGTCTCGTCTATCAGCGTGGACAAGATGCCGCCGTGCATGGTGTTAATCCAGCCCTGATAGTCGTGGCGGGGCTTCCAGAAGCTTATTATCTCGTCGCCTTCCTCATAAAATTCCATGTGTACTCCGAGCGGATTGTCCGGACTGCAGCCGAAGCAGTTATAGCCTTCCGCACCGGTCCATGGGTTCTTTATCTTTCTCATAAGTATGTGATTATTGGTTTGTCCATGACTAATATTTAACGTGAGTCCGATTAATTTGTCTTTCTTGTTATATTACAAACTACCCCTGAAGGGTGTATCAAAAAACTCAACTCTTCCAACATGTAGGGACATATTCTTGTATTTGTCCGCCAAACATCCATTGAATATCAGGATATTACGAACGGACAAATACAAGAATATGTCCCTACAGGGCGCTGTATGAGAATTTTGACACTCCCTACAGAAGTGGTTTGTAATATTCATCGTACTCACATTATTTATATATAATACTCCTACGAACTTCTGTCTCAGAACGAGAACTCGAGCGTAAAACGCACTCCGTGCTTCCGTGCAGTGGGCAGACTGAGATAGCTCAGCCTCCTTACATACTGCACATGCAGTATTTTAAAGATGTTATGTATGCCTGCCGTAAATTCCATATACGGTCTGCTGCCGTCCATTACGTATGCTCCTTCGGGGAAATACATCAGCCTGCCGTCGCCTGCATTTGCCTCTACGTAAGGATTGTTCTTGTCGCTCAAAGAGCCCCAAAGACAGTTGAAGCCCAGAGACTCGCGCCACTTCAGCTTTCGTATCAGCGGTATGCGGTTAAGGATTTTGCCGTTAAGGTCCCACGAAAGATGCAGGCTGGCATACCTGTCGTTGAGAAATTCCATGTTGTTTATCATGCTGAACGTCTCGTCGTTGACGATATACGACAGGTTCGTGGCAGGCATTATCAACAGCGGGAAGGGCACCTTGTTCCACTGCACCCCGCCTTTTAGGCGTGTCTCCAGCCTGCCCCAGCTGCCCAGCCACAGGCGTTTGTATATGCTTGCCTCCGTAAAATTATAGTTGTATTCACCGCCCATGAAGCCCTTGATGCCCATTGTATGCCCGAGTTGGAATACCGGCGCGTCATGGTTTGCAGGTATTCGCCGCTGCTTGGTGTTGATAAACGTCTCGCCGGGAGAGTATCTCAGCTCGGCGTGTATCTCCGTCGTGCGCAGCTTTCCATGCGTCCCGGCATCCCCTACGACCGCCTCCGACGACAGCGGAACAAAGAAAAGCTCTCCGCATGCCTCGTTCCCCTCGGTCTTTATGCTTGTCAGCAGCCTGAATCCCCAGTCGGTCTCATACTCAAAGGCAAGTTGCTGGCGGTTGTAGAACATCATCTTGTTCACCTCGCTCCACTTGAACGACGTGAACACATTGTCCTTGTCCGTTGTCACAAACTTGTCCGACGGCGAATATACATCGTATGCCGAGGTGAACGTCAGCGTGCGTTTCGGAAACTCGCGCGGCAGATATTTCTTCTTGTTAAAAGAGTATGTCACCTCTCCCTTATAATAGTTCTTCTTGCTGTCCCAGCCCCTTGCATAGTAGCCGGAGAAGAACCAGTGGGGATTAAGGTTGGCTGTCGTCTGCCCGCTGATACGTGTTCTCACCCCGTCGATGAAGTTCTTGCTTATCATTGTGTTCACCGGACCGAGGTCAACCTTGCTCGGATGCTTCTCGTCACCCAGTTCTATAAAGTTCTCAATGAATGCCTTCGCGGCGAAAAGAACAAAGCCGAAGTTCTTGCTTTTCTTCATGCTGTTTATAAATTCGTCCATGGAAGCCTCGCTTCTCGACAGCTCCGCCCGCCTGTTACGGTTCCAGAAATCGGGTCCCTGTATCATCGCGTCGGGATCGAAACGTTCCTTTGCCATGCCGCGGAACATCTTGTCGGGCAGCGCGTCGAACGAATATCCGCTGTTGCGTGTCGTCCTCATCACTATCGCCTTCGTAAGAAAATTGAGCAGGGACATCTCCACCACCATGTCATCAGTGGTGAGTGCCCAGTCGCCACCGGGCAACTGTGTATACTCCTGGTTGATCTTCATTCCCTCGACAAAGTTCACCGCCGTGTTCTGGGGCAGTGTCATGTCACAGCGTTTCACGTGCAGTGTCGAGTCGGCAAGCACCCACATCTCACCCCTGAAGCCGAAATCCTGCGGATTGTTGGGCAGGAACTGCAAGTGAAAACACTTGTCCTTGCCCACATAGACCGTGTCTTCTATATAATAGCGGTAGAACGAAATGGCATCCCGTCCGATAGGACTTATAAAGCGTTTGTGCAGCAGATTTATCTGATCGTCATACAAGTCCACGTCCTTGAAGACATCCTTCAGCATCGTGTTCAGTATCTCTCCTGTCTCTATCAGACTGTTCACGCCCTTGGTACTGCGTCCCTTCACTATCGTCTTCTCGCTTTGCGGGTCACGGCGGTAAATGTTCTGCGTAACCGTTTCATCCACGGAGAGCGGCAATATGAGCTTTCCGTTATGGGGACATACCTCCACCTGGTTCTTATACCATTCCGAATTACGGAACATACCCTTCTCCAGTTCGTCCGGCTGAATGTCGTTTACGGCAAGCGTTATCTTCTGATACTTGTCATAACGGTAGTAGTCGTGGTTCTCGAGATGTGTCTTTTTCTTCGCGGCTATCACCCTCCGCATGAGGGCTATTGCCGGATTGTCCTTTCTTTTATACTTTCCGCGCTTGCCCTTTACCTTCACCTCCGACAGTCCGCGCGTGTCCGGCTTCATGGTAACGCGTATCTCCGAAGGCGTGTTTGCACCTATAAGTATCTTTACCGACTTGTATCCCAGCGCGCTGAAGGTTATCGACCAGCCGTTGCGTCGCTCTATGGAGAACGTTCCCGATGCCTCGCCGACAACAGCAAGCCTGTGCCCCTTATACTGAACGCTGGCAAACGGTATGCTGTCCCCCGTAACGGCATCGACCACAACGCCCGTTATGCGCTGCGCGCCGACCGTCTGAGAAAGTACGAGAAATAACAATATCAACAGTTTCTTCATTCTTTTCATCTTTCGTTTATAACATTGCCGGTCCTTGTGACTATGCGTCGGACAGAAGCCGGCTGATATCCTTGATTACAATATCGGGCAACTGCTCGTCGAAGACCGTGTCCGTCCAGCCCTCACCTTTCAGCCATGCCGTGCGGCAACCAGCCTCCACTGCCGGAACAATGTCGTTTGTGAAGCTGTCGCCTACAACCATCACGTCTTCCGGCTCAAGTCCGAGAGCCTCCGTTCCGAGCCTGAATATACGCGGATCGGGCTTCCTTATACCCACCGCCGCCGACTCTATGACTTCCTCAAACAGCCCGTCCAGCCCGAACTCGGCAAGCACGGTATTTATGTTCCCGTAGAAGTTGCTCACCAATACCATCGGACAACGCTCCTTTATCTTCGTCAGCACGCTGCGGCTGTAAGCCGTCTTTTCTATCACATCTTTGTATATGTCTTCAAGAATATCCGCATGCTTACGGTTTATCTCATCCTCTCCGGCTTTCCAATATCCATTCTTGGTAAGATGGTGCATTTCCATGCTCAGCTTTATAGAAAGCGTCTTGCGGAACGTATAACCGGGCTTTATTACTTCACCCTTTCCCAATGCCCGCTCCGTATACACGTATGCCTCGCGGAACCGGTCTTCCGTAACGGGCACGCCGTGCCTCATATATGCACGCCACAGCACCTTTCCCCAGTGGCATCCGCCCGTGTCGAGCGTCCCGCCGTAGTCGAATATATATCCTTTAATCATCCAGTTTCTTTGTTAATGTGGCACAAAGGGTCTCATGCCGCTTGTGCATCATGACATACAACACGCTCATCAGGGTTATCTCGATAAGGAAATAAAGCCACGGAATATTTGCCAGACATGTCACATATATACATATCGCCCTGACATTGAACGTCAGTATGTTGGTATATTTCATAAGCGGGCGGCTGCCTGAAAGGAACTCCGCGCGCAGCTCTTCCGGCATGTCCGCCGGTTCGGGATAGCGTCCGGAAAGCTTTCTGAAGAATTTTTGGAAACGCGGAGTGCGCTTTTCCTGACTGCGGCAGTAGTTGGCATAATTATAATAGAACGCGCGCGCGAGGAGCGAACGGCGCGGCAACGACTCGTACACGGCACGCTGTCCGGCGTAAGTGTCCAGCTCGCTGCCGTCCTTTCCTTTAAGGAAGAACAGGTGTATCTGGCGGTAGTAGTCTGCAAGCGAGCTTTGGCGCGAATGGCACATCACGCCCGCCATAAACGCGAGCACCCATATCCATATTCCCCACGGGCGTTCCATGCCCGGTATAGGCGTGTTCATCAGACGCACACAGATGGCGGCATATATGCAGAAGAACCACAGGTCGCCGGAAAAACCGTCAAGAACGCGCCCCACAAGTGTCTTCTTTCCTGTGAGGCGGGCAAGCTGTCCGTCAGTGGAATCGCAAAAGTTGGCAAACATCAGGAGCACAACTCCGAGGATATTGTGCCGTATATCGGTATGGCTGAACATCAGTCCTGCACCCATACCGAGAAATATCGACAATACGGTTATGGCGTTGGGATGCACTCCAAGCCGTTTCCACATCAGGGCGAAGACCAGTCCTATGGGGCGTGTGAAGTACACGTCCAGCCACTCTTCGGTGTCTTCCGACTTAAATGATGCATGAAGCATTTCCTTAAAACTACTCATCCTTTTTCTTTATATTGTATTAAGCTTCCCGCAAGGTACACGTCTTGCCACAAGCCCGGCAATGGCTTCGGCAGCCTCGTCGCGGCATCTCGAGAAACTGGGGAAATCGTTGAAATCTATTATTGCATAACTGCCGTCACTCCTTACTATGCAGTCGCCGCCATATATATCTGTGCCAACGAGCGATGCGAGCCGCTCCGCATCACGGCAAAGACTGCCGGTACAGAAAGGATAGTGCTTCGCCTTGCCGTTGACAAGTTCATTGTCAAACTTGCTGCAGCCGTCGTCCGTAGGATAGAAGTATCTGAAAAAACGTGTTCCGCGCACTCCGTAGAATTTCACGAGGTCGCCTTCCACATGGGCGGTAACCACAATACTGCCTATGCCGCGTCGTCTGAAATCAGCCAGTATCCTGTCCCTTTCTTCCGCACATGCGGCATAACGCACATCGTCAGGACACTGCGCAGCCTCATCACCGCGCTTTATCCAATAACCTGACTCACCGTCCACAGGTGCCGCCGGTATACCGGAGGCACGCATGACACGGTCTACCGCGTCTCTTGAGCATGCCCTTATGGCAGCCGGAGAGTTTATCACCGCAGCCCCCTCTTGCTCCTTCACTTCGAGAATGTCCATTGCCGATGTCTCACGCCCCATGGTAAGAAACACGTCGGCATACATGTCACGTGTAAGGGAATGCTCTCCTACATAGTGCACATCATAGCCGCGGGACAGCAGGTTTTCACCAACAGCATCCAGTATAGCCTTGTCCTGCTCCACCGAATTGGGAGAGAAGCGCTCCGCCCTGTATATGGCAAGGACACGTGTCATGGCATGGAACTTTTTATAAAGTCCTCTGCCTTGGCTATGTCCGAGGCATGGTCTATGTCCAGTATCTTGTCAAAGGCATACGCCCTGAGCCTCATTCCGCCTGCAACCATCGCCCTTTGGAAGTCGCGCATGCGTGTCGTGCCGCGCGCCATGCACTCTTCAAGGACATCAATAGCAGCGGGAACGAGCCCGTAAATGCCGCCGGATACAAACCGGCAGCCGTTTTCTTCATCGTAAAAGCCTGTCACGTCAAGATTGTCACCGACACCGACGAAAAGCGGCTTTTCGTCGTCCACATATCCGGTAACGCCCATAAGACCGTCTGCCATGCCGCCGTCGACGAGCCTGCGAAACTCACTTATATATTCCGAAAAGTCGTTCTCGCGGAACACCGTGTCCACCGTTGTGAGACAAAACGGACCGTCTTTCAGCAGGCTGCTTATCTCATAGAAGCTGTGCATGGAGCCTGCCGTGTTTTTTACCACAAAGCGCAAGGGCACGGGACGCCCGTCCAAGCCCTCCTTGGAGATATGTTCCAAATGACGGCTCACGGGGATTGCCACACCGTTACATATCACGACAATCTCCGTGGCACCATTATTCATAAAAACACGTATAAGCCTGTCGATGAGACACTCGCCGCCTATTCTGACCAAAGGCTTGGGAACTTCTATCCCCTCACCAGCCAGTCGCGAGCCCTCACCGGCAGCTATCACAGCATACTTCATCTGCCTTTTACCATTTGAACAATACGCAAAGGTATGTAATATCAGCGAGATGATGAAACTTTTTATAGTATTTTAGTTTTTTACATTATTACGGCTTATCTTCCGAAAGCCAGGGAGACTTATATTAACGTGAGTTCGATAAATATCACAAACCACCCCTGCCCCTCCTTTAAAAAAGGAGGGGACGCAGCGCAGACATCGTATGCAGAAGTCTTTAGCGTCATTAAAGTCTTTAAGGTCTTTAAAGTCATTAAGGACTACAAAGCATATCTGCCCTTACTCCCTTACCCCCTTTCTCCCTTTACTCCTCCCTTAATCATTTGTCCTTTAACTTCCTCTAACTTCCCATAACTTCTTTAACTCCTTACTACATTAACTCCTTTCTCCTTCCCTCCTTACTACCTTACATTTTCAGAAGCACGGTCAAGCTTGCCCGTATGCACATCTCCTGAGCCTTTAATGACATGTCTTTCCGAACGCACCTTTCCTTTCAAGGATATGTCGCCGCTGCCATATATAAAGCTCTCAACCGTACCGCATCCGTCGAATTTGGCACTTATATCACCGCTGCCCTTTACTACAAAGCTTGTCCGTGCAGCCTTAACGTTCTTCAGTTCAACATCTCCGCTGCCGTAAACCGATGCTTCGAGCGAATTGCATATTATGTCGGAAAAGGACACGTCACCGCTGCCCTTCACCATAATATTCATGTTATCCGTGTCAACATGCCCCTTCGAGCGGAAATCGCCTGAGCCTATAATTGCCACCTCAACGATATCCGGCGATGTTACATATACCACGGCACTTTTCGAACCGATATTTATGTGTATGCCGTTATTATCCTTATATTTTACACGCAGGGTCGTCCCGTCTGATTTAATATCAAGACGTTCCACCATGTCTGCCGTTCCTTTGGCTATTACAGACGTGGTGTCGCCCTGCACATACTTGACATCCACACTGCCAGCCAATGCTATTTTCTCAAAGCCGTCCACCTTAAACGTCTTCTTTACCTCGGCAACATCTTTGCCATACCACATCCCCGGCGTCTGCCCGTCTGCCGGCTTTCTTGCACACGACGCTGCTGCAAGCAGTGCAATGGTGCAAAGAACAAACATTGTTTTCCTCATAATTCCATATATTATATTGGTTATCTCCACTAAAAATATCGACATGCCGAACCTGCAAGACCGTCTTCACGCATCCCCAGGCATAATCCTGGCTATTATAAATGACTCACCCGAAAATTGGAGTGACATTCCGCCATTGCTGCCTGCGGGCTGAAAGCCCAATGAGAGCAAAGCCCGGGGCAACGCCCCAGGGACAGTTGTCGTATTAAGGTTGCGCCCCGAAGGGGCAAAAGCGTCTTTTCTGTAAGTCCTAAGAGCATGGCGTTTTTTGTTTATCAATGCACACAATACCTGTTTTTAACGCTTTTGCCCTTTCAGGACGCAGCTTCACCTGTACTCCTATTCCCATGGCGTTGCCATGGGCTATGCGCTCATTGGGCTTTCAGCCCGTAAAATGAGACACAATATTTCAATCAGTTTTCCACCACTCCGAAATTCGAATGACCTTTATAAATAAACGTAGTTCGACGAATATATCTTTCTTGTTATACTACAAACCACCCCTGCCTCACGTTCGGGTGGATTTGCAATCCGCCCGCATTCAATATTCAATTATTAATGGATTTGCAATCCATAGGCATTTCAAATGCCTGCACTGCGCTATATTTTTATCGCTTTCAGCCTGCACATGCGGGCGGATTACAAATCCACCCGAACGTAAGAGGATGTTTATTAATAACTTACAGAGTCTCTCCGGTCCCTACATTCTCCACCTCTCATTATAAATTATAAATTGTCAATTATAAATTATATACATTAGACGCGGGCAGGACATAAAAAGTTGCACGGCACTGTAAATATTTTCAGAAAAGACATTAAAGCCGTCAATAGGCGGCATGTTTGTTCTTCGCAAGGAACTTCCGCGCAGCACGGAGCTGATGACGCATGATGCTGACAAGCTCCTGACTCTCCTGCAACACATTCAGATAGAGCAGCGACACTTTAAGTCCGGATGTGCCGTTGTCGCGGTACATCCTGTCGATATGCCGCTTGCGGAGAGCCGAAAGCGCGTCCTTGCACTCGTCGGCAACGGCAAGCGTCTCGCGGTAGCGGTCGTAGCGGTTGGTGGCAATCATCTGCTGCGTAAGGCTCATCAGCTCGTTTATGTTGCGGCGCACGGGTTCGAACTCGGCAATATATTCTGCGGGGACGGGGTTGAAGTTATTGTCCACATGCTCCTTCACCGGCTCCAGCATGCGTTTCAGACAGTAAATGAACTGGCTGTCGCTGTTCATGCCGAGGTGGAACCACGTGTTCCGCTCTATCGCCATGTTGTCGGGCACCCGTTTAAGGGCAAGAAGTTCCTGGCGCCGGTATTTCTTCAGCTGTCCGAGTTCTTCATCAAGGGCAGCCGCGCTGGCACGCAGACGGCGCAGGTTTGCCTGTGCAAAGCCTTCGGAAACAATGGCATTGAACTGTTCGAGGACAAATCCCGTAACGAAACTCTGCGTGCGCTGCACGTGTTTGGACAGCAGGTCCCACACTATGTCCTTGTCGCGCGTGCGCATCATCAGCGCAAACAGGTTTTCTTTCTTGTCCTCCGCACTCTTGGCAGCATATCTGCGGTTGCTGCGCCACAGTATATATATGTCGAGGACGATGAATGCCACCATTATGGCGATGCCCCCGAAGTACATCAGTGCACACACTATGGCACACAAGGCGAAAGCCACTCCCGCCGTGACAAACCATCCGCCGATGACAGACATGACACCCGTGACACGGAACACCGCGCTCTCACGCCCCCACGCACGGTCGGCAAGAGACGTTCCCATTGCCACCATGAAGGTCACGTAGGTGGTTGAAAGGGGGAGCTTGTAGTTGGTACCGGCTATTATGAGCATTGCCGCAAGAACGAGATTTACGGCTGCGCGCACCTCGTCGAACGCCGCTCCCTTAGCCAGGACAGCCTCGCTGCTGTTAAAGCTCCTGTCCATGACACTGTGCATGCGCCGCGGCAAAATTTTCGAAACAACGTCGCCGATGTCCTGAGTGGCACGTACTATGCTCCGCGCCACCTTTGACGAGCCGAACATCTCGTCGCCCTCGTCCTGACGGCTAAGGTCTACGCTGGTCTTGACAACATTCTTTGCCTTCTTAGACGTGAACATCGCAACAATCATCACTATGCCGGCAATGACGAGATAGGACAGCGGACTTTTTGCCGACGACATGAGAACAGACATCTTATATGAGTTGTAGCCGCCGTCGCCGTTGGCAAGAAAATCGCGCAGAGAGTCAAGCCCGGCAAGCGGCACGCCGACAAAGTTGACGAGGTCGTTGCCCGCAAAAGCCATGGCAAGGGCAAAAGTACCGAGCAGGACGATAACCTTGAAGACGCTCACGCGCAGGAAATGGAGCACCTGCATGAGCAAGGCGGAGACAACAAACGATGCTGCAAGAAGCTGCATGGTGCGGCTGTTTATCCACGCACGTACACCGGCATCGACAAAGGGCGAGTCGCCTATACCTTTTATAAATATAAAATAGACAAGCGCGGTGAAGGCTATGCCACCGAACACGGCAACAGTATAGCGCAGACGGCGCTTGTAATTGAATGTAAAAATAAGCCTTGAGAGCCACATAACCACGACACCGAAGAAGAATGCCACCGCCACGGACACGAAAATGGCTATGATTACACTAAGTGCCTTGTCACTGTTCAGAAGGTCGGTGATTGCCAGGGCGGGATCGGCATTCATCTTCAGAAGTGCAAGAATGAATGTTCCGCCGAGCAGTTCGAACACAAGCGACACTGTGGTGGAGGTCGGCATGCCGAGGGTGTTGAACATGTCGAGAACCACGACATCCGTAACCATGACGGCAAGGAATATCGTCATGACCTCGTGGAAGGTGTAGTTCTCGGGGCGCATTATGCCGTGGCGCGCCACATCCATCATGCCGGCACTCATCACCGCACCGAGAAGCACACCCGCAGAGGCAACTATGAGTATGGTGCGGTATTTTGCCACACGGGCACCAACAGCCGAATTGAGAAAGTTGACGGCATCGTTGCTTACACCGACAAAAAGGTCGAACACTGCCAAAATCAGCAGGAACGCCACAATAATAAAGTAAATAGTTATCATAAACGTTGTTTTTATTGTTATCGTTTTACCTCTCCGCAAAGATAGGCATGCAATGTTACAATAGTGTTACAACAAGGTTAAGAATTGAAAACAATCAGTTAAGTAATCTCAACAGCGGCATACCGGCTTCCGAAAGACGGCATTTCAGCCTCCAATATGCCGCCTTTTAGAGCCTGAAATGCCGCCTTTTGGAAGACAAAAGGTATTATTCTGATTTTCAGGATGTTACAAGCACAGTTTCGGAAGGTTTCGATACGGACGGAAATAACGTCTCTGCAAGCATTTGTTTTCACCGTTGAACGCTCTTTTGACAGCCCCGGATGCCGGGCGTACGGCACCGGGCGGCAACGTTGAGGGGTTTGCGGAGGAAGCGTAAATGTGCCGGACGGAAGACCGTTGCTGCGTTGTTCAAATTCATCGGACTGACAGTAATTAATGTATGAATTTATTTGGCAGTTAACCATAAATGACGTAATTTTGCACCATAAAGATTGAGACACAAGTAAATGAGCACTGACCACTCTACCGCCATTCTGACCCTGACAACGGAAAAGCTGTCAAGGGAAGAATCGCTAAAAGGCATTTTTCATCAGCACAGGGACGGCAATCCCCTGCCGTCTGCAAAGGCTCTGCAAGAAATAATAGAACTGTCGCGTTCTATTTTGTTTCCGGGATACTACGGAATGTCGTCCGTAAACATCAAAACCATCAAATATCACATCGGCGTAAACGTGGAACGGCTGCACAAGCTGCTTACCGACCAGATTATGGCAGGACTGTGCTTTGCCGACGAATGCAGGGAAGAGACGTATGAAAAGCTTGCCCGGAGACAGAGTGAATCGGAGCAACTGGCGGCACAACTGGTAGAAAGGCTCCCTGAAATACGCGCCACGCTCGCCACCGACGTGGAGGCTGCATACTACGGAGATCCGGCTGCCGAGGGTGTCGGGGAGATTATATCGTGCTATCCGGTGATAAAGGCTCTTACGAACTACCGCATCGCCCACGAGCTGATGGTGCTCGGCGTGCCTCTCATACCGCGCATGATGACAGAGATGGCACACTCGGAAACGGGCATAGACATACATCCCGGGGCACAAATAGGGCACCACTTCACCATCGACCACGGAACGGGCGTGGTGATAGGGGCAACGTGTATCATCGGCAACAACGTGAAACTGTATCAGGGAGTGACGCTCGGGGCAAAGAGCTTTCCGCTCGACGAAAACGGAAACCCTATCAAGGGCATAGCCCGGCACCCGATAATAGAAGACAACGTGATAGTATATTCAAACGCCACAATACTCGGACGGATAACCATCGGACACGACTGTGTGGTGGGGGCAAACATCTGGGTGACGGAAGACATGGAGCCTGAGACAAGGAAATACAAGAAGGCATAGGTAAAAGGAAGCTGCCCCGCAGGGCGCATACGGACAACAAGAAAAGAATAACATCAATATAAATAATGGAACAGGAATTTGAACTCATCGCCAAGACATTCATGGGTCTGGAACCGGTTTTGGCTCAGGAGCTGACACAAATGGGGGCTAACAACGTGCAGACAGGACGCCGCATGGTGTCGTTCAGCGGCAACAAGGAAACTATGTACCGCGCAAACTTCCAGCTGCACACAGCAATTAAAATTCTGAAACCAATCAAACACTTCAAGGCGGAAAGTGCCGATGAGGTGTATGAGGAGATTAAAAAGATAGACTGGAGCGAGTTTTTGGACAACAGCAAGACATTTGCCGTAGACGCCGTAGTGTTCTCCGAGGAGTTCCGCCACTCCAAGTTCGTGGCATACAAGGTCAAGGATGCCATTGTGGACCAGTTCCGCGAGAAGACGGGACAGCGTCCCAACATATCCGTGACAAATCCCGACATAAGGCTTCACATACACATTGCGGAGGACAAATGCACCTTGTCGCTCGACTCGAGCGGCGAAAGCCTTCACCGCAGGGGCTACCGTCAGGAGTCGGTAGAGGCTCCGCTGAATGAGGTTCTGGCAGCCGGCATGATACTGATGAGCGGCTGGAAGGGCGACACAGACTTCATAGACCCGATGTGCGGCTCGGGAACGTTGCTGGTAGAAGCGGCACTCATTGCACAGAACATTGCCCCGGGAGTGTTCAGGAAGGAGTATGCGTTCGAGAAATGGAACGACTTCGACCGCGATTTGTTCGACAGTATATACAACGATGACTCACAGGAACGCGAGTTCAAGCACCACATCTATGGATACGACATTGACATGAAGGCTGTAAACACGGCACGGATGAACGTAAAAGCGGCGGGAATGTCAAGCATAATAACAGTGGAGAACGCTGACTTCAAGGACTTCAAGCAGCCCGCGGACAAATCTATAATGATTACAAACCCGCCCTACGGCGAGCGCATATCCACTCCCAACCTGCTCGGAACATACAAGATGATAGGCGAAACGCTGAAACACCAGTTCAAGAACAACGAGGCATGGGTGCTCAGCTACCGTCAGGAGTGCTTCGACCAGATAGGACTCCGCCCGTCCATAAAGATACCGCTGTACAACGGTTCGTTGGAATGTGAGTTCAGAAAGTACCAGATGTTCGACGGAAAACTGAAGGACTTCCGCGGCAGCGGGAATGTTCTCAAGACCGAAGAAGAGAAAAAAGCCATGGCAGAAAAGGGACGCTTCAAGAAAAACAGGGAATTCAAGAGACGTCTTGAAGAGGAGGCTGAAAACGAGGAAGGCGACATAAGGTCGTTCAAGTTCCATACACACAAGTTTGAAGAGACAGGCCGCAAGGAACGCTCCGGCCGCAAGGCAGAACGCAACCGCGACTGGCGCGAGGAGCACAACGGCAGGGAACGCCGCCGCGACGACAAGGGCAGAGGCTTTGATAAAGGTGCAAGAAAAGGCGGAAGAGACTTCGGCAAGAAAGGGAAAAGGTACAACAATGGAAAGGACTGACATGATAAAAGGACTCTTTGGAAGAAGAGTTGCGACACTGGCAATGATGATACTGACAACGGTTGCGGGCATGGCACAGGGTAAGGAGTTCACGCTTGAGGACTTGAACTATGGCGGAACGAACTATCATAACATGTCGCCCAAGAACATATACACCACATGGTGGGGTGACAAACTGGTGCGGCGCGACGCCGAGACATGCTCGCTGATAAACACGGACAACGGAAAGGAAACGGCACTGTTCGGCACGGAAGACATCAACAAATGGGCTGGAACAGACGAAAAGACAAAGATACGCAGTCTTTACGGCGTAAGATTTCCTTATGCGGACAAGACCCTCGTACTGGTAAACAACCGTAAGGAACGCATGCTCATCGACTTCAAGGCAGGCAAGACGGTTTGGCGGCAGGCATGTGAGGGCGAGACCAATGCCGACTGGAACAGCGTTTCAAGAGCCGTGGCGTTTGTCAGGGACAACCAGTTGTTCGTCACCGATGCCACAGGAAAGACCATACAGCTGTCTACAGACGGCAGCCGCGAGATTGTATACGGTCAGGCGGTGCACCGCAATGAGTTCGGTATAACGGGCGGAACGTTCTGGAACAAGGAGGGCAACAGACTGGCATTCTACCGCATGGACCAGAGCATGGTGACCGACTATCCGCAAGTGAATACATTCACAAGGGCGGCAGAATACGAGCCGGACAAATACCCCATGGCAGGCATGACAAGCCATAAGGTAACCGTAGGGGTATATGACATGGCGTCCGGAAAGACAGTATATCTCAAGGCAGGTGACCCGACCGACCGCTATTTTACCAACATAACGTGGAGTCCGGACTCAAAGACAATATACATGCAGGAGCTTAACCGCGACCAGAACCACATGCAACTGGCATGCTACAACGCGGAGACGGGCGACAAGACAGGGGTGATATACGAGGAATGGAGCGACAAATACGTGGAGCCGGCAAATCCTCTGACGTTCCTGCCGTGGGACAACGGCAAGTTCATACTTCAAAGCCAGCGCGACGGCTTCAATCATCTTTATTTGTTCGACACGCGCAAACGCGTCTATCCGGAGAAGAGACAGACGGCAGCAGGCGTGTCATACAAGGAGCAGCTGTCGTCTAAGCAACTCACAAAGGGCAGTTTTGTCATTCAGGAACTTATCGGGCTGAACAGCAAGAGGAAATCTGTGATAGTGCGGTCCAACGAACTAAGTCCGATACAGAGCAACCTGTTTGCTGTCAATACGGCAACAGGGAAAAGGACACAGCTTGACAACGGGAAGGGAGTTCACTACGGTATACTGTCAGAAAACGGCACCTTGCTGTGCGACAAGTATTCGGAACCGGACGTACCGCGCAACATCGAGATTATAAACACCGGCACGGCAAAGCGCAACATGATATTCAGCGCACCCGACCCGTGGACGGGATACAACGTTCCGGAATACTCATGTGGAACGATAAAGGCTGCCGACGGCACAACGGACCTCTATTTCCGCATGGTAAAGCCCATCGGATTTGACCCCAAGAAGAAATATCCTACCGTAATATACGTGTACGGCGGCCCTCACGCACACAACGTTGAGGCAAGCTGGCACTACATGAGCCGCTCCTGGGAGACGTACATGGCACAGAAGGGATACCTGCTGTTCATACTCGACAACAGGGGAAGCGAAAACCGCGGACTTGCCTTTGAGCAGGCTACATTCCGCCATTTGGGACAGGAGGAGATGAAAGACCAGATGAAAGGTGTGGAGTTCCTCAAGTCACTTCCATACGTTGACGCAGACCGTATGGGCGTGCACGGCTGGAGCTACGGCGGCTTCATGACCATATCACTTATGACTAATTACCCCGATGTGTTTAAGGTTGGAGTGGCAGGAGGTCCTGTCATCGACTGGAAATGGTACGAGGTGATGTACGGCGAACGGTATATGGACACACCGGAGAGCAACCCCGAGGGATATGAGCAGACATCCCTGCTTGCAAAAGCAAAGGACCTGAAAGGCAAGTTGCAGATAATCATCGGCATGAACGACCCGACCGTCGTCCCGCAGCATGCCCTGCAGTTTATCAACGCATGCACTGAAGCAGGCACTCAGCCGGATTTCTTCGTCTATCCGGGCGAGGGTCACAACATGGCGGGACACAAGAGCGTGCACCTGCATGAGCGTATAACGCAGTATTTCGAGGACTATCTCAAATAAGAGCCGTACAGGCCGGGAGGCAAAAGGTGGCAGACAGACTAATAAAGAGGAATATAATAAACTATAAAAAGAGCCAGTTTACAGTATGAAAATATTATTGTTAGGAAGCGGCGGACGTGAACATGCACTTGCATGGAAGATTGCGCAGAGCGAGAGAGTGGAAAAGCTGTACATTGCCCCGGGTAATGCCGGAACAGCGGATGCAGGCGAAAACGTGGCAATAAAAGCCGACGATTTCGACAAACTGAAAGACTTCGCAGTGGAAAAAGGCATCGACATGGTTGTCGTGGGACCTGAAGACCCGCTGGTAAAAGGCATCTACGACAATTTCCGCGACGACCCGCGTACGGCAAAAGTGCCTGTAATAGGACCGTCCAAGCAGGGTGCCGTGCTCGAAGGAAGCAAGGACTTTGCCAAAAGTTTCATGGAAAGGCACAACATACCGACGGCTAAATACCGCACCTTCAACGGCACGAACATCAACGAGGGACTGGCTTTCCTCGAAACGATGAAGGCTCCATACGTGCTGAAAGCCGACGGACTGTGCGCCGGTAAGGGAGTACTGATATTGCCGACGCTCGAAGAAGCGAAGAAAGAACTTAGGGAGATGCTCGGCGGAATGTTCGGCAACGCCTCGGCAAACGTCGTAATCGAGGAGTTCCTAAGCGGCATCGAATGCTCCGTTTTCGTACTTACAGACGGAAAGAACTACAAGATTTTGCCGGAGGCAAAGGACTACAAGCGCATCGGCGAGCACGACACCGGTCTGAACACTGGCGGCATGGGCAGCGTGACCCCCGTCCCCTTCGCAACCGGGGAGTGGATGAAAAAGGTGGAGGAACGCATCATACGTCCGACGGTAGATGGTCTTGCAGAAGAGGGAATAGACTATAAAGGCTTCATATTCTTCGGACTTATAAACGTGGAAGGCGAGCCTATGGTGATAGAATACAACTGCCGGATGGGCGACCCGGAGACGGAGAGCGTGATGCTGCGCCTGAAAAGCGACATCGTAGACCTGTTCGAGGGTGTTGCGAAAGGCGACCTCGACAAGCGCGAGATTGTATTTGACGAGCGCGCGGCAGTGTGCGTGATGCTCGTGAGCGGAGGCTATCCACAGGAATATGTAAAGGGATATCCGATAAGCGGCATCGAAGACGTGGACGGCAGCATCGTGTTCCACAGCGGAACGGCTGTGAAAGACGGCACGGTCGTAACGGCGGGAGGACGCGTGATAGCAGTAAGCTCGTATGGAAAGGACAAGGAAGAGGCACTGCAGAAGTCTTTCGCAGAGGCACAGAAGATACAGTTCAAGGACAAGTACTTCCGCTCGGACATCGGTGCCGACCTCTGACCGCACGCAAAAAGAAGAATAAAAGATAACTGAACGTAAGAAGAAAGTACAGAAGGAGTTTGGCTGTGATTAGGAAAAGACTGCAAAACAAGGTGGCAGAAAGCCGTTTTGCACTGCCCGTAACGGCAATATACGCAACGCTGGCATGGCTTGCCGGAGGACTGGCAGGCAACGGAATGTACATACAATTTGCACTCTTTGCAGCATCTGCGTTTATGATGATGATGCTCAACAACCACAACTCGCTGATACGTATATACAGCCGCATGGTGTCGTGCACGTTCCTCGTGCTCACCGCCATGGCAGCTTTTCTTTTTGACAGGTACGAACCCTTCGCCGTGCAGATGTGCATGACGGTGTTCTACCTTGCCTTTTTCTCATGCTATCAGGACAAGAACGCCAGGGGGCGGATGTTCTATGCGTTCCTTTTCATAGGACTGGCAAGCATCTTCTTCATACAGATACTGTTTCTTGTACCGGTGTTGTGGATCATAATGGCGGGCAAGCTGATGGTCTTTAACCCGAAAACATTCTGGGCATCGGTGCTGGGACTTGTCACGCCATACTGGTTCATGGCGGGCTACTGCCTGCTGACGGGAAGTCCGGACAGGCTCATAAGCCATTTTGCCTGCATCGCCGTGTTCAGTCCGATGTCGCTTTACGCGCTGCCCGACACAAAAAGGCTCGCCACGCTGGCACTGGTACTGCTGCTTGCCTTCACGGGCATTATACACTACATGCGCAACAGCTACGGCGACAAGATACGCACAAGGACCATATACGAGACATTCATCATAATGAACCTCATAACCATTGCCTCCGTCATATTGCAGCCACAGCACACAGACATGCTGCTGCCGCTGATTATAGTGAACACTGCACCACTGGCGGCACACTTCATTGCACTCACGGGAACGCGCCTCACGAACATCGCATTCTGCACAATCACAATGGCAATACTTGCACTCACGGCATATAATATATGGATATAATAATATCATTTCTCACCGAATACGGATACATCGGCATGCTGGCATCGGCATTCCTTGCAGGCAGTTTCCTGCCGTTCAGCAGCGAGGCGGTGATGCTGGGACTGCTTGCCACGGGACTTGACCCGTGGGGACTGATTTTATACGGTACGGCGGGCAACGTTCTCGGAGGACTTTTCAACTACGGAGTGGGCAGGATGGGGCGGCTCGACTGGATTGAAAAGTATCTCCATGTAAAGAAAAAGGACTTGGACAAGGCGCAGCGGTTCATGGCGGGACACGGTGCGTGGATGGGCTTCTTTGCATTTCTTCCCGTGCTGGGCAGTGCCATAACGATACTTTTAGGACTTATGAGGGCAAACATTGTGATATCAACAACAAGCATGGCAATAGGAAAATTCCTGCGGTATGTTCTGCTTGTCTACGGTGCAAGCCTGCTTGCTTCATAGCGCTTCATAACACTTTGATTTTCAATATATTACCTTTTGACTTTCAAAAGGTGGTCTTTTAGCGTCTGAAATGCCGTGTTTCAGAGGCTGAAAGATGCCCTTTTACAACGCAAAAGGTCACCTTTCGGAATGCAGGCGTAAATCCCTGCCTGTACGGATGCTCCCCTGCCCTGCCGCAAAGTTGCGTTAAAGAATAATAAATAACCCTCAAACACACTCAAACTTTGTATCTTTGTAACCTAAAATTTATAATAATCACATTATCTGTAAATGAAACAATTTAAGTTAGTGGACAATATACTGGGCTGGCTGGCGTTCTTTATCGCTGCCTTTGTATATTGTAGCACGGTTGAACCCACTGCCAGTTTTTGGGACTGCCCGGAGTTTATCGTCACTGGATATAAACTCGAAATAGGTCACCCGCCCGGCGCGCCGTTCTTCATGCTGACGGCTAATCTCTTCTCACAGTTCGCAAGCGACCCCTCACAGGTTGCCCTCATGGTAAACATGATGAGTGCCCTGCTCAGCGCCACGTGCATATTGTTCCTGTTCTGGAGCATCACTCACCTGACGCGCAAGCTGATACTGAAAGGCTGGGACGACCTAAGCCTGTCAAAGATGATTGCCATAGAGGCGAGCGGAATGGTGGGCGCACTGATATATACGTTCAGCGACACATTCTGGTTCAGCGCCGTCGAGGGTGAGGTTTACGCCTACTCGTCGGCTTTCACCGCCGTGGTGTTTTGGCTGATACTCAAGTGGGAGGACCATGCCGACGAACCGCACAGCGACCGTTGGCTTATATTAATAATGTATATGACGGGACTCAGCATCGGCGTACACCTGCTGAACCTGCTTTGTGTACCCGCAATCGTGCTGGTCTACTACTACCGCAAGTTCCCCGATGCCGACCTCAAAGGCTCGCTCATAGCCCTCGCCGTGTCGTTCGCCATCGTTGCCGGCATATTATATGGTGTCGTTCCGGGCATCATCACCGTAGGCGGCTGGTTCGAGCTGTTCTTCGTCAACACGCTCGGATGCCCGTTCAACACAGGTGAGATTATATACATCATACTGCTTGTGAGTGCCGTAATATGGGCCATATACGAGAGCTATACCGACCGCAGCACAAAGCGCAGCAACGTGTCTTTCCTCATTGCCGTGGCAATGCTCGGCATACCGTTTGCCGGCTACGGATGGACAGCGGCTGTGACGGGTATCATAGTGCTTGCCATACTGTGGTTTGTGCTGAACTTCAAGAGGGCTAAGGTTGCTCTTGTAAGTGCACGCATGAAGAACACCGTGCTGCTTTGCATGCTCATGCTGATGATAGGTTACTCGAGCTACGCACTCATAGTGATACGCTCTTCGGCAAACACGCCGATGGACCAGAACTCTCCTGAAGACATATTCACGCTGGGCAGCTACCTCAGCCGCGACCAGTATGGCGACAGCCCGCTGCTATACGGGCAGGCATACACATCGCAGGTGCAGCTCGACATAGAGGGAAACCGCTGCATACCGCGCATGAAAGAGGGCGCACCGATATATCAGCGCAAGGAAAAGGCATCGGAGAACGAGAAAGATTCGTACTTCATCGTAAGGCACAGAAACAAGTATGTGTATGCCCAGAACATGCTGTTCCCACGCATGCACTCAAGCGACCATGCACAGGCTTACGAGAGCTGGATGGGCGGCGTGGACGGTACGGAAGTGCCATACGACAACTGCGGCGAGACGATAATGGTTAAGATGCCGTCGCAACTGGAGAACATCCGCTTCTTCCTTTCATACCAGTGCAACTTCATGTACTGGCGGTATTTCATGTGGAACTTCGCCGGAAGGCAGAACGACATACAGGGTAACGGAGAACTGGAACATGGCAACTGGATCACTGGAATTCCGTTCATAGACAACATGAGGCTGGGCGACCAAAGCCTGCTGCCGGACGACCTGAAGGAGAACAAGGGCCACAACGTGTTCTACTGTCTGCCGCTGCTGCTCGGACTCATAGGTCTTTTCTGGCAGGCATACCGCGGTCAGAGGGGCATAAGACAGTTTTGGGTTGTGTTCTTCCTGTTCTTCATGACGGGACTGGCAATTGTGCTGTATCTTAATCAGACGCCGATGCAGCCCCGCGAGCGCGACTATGCATACGCCGGTTCGTTCTACGCATTCGCCATTTGGTGCGGAATGGGCGTGGCAGCGATAATTGACCTGCTTAAGAAAGGCATCGTCCGGATTAAATACAAACAGACCGGCAACGGCAATATACCGGAAGGAGCACACCTCGACAAGACCATGGAGACGGCTCTGGCAGCAATTGTCGGTGTGGCGTGTCTGCTCGTACCCATACAAATGGCAAGCCAGACATGGGACGACCACGACCGAAGCGGACGATACACGTGCCGCGACTTCGGGCAGAACTACCTCATGTCGCTACAGGACAAGGGCAACCCCATTGTCTTCACGAACGGCGACAACGACACCTTCCCGCTGTGGTATAATCAGGAAGTGGAGGGTGTGCGTACCGACGCACGCGTCTGCAACCTGAGCTATCTGCAAACCGACTGGTACATAGACCAGATGTGCCGCCCGGCATACAACTCTCCTTCTGTGCCTATAACATGGCCAAGACTCGACTATTGTTCCGGCACCAACGACTATATAGCCGTGGAGCCGGATGCAAAGAATGAGCTGCTGGAACTGTACAAGCTGCAGCCGGAAGAGGCAAAGAAACAGTTCGGCGACTCTCCGTTCGAGCTTAAGAACGTGCTGAAATACTGGGTTCGCAGCAAGGACAAGGACATGCACTTCATCCCGACAGACACCCTCTACCTGACTATAGACAAGGAGGCGGTAAGAAAGAGCGGCATGATGATGGCAGCCGACAGCATCCCCGACCGCATGGTTATATCGCTAAAAGGAAAGAGAAACCTGTACAAAGGCGACCTAATGATGCTCGAAATGCTTGCACAATGCAACTGGACACGTCCCTTATACGTGGCTTGCACGGTCGGAGCGGACAACTATATGAATCTTGGAGACAACTTCATACAGGAGGGACTCGTAAACCGCATAACGCCGTTTACCACCAACGCGGGCGAAGCAAAGAACTTCGACACGGAAAAGGTGTACACAAACATGATGACACGCTTCAAATATGGCGGTCTGGACAGAAAGGGTATATACCTTGACGAGACCGTAATGCGCATGTGCTATACCCACCGCCGTCTCTTCGCACAGCTTGCACTGCACCTCATCAGCGAGGGAAAGACAGACAATGCGGCAAAGGTATTGGCTTACGCAGAGAAGGTTATGCCGTCATACAACGTTCCTATGAGCTACATAAGCGGCGGGCACGAGATTGCAAAGGCATACGCCCTGACTGGTCAGAAAGCACAGGCAAAGAAAGTGCTGGGCGACGTCTTCAACAACGCATGGCAGTATCTGCGGTGGTACAACTCACTGAATGCAAACCGCTTTGCACAGTCCCAGCAGGAGTGCATGATGCAAATATACATCATGAGAATATGTCTTGACATCGCACCGCTGGTAGACAACAAATGGGCAGATATGCTCGAAAAGAAGTGGGAGACGGGTGTAAAGACATATCAGGACAGAGGCGGACAGCTGCCCATGTAAAAGTGAGGGAGGCAAACATTTTCAGCAGAAGCAACAAACGGAATGATTATAGAACAACCAAGCATCTGGCTCCACTGGCTCTATCCGAGGGCTACGTGGAGAATGGACAAGAACGAGAGGTCAGTCTATCTGACCTTCGACGACGGTCCCATACCGGAGAGCACGCCGTTCATACTCAAGACGCTTGCAGAATTCGATGCGAAAGCCACTTTCTTCATGGTTGGTGAGAACGTGCTTAAGCACCACGACCTGTACAACGATATCGTCGAAGCCGGTCATCAGGTAGGTAACCACACCTTCAACCACTGGAGCGGCTTCAGGCATTCGCCCCACTCATACAGCGCCAACACGGAGATGGCGAACGAACTGATAAAGAGCCACCTTTTCAGACCGCCCCACGGGTGGATGCGTTGGGAACAGTATTTCTGGCTGGGACGCAAATACCGCATTGTAATGTGGGACCTGCTGACGCGCGACTACAGCAAATGGACTACGGCAGAAGATATTATAGGCAACGTGAAACGCTACACGCGAAACGGCTCGATAATAACTTTCCACGACTCGATAAAAAGCATTGGCAAGCTGAAAGTTGCCCTTCCCGAAATTCTTAAATGGCTTAAGGAGCAAGGATATGAGTTCAAGACTTTCGAGTGAGAGAATAAAAGCCGAGGCAAAAGACCTCGGCTTTTTTGCTTGCGGCATAGCAAAGGCGGAGCGCGTGGACACCGATGCTGAAACAGAACTGGCAGAATGGCTCGGCAAGGGGATGAATGCGGACATGGCATACATGGCAAACCACACGGACAAACGCCTCGACCCGAGGCTGCTTATGGACGGGCTGAAAAGCATCATCTGCGTTGCCATGAACTACGCGCCGGCATGCCGCATGCCGAAAGACGAACTGCAATTTGCCGCCTACGCCCTCGGACAGGACTACCACTTCATCGTAAAGGAACGGTTAAGGCTCCTTGCAGGACGTCTCGGACTGCATTCATACCGCGTGTTCTGCGACAGTGCCCCAGTGCTCGAACGCTATTGGGCGGCAAAAGCCGGTCTCGGGTGGATTGGACGCAACCGTCAGCTCATCATTCCACACGCCGGAAGCATGTTCTTTCTCGGCGAACTGTTCACCGACAAGGAAACCGATTACGACCTCCCGGTAAAGAACCGGTGCGGCAACTGCCGCTCATGTATAGACGCATGCCCTACGGGAGCACTCGCCGGAACAGTCTCCAATACATGCAAAAACGGTGACCTGCCGCATGAAGCAGCATTTGATGCAAGGCTCTGCCTGTCATATCAGACAATTGAGAACCGCGGGGAAATACCGCCCGGCATTGCGATGAAAATGGGAAACACGGTATATGGGTGCGACAGATGCCAGCAGGCATGCCCCTGGAACAGGTTTGCCACCCCGTCGGAAGAGCCTCTGCTACGCCCCAGAGACGAGCTTCTGAGCATGACAAGGGACAAATGGAACCGGCTTACGCCCGAAGACTACAGGCGGCTGTTCAAGGGAAGCGCGGTGAAACGGGTGAAATATGAGGGGCTGATGCGAAATATCAGCGCCGTAAACAATAATTTAAAGGAAAAGAACAAAGACAATGGAACAGGTGAATAAGGACAAGGTGCTTGCCATGCTCGTAAAGACATTCTTCAGATACTTCACCCTCGGCATAGTGGAGACACAGTCATCGGACAACGACATGGAGAAGTTTGAACCGCAGAACATCAAGCGCACCATGCTCGACCACTATGAAAGCATATCGCAATGTTTCAACTCCGAGATGTTCTACGCCATTTCCCGGATGAACTACAAGGCAGAAGAGATTGAGCAGGAGATACGCTCCTTTATAAAGGAAGACACCACGCAGATGGACCTTGTGAGGCTTGCATGCAAGACGGAGGCGTTCCATGCCACCATGGTAAGCGAGTACAGGCGTAACTTTGAGCTGCTCCTGTGCGGCAGACTTGCCACACTGAACGAGCATGAAGCATCCTACACACGATGCCAGATACTCGGAACAATGGACATGCAGGATGCCATCGACATAATAAGCAAGATGACGGAAAGCGCCTATACGGCAGGAAGAAGCACCGGAGAGGCTGCAACAAAAAAGTAGCAGGGAAACACCCTGCTACATATAAAGACTGCCATAAAAACCGCGGTGACGGCATGTCACTGCATGTCGAGCACCACCTGCATAAGCTTCTTGCCCAGCGCATCAGCCTCCTCCATGGTCGGAGCCTCGCTGTAAACACGTATTATAGGTTCCGTATTAGATGCCCTGAGATGCACCCAACAGTCTGCAAAGTCTATCTTAACGCCGTCTATATCGTTTACATCGGCATCCTTGTACATCTCCTTAACCTTGCGCAGAATAGCCGGCACATCGGTTGAGGGAGTGAGATCTATCCTGTTCTTTGCTATGAAATACTCCGGATAGGATGCGCGCAACTCGCTCACACTGCACTTTTTATGAGCCAAAGACGACAGGAACAGGGCAATACCCACAAGGGCATCGCGCCCATAATGGCTTTCCGGATAAATCACGCCGCCATTGCCCTCGCCGCCTATCACGGCACAGGTCTCCTTCATCTTGGTCGTCACATTGACCTCTCCGACAGCCGATGCAGCATATTTTCCGCCACGGCTGACGGTGACATCGCGCAACGCACGCGTTGAACTGAGGTTCGAAACAGTATTTCCGGGAGTGTGTTCCAGCACATAGTCGGCAACGGAAACAAGCGTATATTCCTCTCCGAACATTGTTCCGTCCTCACAGATAAATGCCAGACGGTCCACATCGGGGTCTACCACGATGCCGAGATCAAATCCGCCGGACTTCATCCTGTCCATTATTCCGCCGAGGTTCTTCTCCAGCGGCTCAGGATTATGCGCGAAGTCGCCGTCCGGATTGCCGTTCAATATCTCATATTCAACGCCCAGTGCCTCGAAAAGCTGCGGCAGGATTATGCCTCCCACGCTGTTGATTGTATCGGCACAAACCCTGAAACGGGCTTTTCTGACAGCCTCTACGTCAACCAGCTTCAATGCAAGCACCGAGTCGATATGCTTCTTGTTATATGTATTATCCTCTATATAATGTCCGAGAGCGTCAACACCGGCATATTCGAAATCCTCCTTTTCCGCAATAGCAAGCACCTCGTTGCCCTCTTCCTTGTTGAGAAACTCTCCGCAACTGTTCAACAGCTTCAGGGCATTCCACTGCCTCGGGTTATGACTCGCGGTAATGATTATGCCGCCGTCGGCAACCGCCATGCGCACCGCAAGCTCCGTAGTGGGCGTAGAGGCAAGACCGATGTTGACCACATCATAGCCCATACCCATAAGCGTTCCGCACACCACGCTGTCTACCATCCTGCCCGATATGCGGGCATCGCGCCCTACGACAATCCTGCCCGTTGCGTCATTGCCCGTGCTGCGGCGGATGAATGTGGCATATGCCGTTACAAACTTCACAATGTCCAACGGATTGAGCGTGTCACCCGTGCATCCGCCGATTGTGCCGCGGATGCCTGAAATAGACTTTATAAGTGTCATTATCTTCCTCTTTCGTAAGTTAATTCATAAAGACAAGGATATACGCCGGACGACGCATACTGGTGTCCCTGCGTGTGAGGCACAATTATCTTCACCTTTGCTATCTCCTCATCGGGAGAAGACTGCCGCCCCACCCTCACGTAGCTCAGCGGCGCCAGCCAGCCCGACGGCACCGATGTGTTGCTGTAAAAGCTTGCCATTACGCTCTGACCGCTGATAAACGAAGCCGAGAACGAGCCGCTGGTATTCGTCACGTTCATCTTGTCCACCATGTGGGCAAACTGCATCATCTCATTGGTAAGCTGCAGAGAGTCTGTCAGCAGGTTCCACTCCTTAAAGCGGCAAAGCACCGTAGTTGTCTCCCCCGGCTTGATACGCTCGCCGCATCCCTTGCGTATAATCTGCATATATACTCCCGAACGGTTCAACAAGACATATTCATTGCGCTCCAGATTGGTGGTTGTGTCCTGGGCAAAGAACTGTTCCTCGGATATCACCGTTACCGACGAGTCTCTTAAATACTCCTGTATTGCCGCACGTTCCCTGTCCTTCTGTTCGGCATACGTTTCCGTATCATCACATGCAACTGCAAGAATCATGGCAAAGAACGCCATGAGCACATAAATTATTTTATTCATATATTATATCTGATAATACAATTATAACGGCAAAATTACAAAAAACATGCCAATTACAGCCAACAACACGCCATATATTATGCTACTTTAACCCATATACAGCAACACAGGCTTCACGGGCGGAAGCTGCAAATTGCCTCCCTCACTTTGGTCTCCGCCTCCTCTATGGTACACATAAGCCGTCCGCCGGAGGCATTGAGATGCCCGCCGCCGTTGAAATATCTCTCCGCCATACGGTTGCACGGGAAGTCGTCAACAGAGCGCAGGCTGACCCAAACGAGGTTGTCGCGCTCGGTGTCCTCACGCAAGGAGATGCTCAGCCTCATGCCCTTTATCTGCAAAGGCATATTCACCAGCCCCTCGGCATCTCCCTTTACATAATGAAACTTTTTGAGGTCCCGGCGCGTAAGAATGAAGTAGGAGGCATGCTGTTCGGACATTACCACAAGCCTGTTGTACAGCACATGCCCCGTCAGTCGCATCCGCCATTCACTGTAATTGTTGTAGACATTGCGGTAAATCTTGTCCTTGTTGATGCCCTTCGTGAGCAACAGGCTGATGATGAAGAATATTTCCGGACGCGTGGAGTTGTATGTAAAGCCGCCCGTATCGGTCATCATTCCGCAATAGAGGGGTATGGCACACTTTCTCGTCATGCCCTCGAAGTCGCCTATCTGCCATATCAGCCTGAACACCAGTTCGCAGGTGCTGCTTGCCTCCGGCTGCGAAATCTTCATCTCCACATCGATATCGGGATTGAGATGATGATCGATGAGTATCTTCCTTGCCGGAGACGAGACAAGAGCGTCTGCCATTTTATCCGTGCGTCCCGGTGTATTGAAGTCCAGACACATCACGAGGTCAGCCTCAGCCAATGCCGCTTCAGTGCGTTCGCTGTGCTTGTCGTAGCGGACAATGCGCTCGGTGCCGGGCATCCATTGCAGGAAATCGGGGTAGGCATCCGGCACGACCACAAGCGGGTCCTTGCCCAAAGTGCGCAGATATTCAGCCATTCCGAGACTTGAGCCAAGGGCGTCGCCGTCGGGATTTTGATGACAGCAGATAACAATCCTGTCGGAAGCATCAATGATACGGCAGAACTGTTCCACCTCAAAATCGGTCAGTATATTAATGTTCATCGGTCGTATTATATTTTCGTTATGCAAAACAGGGACTTGCAGACACCAGCCCGCAAGCCCCCGCCATATTCATCCTGTTATCGGAAAACATATTTAAAAGCCTTCCGCAAGCATCCGCAACTTAAAACAGCCGCTCCGGATAAACGCCCTCAGACACAAGTCTGCCGATGCGGTCTACCACGCCCTGACGGTCGGCTGCGTATGTAACGCCGAACCACTTGCTCGTGGTGTCGAGCACCTTTACGGTTGCCGTCTTCTCGTTTATCAGCTTGTTGACCATCAGCGGTATGAAAAACTCCGCCTTGATGTTAGCCTGTGTTTCCGGCGCAGCAAGGAACTCCTTGAAGTAAGCCTCGCTGTATTCGAAGTAGTCGGGCGTAAATCCCCACACGTTCATTGACACCGGCGTGTTGTCATCCACGGCTACCCACTCGCCGTTCTCGTCCTTATACGACACCTTTCCGTCCACACGCATTATCTCCGTGCGCTCAACGACGGTGGTAAGATTGCCCCCGGCATCGGTAGAACAGATGCCACGCGCCACCGTTCCGTTGTCCGAAAGTGTGTTTCCTACGCGAAATCCCACCATGGCATACCTGTTTGTGCTTCCCTCCGGCAGGTCGGCAAGAAACTTTCCTATCGCCATGAAGGCATCGCGGTTGTAAAAGTCGTCGCAGTTTATTACGCAGAACGGCTCTTTCACAACGTCCTTTGCCATGAGCACGGCATGATTGGTGCCCCACGGCTTTACGCGCCCTTCCGGACAAGTGAAGCCCTCGGGCAGCGCGTCAAGGCTTTGGAAACAGAGTTCGAGAGGCACATGTCCCTCATATTTGTCGAGCACCTTGGCACGGAAATCGTCCTCAAAGTCCTTTCGGATGATGAAGACAATCTTGCCGAAACCGGCTTTTATGGCATCATAGATAGAATAGTCCATTATCGTCTCGCCGTTCGGACCCAGTCCGTCCAGCTGCTTCAAGCCGCCATACCGGCTGCCCATACCGGCAGCAAGCAGCAAAAGAGTAGGTTTCATTGTTGTTTCTTTTAAGATTAATCGCCACAAAATTAATTCTTTTTTATGAGAAATACGAATATTTGACGGATGAAAAGACAAAACAAAAAGCAGCCTGCCGCAGTTTGCCTGTCTGATGGACAATTGGGATTAAACATTTATTTGACATACACCGCACTGGCTACATTTAACAGAAAGGGCACAACGGCAAGACCTGCTGACAGCCTTCCGTTTTTCAAAACGTGGCATATCGCATTGCAAAAGGTGACTTTTCGCAATGCGAAAGACCGTCTCTTGCAATGCAAAAGACGGTCTTTTAGAAGTCAAAAGGTATCATCTTGGTTTCCAGTCGGTTACAAGCGCTTATACCTGCGGCGGCAGAAAGGGTCACAGCAATGATTTACCGGCATAAAGACCGGCCGGCATTTATTTACGCCCCGGTGTATACTGCTCTACAATGGCTTTAAAATCAAAGGCATCAATATCCTTATTTGCGATTTTGGCACAAAGGACCTTGTCATCAGACAGATATTCCTGCCATTGCCTACGCATGTACGAACGTCCCGAATTGTTGGTTCCTATAAAGATAAGACTATCGTCATCGCGCCGCTTTATACAGTATTTCAGACCGGCATACTGGTTGTACCGTACCACAAGCGTACCGTCTTTTGCCAAGCTGTAAAAATCTCCATACGCTGTAACAAGCAGGTTATCACCTGCATGTTCAAGCACTTGCCACCTTTTATAGGTACGATATCTTATCACACCTTTCTTAGTATAAGGAACCTTAAAGTCCTGATATATCAGCGTCTGCTGGTTGTCCGGATGTTTCTTCCGCGACAGTGTCAGATACTTTATCTGTTCACTCTTTATCTTCTCCCTGCCGTTCTCTGTCTTTATACTTATCTTCTTTGCACCGCAAGGAAGCTGTGACGAACGCTGACCGCCTATGCGGCCGGTCACGACAAGGTTGCCGTAGGTCGTTATCTCGGCATCGTAATATGTCGTGCCGTCGTTTATAAGTTCGGCAACAACACATGAATTAAGCATGAAAACACAAAATGCGGCTACTGCCGAAGCCACAGACAATGATATTCTTTTCCTCATGACCCTTAATTCCGCAACACTTTGATTTAACTTTATTTATAAGTTCCTGAGCAACA
>ERZ778514.203-NODE-203-length-60535-cov-6.922470_pt1 | contig 60535 bp, 52 predicted proteins | sample MGYA00510344_ERZ778514 | MGnify/ENA primary metagenome ERZ778514 (study PRJEB29527, sample SAMN07138968) | mouse gut metagenome | material: feces | host: mouse | place: China:Nanjing | collected 2016-01-25 ...
TGAGTAAGACATACGTGTCCCCTCCTTTTCCAAAGGAGGGGCAGGGGTGGTTTGTGATATAACAAGAAAGATAAATTCACCGGACTCACGTTAAAATACAGGAGAAATATTAAAAATTATTTGGCTATAACAGATTAATTGTTTACCTTTGCACTCGCAATTAAGAAATGGTACCTTGGCCGAGCGGTTAGGTAACGGTCTGCAAAACCGTGTAGAGCAGTTCGACTCTGCTAGGTACCTCTCATAATAAGAAATCTCCGACAGGCAACAGAAGCATGTCGGAGATTTTTTTATATAAACATCTTAATTTGTATCAGCAGCGGAAACAGGAACCATACAGCGAATTATCAGAACGCATCTACAACTTTCCGTCATCCACGAACGAAAGCGGCAGAATATCCTTTACACTGTTTATGACATATACGCCCGATGTACCGTAAAGATATAGCTTTACCGGCTGTCCGTAACGCTGTTCTATCTCAAGAATTACCTGACGGCACGAACCGCACGGTGTTATCGGCTCACGCAACAGCCCGTCTTTGTTGCGGGCTGCAATGGCAAGAGCAATAATCGGCTGTGCAGGACACTGTGACTGTGCGGCAAATATGGCTGAACGCTCGGCGCACAGCGTCACGGGGAATGCTGCATTCTCCTGATTGGCACCTATAAATACCCTGCCGTCTGCCAGCATCAAAGCTGCACCGACATGAAAATGCGAATATGGAACATAGGCATTGTCTGTGGCTTCAATTGCCTTACGTATAAGTGTCTGTTCACCGTCAGAAAGTTCATCGAGGCGATACTGCCCTATCGCAGACTTCAATACTATCTCTTTCATAATATAATGTTATTGTCAGACTATAATATTACGTGCACTTAAATAATAAGTTATTGTTCTTCACCGATGAAGACATAACATCCTATATCGTTTCGTCCCTCGCGTGGAGTGCCGTCACGGTCGACAGGCGGAAGATAACCGGCATTGGCTTTTCCTATTGCCGTTGAACCGTTTGCAAGGTGGAAGTCATAACGCTGTCTGTCACCGTCTACAAGACGGAAATGTTTCTCTCCCTCAATGACATCATCGTTATTCCCGTCTTCGCCATCATCCCTTCCGGCTCCTTCCCATATTATATCCACCATTTGTCCGTTCTCTTCATCAGGCTTCACCGTCCGCAACACAGAGTTTATGAAACTGTAGTTATTCGGTACGGTTTCATCTTCCGAAGCATAGCTAAACACAACATCGTCCGCATATCCCGTTACAATACTGTTTATGCAGTCCATACGCAGCAAAGGATAGTCTTCATCGCCTTCATGATTGGCGAAACTGAGGGCAGCACCACGCCTTGCATCGAAAGGATAAAACTGCGCCACAGTACAGTTTATGAGAGATACGCTTCCTCCGCACACCGAGACACAGTCGGCAAGAGTGTTGGTTATCTGACTGTTAGTCACATCAACCTTACAGTTCACCGTCCTCAATCCATATCCCTGACAATTGTGTATGGTGCTGTTGTTTAACTGTAACTTCTGGCGTTCCACATCCGAAGCCTCACATACAATGCCGTCGAATGTACCATGAATGTCGGCATAGTCAATCTCATTACCGTATGAGGAAGAATGCAACTTTATTCCCTGCCACATTCCGCTAACCATGTCATAAGGCAGATAGTCGAACATTCTGTCCGTCCTGTCGCAGCGCAATACCACATCATTGCCCGGCTCGCCTGAAATCTTCAGCGTTCCATATACATCGATACCTGCGTCATTATGAAAATACATCACCGTCCCGGCATCTATCTCAAGCGTTGCCATACTGTCCACGGTCAGTCCCCCATAAACAATTATAGGCTTGCCGCCGTTTTCTATCCGCGTGTCGTGACTGAGTCTCACATCGCGCCACATCTCCGCATCCCATGTATAGGCACAAAGATTTACCCGCTGCTCTACCCCGCTCTCCAACAGGAACACAAGTTCATCCTCATGCAGCTGCGGTCCCTCACGTCCGTTCTCCGGCGATGTCAGTTCCACGAAGACGCATATACTGTCGTTCTTGCGTATCTCCACGTCCGATGTCTGGAAACCGGCAGAGGGACTGAGATATACACCGTCCACATTCACGCGGAAACCAGTCTGATTGCCGTTCGCCTGCCTTACATTGACACAACGTATGCCGTCGCCCGACCTGTTGTATACCCAAAACTTCTTTGTAGAAGAAGGAACACGCGAAAAAACAGTGTCCATACTTACGGTATCCGTTGAGAATGTCAAAAGGTTTGACGGCGACGTGCTGAAGGAGTCGTCATCAATACAAGCTGTCAGTATTGACACCGACAGTATAAAAAAAGCAATTTTTACAATAAGTCTCATCAATGATATAACGCTGTTTTGCTGTTTATATTGCACTGCCACCCTTAATGCACAGGACTTAAACATGCCGGATGCCCGTCAAAGCATCTCACACTCGCTCAGCCAAATGCTGCTGTCCGCATCGCTCGGCATTCGCCAGTCACCACGCGGACTAAGGCTCACGCTACCCACCTTTGGACCATCGGGAAGACACGAACGCTTGAACTGCTGGTTGAAAAAGCGGCGGACAAACGTTGTAAGCCACTTCTTTATCGTTTCATTATCATATACCGGAGCATCGGGTACTGAGCCGTTAAATGCATGACATGCCAGCATGAACAGCTTCGCAGGGCGGAAACCGAAACGCAAAAGATTATATAAGAAGAAGTCATGCAGCTCATAAGGTCCCACAAGGTCTTCCGTCTTCTGTTTTATCTCTCCGTTGTCGGCAGCCGGAATAAGCTCCGGACTTATCGGTGTGTCTATAATGTCAATAAGCGTTGCACGCGATGTTTCATCGACATCATGCTCTGCTATATAGCGCACAAGATGTTTTACAAGTGTCTTGGGCACACCGGCGTTAACGCCATACATGCTCATGTGATCGCCGTTATATGTAGCCCAGCCGAGTGCAAGTTCTGAAAGGTCGCCCGTACCAATTACCATTCCGCCAAGTTTATTTCCGAGATCCATGAGTATCTGTGTGCGCTCGCGTGCCTGACTGTTCTCATACGTCACATCGTGTACCGTCTCATCATGCCCGATATCGCTAAAGTGCTGGCGCACGGAAGCTGCAATATTTATCTCGCGTATCGTCACTCCAAGACTTTGCATTAGGCTCAAGGCATTGTTGTATGTCCTGTCCGTTGTTCCGAAACCGGGCATTGTGACGCCTATGATGTTTTTGCGTGGTATGTCAAGCATGTCAAATGTACGGACACATACAAGCAAGGCAAGTGTACTGTCCAACCCTCCGCTGATGCCAACCACCGCCGTACGGCACTTTGTATGCACAAGTCTCTTGGCAAGACCGGCAGCCTGCACGGACAGTATATCCTCACAGTTGCGTGCCATATCCCCCGATGACGGGATGAAAGGATGCGGCGAGACACTGCGCAACAGTTCGAAGTCGCGCTGCATCACGGAATGTGCATCTATTATTATCGGCTCTGAAACATGTGGCAGACATGCAAACGTGGTATTCATACGGCGCTCTCCACGCAGTTTCTCCACATCTATCTGGGAGATGACAAGCTGTGGTTTCATGCTGAAACGGTCTCCTTCTTCAACCATACATCCGTTCTCATATATCATCGCATTGCCGCCATAGACAACATCCTGTGTGCTCTCTCCAAACCCGCAGCTGCTGTATACATATCCAGAAATTGTACGGGCACTCTGCTGGGCAAGCAAAGACCGAAGATAGTCGTGCTTGCCTACAAGCTCATCGCTGGCTGAAAGGTTGAAGATAATATCGGCACCGGCTGTGGCAAGATGACTGCTCGGCGGAACGGGGGCCCACACGTCTTCGCATATCTCAACGCCGAAGCAAACGCCGTCACATGTGCGGAACAGTACAGAATCGGCATATACACGAACCTTATTGCCTGCAAAACGTATATCCGTATCGTTTATGTCGAGCGATGATACAAACCAACGCTTCTCATAAAACTCGCTGTAATTGGGAAGCCATGTCTTCGGCACTATTCCGAGTATATCGCCTTTCTGTATTACCACGGCACAGTTCAACAGACGGTTGTTCACAGATACAGGCACACCGACGATGCTTATTACATCCAGATTACGTGTAAAATCAAGTAACATGAGTACAGCTGCCTCTGCCTGCTCAAGCAACAGATTTTGACGGAAAAGGTCCTGACATGTATATCCGGTCAGCCCCAATTCGGGGAAAACAATTATCTCAACTCCCCTGCCCTCTGCCTGAGCGATAAGCGCCTCTGTCTGTCTGACGTTGTAAAGGCAGTCTGCAACCTTTACAGAGGGTACAGCCGCTGCCACCTTTATATATCCATGCTGCATATTAGTAGATGTTAAAATTTAAATGCAATATATATATTAAGCCATAGACACAGTATAGACTTTAACATTGTCTTGTAATTAATGTGTGCACTTATTTTATCGTTACCTGTGTCGCACCATAACCATACTCACGGAAAGAGGCATCCTGAAAAGGACAGTTCTTGTACTTGTACCTCAGTTCCTTTACAATGGCACTGCGCAAAACCCCTTCTCCCTTACCGTGAATGAAAACAATTCTTATTCCTTTCTCCATGCGGTGCTTTTCGAGAGTCTTGCGGAAAACATCCAGCTGGTAGTTCAGTATATCACCGGACGACATGCCTGCCGTTGTCTCAAGCAGTTCTGCTGCATGCAGGTCGACCACGACAATATCGTCTTTCGCTTTCTTGCGCGCCGTCATGTCATGACCTCTCGGTACGTCTTCCCTGCGGGCTGTCTTCATCATCTCCGTCTCTATCTTCTTTGTGTCGATTACAAGAGGATGCGCAGCGACATCATTTTCCATCACCGTATATACCATGGCATCTTCATCAAAGAAATCGTTCTCCCTGAAAGAATGACGCTTATAGAACTTCACCGCGTCTATACGCAGACGCACGTCCACTGCCGGCTTCATCGTAAATGACTTGTCGCGCTTATATGCCACGCACTGTACAGCCACATGTTCCATATCTCCAAGTGTATCAAAGCCGAACTTCTCGACATATTCTTTTGTGTTTGGCTCTATCTCACCCATGGCACGCAATGTCCAGCCGTCTGACGTCTGCGACATATATGCAAAACTTATGTAATAGTTGCTGTCATTTATAAGATATGTCTCAAATGACGTCTTGGACATTTCCCTTATGTTTACCGGAACAAAAGCCAGATAAACAGAAAGCTTGTCGCCGCCCTTATATTCCATCGGCTTTGCCTTGAATGTTACAGGACGGTCTGCCGGATCGTAGTCTTCATCGTCGTTCATCACGGCAGATGCAGACACATCCGAAAATCCTGTTGTATAGTTGTCTTCATCGACAACAACCACTTCACTCACTGGAGTAGGTATCTGAAAACCGTCACTGTCCTCCACCAGGACTACGCTCTTTCCCTGAAAACCGGCAATCTTACCGCCTCCCGTGTCGCTGAGGAACCTTACTTTATCTCCTATTTTCATTGTCTTATATATTTACGGTATCAATAATGAGCTGTCACCATAACTTAAAAAGCGGAAATCATGGCTCAGCGCATAGTCGTATATGCGTCTCCAGTCGCCATTCACAAAAGCACTCACAAGCAGAAGCAGCGTGCTTTGCGGCTGATGAAAGTTGGTTACCAGCATTTTTACAATCTTATATTCGTATCCGGGTGCGATAATTATCTGTGTACTGCCATGGAGAACATTTATGCCATTATCGTCAAGCCACGCTATAATGTTGCGTATGGCATCATCAGGCGTCACGCCGCAATCGCCGTTGTACGGTTCCCACTGCTCCACATGAAAGCTGCGTTCCGTCACCTCTTGACCGTTGCCGAGATGTACACCTATATAATACAGGCTCTCCAGCGTACGGACACTTGTCGTTCCAACTGCTATGGCTGCGGAACCATGGGCAAGAAGGTTCTCAAGGGTAGAACGGTGCACGGATATGTATTCCGTGTGCATGTCATGGCCTTCTATCTCCTGACTCTTTACCGGCTTGAATGTTCCTGCCCCCACATGTAGCGTTATCTCATCGCGCTGCACGCCGCTGTCGTCCAAGGACCTCAGTACATCGTCAGTAAAATGAAGCCCTGCCGTTGGTGCGGCAACACTACCTTTTATCTTTGAATAAACCGTCTGATAGGTCGTCTTGTCACTCTCCTGTGTGTCACGGTTTAGATACGGCGGAATGGGAAGTTCGCCAGCACAGTCTATTATCTCGGAAAAAGAGATTTCGGCATTGTCCCATTCAAAATCAATCCAATGGCTCGTCCCGGTCTCTTTACCACGGGTTGCGGTAAGAGTAACGAGCCGGTCCCTGATATTAAGTCCGATGCTCAGAGTACCAGTCTTCCATTTCTTAAGATTGCCTATCATGCAAAGCCACGAGCATCGTCCTGTTGTCTGGAACATTTGTTCATAGTCAGCAGGTGCAACCGGCTCAAGCAGAAATATCTCTATAAGTGCACCGGTTTCTTTCCTGAAGTGCATGCGTGCCTGTATTACCTTTGTATTATTGAACACCATGAGTGCACCGGAAGGAAGATAATCTGATATTTTATAAAAGACATCCTCTTTTATATCCCCCTTTCTATAGACAAGAAGCTTGCTCCTGTCGCGCTGTGGAACGGGAAACTTTGCTATCCTGTCGTCAGGCAGGGAATAGTTATAATCATTAATCTTTATATGTTTTGTATCCATTGTATTTATTGTATCAAAGCCCTTATCACACCAAAGCACAGCGTGAAGGTCAAAACATTTATAATAATGTCAACATCCGTGACGGCATATCCACTGCTTGTATATCCCTGTCCACTGTCCGACGACGTACGCACAGACATACGCATACAAAGCCTGCGATAAAGAAAATAGGCAAAAATGCCGGTAGAGCACCCGAACAACAGACCGCAGACGACATCGGAAGGATAGTGTACTCCAAGATAAAGACGTGTCCAACAGTTAACCAGCGACCATAAAACCAGTGCAATTGTCAGCAAACGGCTGCGGACAAGACAAGAGAAGAACACTGCCAACCCGAAAGTATTGGCGGCATGGGATGAGAAAAAGCTGAAACTCTTAGGACAGACGCCTCTTACCACATCTATGCCGAGTTTCACCAACGGATCATTACACGGACGCATACGCCCAGCCAACGGCTTTACAACAAGTTCTCCCACACAGGCTGTTATCATCACACACAGCAACGCACAACCTACGGAAAGCACTATCTGGGACATCGTATCGTTGTTTCTTATTACAACATACAACAATGACACATACAGCGGTATCCACAATACACCCGAAGTGAGCGTAACCGCCAACGTGTCGATGAAGCCGAAATCACTTCCATTGAAAAGCTCAAGCAGCCTGATGTCTATGTTGCAAAGTTCCTGCATCCGGATGTTTTATATCATCTCTATCTGGGAAGTGAGTATCCAGCCTTCACGGCCGTCGGCAAGACGCACATTCTTCCAGTCCTTCATAGTGGCATCTGTAACATCCACACGCGTACCTTCATGGATGATAAAGAGGTCTTTTCCACCCTTGGAAGGCGTACTCTTTATCACAGCCGACTGGGACATTACTATTGCACCGTTGCGCTTTGTAAGCAACTGCTTCTGCTGACATGCAAAGACATTAGCCAACACGAACAGTACAAAACAAGACAACGAACTGAAAAAGCCTATCTTACGATAAAGAGTGGACGATGAAAACAAGTAGATCAACACAAGAAGCAGTGCCACGGTTATGCCTACAACTGCAACAACCGCCCATGCATCTGCCGTTATAATATTTACAAGTGCGCGATACCATGTAACAAAGAACATCTCCGACTTTGGCGTTATCTTGTTGATAGTCTTTGAACGTGCCATCTGCAAGTTAAAGGCAATGTCCTTGTCACCGGGAGAATACAAAAGGGCACGCTCATAGTTCAGGACAGCACGCGTTATGTTATCCGTACGATAATAGGCATTGCCGAGATTATAATATATATCCGAACTCGGTCCTTTCTGCAACAGTGCCTCATAGTCCTTTATGGCACGCTGGTAGTTGCCCTTCGAATATTCAATGTCGGTATTCTTCTTCTCGACACCGTAGCCTGCAACAGGAACAAGCATCAGCACCAGAAATACTACAGCAAACCATTTCGGTTTCTTAAACGACGATTTCATAACATTCTCTATATTTACAATAGCTGTTTTTGCTGTCTCGTATGTTTTTCCCATATTACCTACCGCATCACCGGGAGCGTATCTCTCATACTCGCATTCATCCAATGCAGCGATAAACTTACCCGTTGTGTCATCATCGACATACTTCTCAGCCAGTTTTTCCGATATATTGTCTCTTGAAAGTTTCTCCACCGGGATGTTCAGCTTGTCGCCTATATATCCCCAAAGTGCGCGCAACACCTCGTCATAGAAGTCGGCATCATTGCCGCTTATCATAAGTCTGTGTGCCGTACGCAGGCGTTTCATGGCAATTTTATTTGCTTTCTTGCCGCGCAGGCGCACCACATCCGCATTGTCAAGAGCACGCTTGCGGAAAACTACGAGCAGTGCGACAAATCCAAGTAACAGACATCCGAGCACCGTCCAATAGGTCGATGTTCCATAAAAGACAACATCGTTGCCATGTATTTTGGCATATCCCTGCTTTATCGGACGTATGTCCTTATTATTCAAATCGCTGGTATAGTCGGCAACCGAACCGTTTCCTGTACCGAAACCTCTCGTTACCGTCAGCTTAAAGCTCTGTGTATATGCCGTCTTGTAAGAGTTGGTGCCTGTATCATAGTATATAAACGAAATGGGCGGTATGACATATTCACCCGGATTGCGCGGCACAGCGACAAAATCGTATATCATGTGACCTTCGACACCGTTGCCCGTAAGCTTTGTCTTGTCCGTAACCTTGGCATCATAGGTGTCAAAGTCCTTAGGGAAACTTATCTTCGGCTGCTTTATCAGCTTCAGGTTACCGTTGCCGCCTATGACTACGCGTATGTTTACAGGCTCGCCAGACTTTATGTCCTCCTTGTTTATCTGTGCACTTATATTAAACTTTCCAACACCGCCGGAGAAGCCATCCGGACGCGAAGGCAGCGGGTCAACCTGTACAGAAAGCCCGGGTGCCCTTATCGCACGCTTGACCTCCGTATATCCTGAGCCGCCGTTAAAGAAGGCTTCATACGGGTCTATGTTCCTGTTCTGCTGTATCACGGTACCCTTGAAGATAATAGAAGGTATCTCAAGCTTGCCTGTCATCTGGGGATACATCACATACTGGCTCCATGTGACACAGCGGTACGGACGCCCGTTGACACGCTCAACCGAATAAGACTTCTGTCTCGGCAACTCCACTTCCTGTGTATGAAAGCCGGTAAGGTCGGGCATTTTTCCTTCGAGTTGCGTCAGTTCCACCAAGGTATAGACCTTATAGGTCAGCAATACCGGTTCCTGCTCGTGCACACGTCGTTTATTCGCAGTAACCTTCATGAACAGGTCGCTGCCCTTAATCTCCGTTCCCGAGTTGTCCACACGCAGGTCTCCGCGCGAATCATCGTGCATTCTCGGTGCACCGTTGGTCTTCGGTGCTGTTCCAGAAACATTTATCCTAACCGCATTCGATGCCACTGTCTTTCCGTTTACATTCACATGAGCTGACGGAATGACATACGAACCGTTTTTCGTTGCACATAATATATAAGTATATGTCACTGACGAACTGCTGCTTGCATGTCCGTTCACCATTTGTATGCTTGACTGTGACGACACGTTTGGACCTATTATCAGTTCCAGCTGCCGTGGTATTTTCCCTATCTGAAAGTCTCTGACGTTATGCGAACTGATTGTATATGACAGCCTGAAGTTCTCTCCCACCGACACACGTGACGGCACACTGACCGAAAGGGTCTGTGCACCGGCTGTCACAGTTATTATCGATAACAGATATAATAATATATTATTTTTCATCATAGTCTCTACCAATTCTTCTGCAACCTGCGCGAACGTGGCTGTGCAGATGCCTTTTTCAGACGCTGTTGCGTATTCTTCTCATTCTGTATGGCAGCATCAAGCAACCGTTCGGCATTCTCCTTGCTCATCTTGTTGTCCTGCTGCCCGTTTTCCTTATTCTGTTTCTTATCGTCGTTCTTGTCCTTGTCATTCTTGCCGTTATCTTTATTCTTGTCATTCTGCTTGTTTTTGTTGTCGTTTTTCTTCGGACTGTTCTTCTGCAACCGCTTGCACAAAACAAGATTATACCGTGTCTTATCATTCGAAGGATTGTTTCTCAGAGCCTCCTTGTAAGCCTCTATGGCATTGGAGAACATGCCGTTCTTCTGGAATATCGCACCTATATTGTGATAAGACATCGCCTTACGCAACTTGTTTTTCTCCATCTGTCCCGACTGAATAAACTGCTGTATGGCGGCTGAATCTTTATGCTGCATCATCAGCGCACAGCCAAGATTATAGACAGCCTGCGCATTACGCGGGTTATGTGCCACAGACTTACGGTATTCCACCTCGGCATGCTCATAGTTATTCATACGGTACTGTTTATTGCCCTTACGTATGTCATGCCTGTCTGCCTGTGCCGAAACGCACAAAGATACCGACATCATGAACAAGGCAAGCAGTATCTTTGCCGCACCGCCCTTTCTGCTGAAGACATTAAGCTTCTCAAAAAGCCGTCCCTTGGTCTCAAGCACAAATATTTCCAATATGAGGACAACAATAGCCAGCAATATAAAAGCCTGAAACTGTTCGTCGTACTCACTGTAAACCACTGCCGACAAATCACCTTTCTGCAATTTTCCTATCTCTGCATCGAGCCTGTCGCGTGCAGCGCTTGTATTGTCAAGGTTTATATACATGCCTCCTCCTGCCATGGCAACCTGTTTGCACATGTCTTCATTGAGACGGGACATCACCGTCTGACCCGTATTGTCCTTTATATATCCGCCCGAACCGTCGGGAATGGTACTTCCGCCTGCGCTTCCAACGCCTACAACGAAGATGTTGACACCATCTTTGGCAGCAGCCTTTGCAGCCTCCACGGCTCCACCCTCATGGTCCTCGCCGTCGGTTATCACCATTATGGCACGCCCCACATTCTCTTCTTTCGTGAAACTGTGACGTGCCACGTCTATTGCCCTCGCAATGTCCGTGCCCTGAGTGGTTATGAGCGACGGCGTGATGCTGTTCATAAACATCTTTGCCGACACATAGTCACTGGTAATTGGAAGTTGCACAAAAGCGTCACCGGCAAAGACAACAAGAGCAATCTTGTCATTATGGAACTTGTCCACAATGTTCTCCACCAGCAACTTGCTCTTGTCAAGACGCGAGGGAGCCACGTCCTCGGCAAGCATGGAGTTGCTTATGTCGAGGGCAATGACAAGTTCGATGCCGCTGCGTGTCTCGTTTGTAATTTTCGTACCGAACTGCGGACGCGCCAAAGCCAAGGCTATCAAAGCCAGTGCCATAAGCATCAGTATGAATTTAAACCGTGGACGCGATGCCGAATAATCGGGCATGAGCATCTTCAACAGCCGTATGTCCCCAAACTTACGAAGTCTTTTCATGCGGCTGCGCATGGATATAAAATATGCTGTTGCCAATAAGGGTATCAGCAAAAGCAACAGTAAATATGCAGGACTTTCAAATCTGAACATCTTTTATTTCGTTATTATGGAATACGTCTGAGAACCACGGTCCTCATAAACACCTCAAGCAGCAAGGATATTACGGCTATTATGGCAAACGGCTGATATGCCTCGTATTTCTTTCTGTACTTCTTTACGCTCATCTTTGTCTTCTCCAGTTCGTCAATATCCTTGTATATCTGTTTCAGTTCTGCCGTGTTTGTAGCACGATAGAAATTGCCGTCCGTAACCGAAGCTATTTGTCCCAGCGTCTGCGTATCGACATCTGCACGAAGGTTCACATACTGTTTGGTACCTGCAACATACACGGGATAAGGCGCCGGCTTATTGGAGCCAACGGCTATGGTATAGACCCTTATACCGAGGCTGCCCGCTATATTTGCGGCTGTCATAGGCGATATGTCCCCGCGGTTGTTGCTTCCGTCGGTCAGAAGTATCACCACACGGCTCTTTGTCTTACGGTCCTTAAGCCGGCTCACGGCATTTGCAAGTCCCATGCCTATGGCTGTACCGTCTTCAATAAGCCCGCGTTCCACAATATCTGCGCCGACATTGTGGAGCAGACTTAACAGAGCCTGATGGTCTGTGGTCATGGGACACTGCGTGAACGCCTCGCCTGCAAATATCGTAAGCCCGATATTATCGTCCGGACGCCCTGATATAAATTCCGACGCGACGTTCTTCGCCGCCTCTATCCTGTTGGGTTTCAGGTCTTCGGTGAGCATGCTTGTCGACACATCCATGGCAAGCATTATGTCTATGCCTTCGACATCACGGCTGTTCCACGCATTGTGTCTCTGCGGACGTGCCAGCACAAGTATCAGCATTATGAAAGTTATCACACGCAAGGCAAACGGAACGTGTATCATCCTTACGCGCCAGCTTCTGTGAGCATACTGATAAGCGAACGTGTCACTCATGCGCAATGACGGCTCGGCATTCTTCTTATACAGCAGATACCATACCATATACGGTATCAACAGCAGAAGCAGGAACAGATATTCTTTATTTGCAAACTCCATAGGCTCTACATCAATAACATATATAATAGGTATGCGACATATATTATCACAGCAACGGCAACAACCGACACACCCACAAGAACATACTTGATGACGGTGCGGGTGCGCATGCTCTGCTCCTGCTGCCGGGTAAGGGCGGGCTTCACGCGTTCTTCGGTCTGTATGCTGTCATCCGTCTTGGTGGTATTAATAAACTCTATGGCATGCAGAAGGTTGGCGTCATTCTCATTGACAAGTGCCGAATGTTTGGCAAACTTCACAAGATCGGCAGTGGTAAACAACTCTTTCAACTCGTCTGTCATCTTGCTGTCGCCTGTCTGACGCAGGTTTTCTATAATTTCCGTAGTGGTCATCTCCATGGCATTGAAACCGAAACGCTCTTCTATATACTTGCGGAGCGTGTCGGTAAGCTGTGTGTAATATGCCTTCTGGTCTTCGGAGATTGACATCTTATCAGCCTTTATACGGTTTATGGCATCAAGGGCACGCTTGTGCGGAAGCACCTTCCTTATAAGACGGACCGCCGGGATTATGGGTTTACGGTTGCGGAGGCACACGGCAAGATATGCTATTGCAAAAAGGCATATCACAAAAGCCACTGCCAGCCATAGCGGTGCACGCCATTCGCTCATCTCAAATGGCGGATTCTGCACGTCTTCAGGAGGAAAGAACTGGTTGGAATGAAGAGTGTCAACGGGTATCGTAATCACTTTCAATGCAAGGTTGCGGCTTGCATACTTCTTACCGTCAACAATAACCTGCATAGGCGGCAGATAATATAAATTTTCGTCAAACGACGTTATGGTATATCTTCTTGAAACAGATATCATGCCATTGTCCAAACCTGCCGTATCTGCCTGCGACACCGCTACAACCTCTACACCAGGCACAAGGTAAACGGAAGGGCGGATGTCCGGAAACACCAGTTTCTGACCTTTCTTTACCGTGGCATTGAGCGTTACGGTTGCCTGCTGCCCGACCAGTATCTCGATAGAATCGATTTGAGATACCACCGAAACTTGGGCTGCAGCGGTAAGAACCGCAAATGCCATGGACAATATAAATATTGTTTTCTTCATACTTAGCTCCTCATAGCAAACAACTGCAACAGCGGCTTTACATAGTCTCCGTCTGTGGCAACGGATATATTGTCGGTGTTGCTCTTGTTGAATATATCTTTCAGGGCAGCCTGACGGTCTGCCCAATACTGTGCATGAGCCTGCCTTAGCTTCCGGCTTCCGGTGTCTATAAACATCTCATGCCCCGTCTCGGCATCCATAACCTTCATCAGCCCTATGTCCGGAAGCTCCTTTGCACGCCTGTCATAGACTTGTATTGCCACAAGGTCGTGCTTGCGGTTGCATATTGTTATTGCGTCCTTAAAGTCGTTGCGGGCATAGAAGTCGCTGATAAGAAAGGTTGTGCACTTGCGTTTCGACACTCTCAAAAGAAATTCCAACGCTTTGTTTATGTCGGTTTTTCTGCTCTGCGGACTGAAGTCGAGCATCTCACGGATAATATACAGGATGTGTCTCTTTCCCTTCTTGGGCGGGATATATTTCTCTATTCGGTCCGAAAAGAAGATAACGCCAATCTTGTCATTGTTCTGTATGGCACTGAAAGCCAGCGTTGCGGCAAGTTCCGTAACGACATCTTTCTTCAGCTGACCCGACGTACCGAAGTCAAGAGAGCCGCTGACATCAATCAGAAGCATCACCGTAAGCTCGCGCTCCTCTTCAAACACCTTTATGTAGGGCTTATGAAAACGCGCCGTGACATTCCAGTCGATGTCACGCACATCATCGCCATACTGGTATTCGCGCACTTCCGAGAATGCCATGCCGCGTCCCTTGAAAGCCGAGTGATACTGACCTGCAAAGATGTTGTTACTCAACCGGCGGGTCTTTATCTCGATTTTACGGACCTTTTTCAATATATCCGAAGTATCCATCAAGGAACCTCCACTTTATTTATTATCCGGCTTATAATCTCTTCACTCGAAACATTGTTTGCCTCAGCCTCGTAAGAAAGACCTATACGGTGGCGCAACACGTCGTGGGCAACGGCACGTATGTCTTCGGGCACCACATATCCGCGGTGCTTTATGAAAGCGTATGCACGGGCAGCCTTGGCAAGATTTATGCTGGCACGCGGGCTTCCGCCGAAAGATATCATGTCCTTGAGCTCCTCCAGCCCGTAGCGTTCGGGATAACGGGTGGCAAAGACTATGTCGGCTATATACTGCTCTATCTTCTCGTCTATATAGACCATACGTACAATCTCACGCGCATTGATGATTTCCTGTGCCGTGGTTACAGGTGCCGGAGTCTTGAAAGCACCGTCAAGGTTTTGGCGTATAATGAGTTTCTCCTCTTCCAAAGTAGGATAGTCTATTATGACTTTCAGCATGAAACGGTCCATCTGTGCCTCCGGAAGCGGATATGTACCTTCCTGCTCTATAGGGTTTTGCGTAGCCATGACAAGGAAGGGCATCGGAAGTTCAAAGGTATTGTTGCCGATGGTGGTCTGATGTTCCTGCATGGCTTCGAGCAATGCGCTCTGCACTTTTGCCGGAGCACGGTTTATTTCGTCTGCCAGAATGAAGTTGGCAAATACGGGTCCTTTCTTTACCTGAAAGTTTTCGTCCTTCTGAGAATAGACCATCGTACCGATTACATCGGCAGGAAGGAGATCGGGAGTAAACTGTATGCGGCTGTAGTCCAAATCTATGAGCTGCGACAGGGTCTTGATAGCCAATGTCTTTGCAAGTCCCGGCACACCTTCGAGCAGTATGTGCCCGTCGCTGAGCATGCCTATCAACAAAGAGTCTATCAGGTGTTTCTGCCCGACAATAACGTTTCTCATGCCACTGACCAGACCGTTTATAAAGGCGCTCTGCTGCTCTATCTTTATATTCAGTTCGCGAATGTCTATAGATTCTGCCATAGTTATACTTATTTAAGTTCTGAATTTTGGACGCAAAAATACAATAATAATAACTGACAGCCGAAAATTCGCAACTAAATAATATTAAAAAACCGTTGCAGATACATATTTTAAGAAACTTTTGGCTTTTGCAAGTTTTGCCGATAATACGTGGATTTTGAATAACATAGAGAGTTTCTGTCTATTGATTTCACCATACATAGAAACTAATCAGTACAAAACGCATTATAGCACACATAGGATACGTGCACGAAAAACGGATGAAAACCGTAAGTAAAAGAGCCATTTTAGTTACGGACAATGCCTGCAAAACAAATTTATGTTTTACATCGGCATATTTTAAACAGATAAGGTTTCAATTAGAAAAGGTATGCTTTTGGACCTCAAAAGCATACCTTTAAGAACGTAAAAGCACTGCTTTCAGAGGCTGAAAGCAGTGCTTTTAAAATGTCTTACATGCGATATTTACAAACAAACACAGGTTTTTTCTCCATACAATGCGAATGAAACGTCTTTCTATCCTTATTCCGGATTAATACAGCTACTTCTTTTTCTTCCTGCGAAGTTCCAATTTGGGGATTTTCAACGTCTGTCCTTCGCTTGCTTCCTTCACACCGTTGAGGGCTTGAATATAGCATTCCATGCCCGGACCCAATATTGCCTTTGACACGGATGAGAGGGTCTGTCCTTTTCCAAGAACCATAGTACGTTCAACACCCACTATCCTGTAGGCACCCGTGCGGACCATTACATTTGCCCTGTCATATTTGTCGGAGAACGACTCTTTGTTATTATCTTCCTGCTTCTTGGGCCTTACTGTCTCTTCCGCCGGTTTCTTCACGGTTTCAGAGGCATTGCTTGCAGTGTTGTCCTTACGGTATGGAACAGTGTCGGCGGCGTGTTTCATCCTTGCACTGTCTGCCTTTAAAGCTCCTTGCGGCACAGCAACATTTTTCGTTTCAACATTTCCGGCTTTCTTTTCCGCTACTTTTACTGATGCCACATTGTCCGTTGCGCTCTTTCTGCCAAAGTAGAAGCCCATATATGAGGCGGCACCGGCTATAAGGAGGAACAGAAGAACGGGCAGCAGCACTTTCTTTAAGACATTGCCATGTGACGTTTCTATGTCCTCAGGGGCCTCTTCTTCAATTTGTTCCGTACCGGGTGTCTCCGCATCTTCGTCAGACCCTCTTACCGGTTCTGCCGCAAAATCATACTCTTCCGGTATGTCTTTGTTCTCTTCCGTGATATCATGAGGCGCATCATCTGCTGCATCCGCAGGTTCCTCCACAAAAAGATTTTCTTCGCCGGAAACAGTGTCTTCACCTGCTACCGGCTGAATTTCCATTTCTTGAGGAACTTCAAAAGACTGCATCCCGATATCTTCGGAAGTTCCATAAGGCTGTTTTTCCTCGTCCGGCAGTGTCTTACTTTCTTCTGCACCAGCTTCGTCAGTCAGTGGAGATGAAGCATCATGGAGTGCTTCCACCTGTTTGTCCACTTTCTCAAACTCTCCGATGTCCACGCCGTCATTTATAACGACGGTCTCAAACTGGGCAAAGGGACGGTTAACAAGATCTCTCATTATTGCATCGGGAGTGAATGTTATCTTGCTCCGCCCGTCTATGACTATGCGCTCTCCAGTATTTACGTTAACGCTCTCACGGTCGCGTACGTCTATCACCTTGAATGTTCCAAGTCCCTTAATCTTTACTTGCCGGTCGGTTTCAAGCCCCGTTGAGACCACATCAAAAAGCACCGAGACAAACGTCATGGCATCTTTTTGTGTTATTCCATGCTTCTTTGATATTACGGAAACAAGGTCCTGAACTGATATTTTATTCATCTGCCGTCCCTCCGTTCTTTAGCTTTTCCTTTACGGAAGAGTTGGGGCGGAAGTTCAATACCAGTTTCGGAGGCACAAGCATGCGCTGCTTTGTAGAAGGATTTACAACGATACGCTCCATTCTTTTCTTAACTTCAAAAACGCCGAAGTTGGGAACCGAAACAGAGGTATTGTCCTGAAACGCATCGCCCATGGCATCGATAAGGGTGTCAACAAGCTTCCTTGTATCATCCAGAGTGTAGCCCAGACGTTGTGAAACCGCCGATATAAGGTCTTTATTATTCATCTCACCTCTCCGTATAAATCAAATTCTTCCGCTCCGGTAATCGTAACGTCATAAAACGAACCAATGCAGAGTTCACCGCCAGACACAGGAATAAGCACCTCAGGGTCGACCTCCGGCGAACAGAACTCTGTACGTCCAACATAATAGTCGCCCTCCTTCCTGTCTATAATCGTCTTAATTATCTTACCTATCTTTTCGGCTTCTATCTCGGCACTTATACGCTGCTGAACAGCCATGAGCTTGTCCAAACGGGCATACTTCACGTCTTCCGGAACATCATCTTCATAATTGTCTCCGCTATACGTACCGTCCTCCTCCGAATAGGCAAAGGCACCCATACGTTCAAAGCGTGCCCATTTAACAAACTCTATAAGTTCGCGGAAGTCTTCATCCGTCTCTCCGGGGAAGCCAACCATAAGTGTGGTGCGCAGATGTATGCCCGGAACTTCTTTCCTTATGCGTCTTATAAGTTCGTAAGTATCTTCCTTCGACACATGACGGTGCATTCGTCCCAGCATATTGTCGGATATATGCTGCAAGGCAATATCTATATACTTGCAGACATTGGGCTTCTCGCGCATTACGTCCAACAGCTCAAACGGGAACTGTGACGGATAGCCATAGTGCAGGCGTATCCACTCCACGCCTTCGATATCGGAAATGTCGGAAATCAAATCGGCAATGTGCCTCTTTCCGTCTATATCCACACCGTAATACGTAAGTTCCTGAGCTATTACCTGAAACTCCTTGACGCCTTCTGCCACAAGATTGCGCACCTCACGCAGTATCTCTTCTTTAGGACGGCTGACATGCTTGCCCGTTATCAGAGGTATGGCACAATAAGCACAGCGTCTGTCGCATCCTTCACTTATCTTTATATAGGCATAATGCGAGGGAGTGGTAAGATGCCTGTATCCTATGCACGACGGAACGGGTGCCTTGCCAAGGTCTTCAAGCAACTTCATATAGTCGAATTTACCATAGAACTTGTCAACCTGCGGTATTTCCTCCTCCAATTCCTGCATGTATCTCTGCGACAGACATCCCATTACATAGAGTGCCTTTATTCTTCCTGCGTCTTTTTCCTGTGCAAAGGAAAGAATGATGTTAATGCTTTCTTCCTTGGCATCTTGAATAAAACCGCATGTGTTTATCACTACAATATCGCCTTCGGGTTCTTCGCTGTCGTGCGAGCATGTATATCCGTTGGCTTCAAGCTGCTTCATGAGAGTCTCGCTGTCAACAAGATTCTTTGAGCATCCTAATGTTATTATATCTATATGATTGTTCTTCAAAACCGTAAACCTAATGACAAAAATAAAGGAACAAATTATTTCTCCTCACCAAACAATGAGTCAACAAACTGCGTTCTGTTGAAAAGCTGGAGGTCTTCCATGCCTTCGCCAAGTCCGATATACTTTACAGGAACATGCAACTGGTCGGAAATACCGATGACAACACCACCTTTTGCCGTGCCGTCAAGCTTTGTTATTGCCAAGGACGTAATCTGCGTAACGGCAGAGAACTGCCTTGCCTGTTCGAAAGCATTCTGTCCGGTAGAGCCGTCAAGCACAAGCATTACTTCATCTGGAGCATCCGGGGTTATTTTCTTAAGGACATCTTTAATCTTCTTCAACTCATTCATAAGACCGACCTTATTGTGAAGACGACCGGCAGTATCTATAAGCACCACATCTGCCCCATTTGCCTTGGCTGAGCTCAGGGTATCAAATGCCACACTTGCAGGATCGGCTCCCATCTGCTGCTTCACGACGGGCACACCTACACGCTCTCCCCATATACACAGCTGCTCTACGGCAGCGGCACGGAAAGTATCGGCTGCACCGAGATACACTTTCTTACCCGCAGACTTAAACTGATACGCGAGCTTGCCTATCGTCGTGGTCTTGCCGACACCATTTACGCCTACAACCAATATAACGTATGGTTTGTGGTCAACGGGCAAATTCCAGTCCTCATTGTCACCTGTATTATTCTCTGCCAACAAAGAGGCTATCTCTTCGCGCAACATACCGTTAAGTTCGGATGTGGACACGTATTTGTCACGGGCAACTCTCTCTTCAATACGTTTTATTATCTTAAGAGTCGTGTCTACTCCAACATCGGATGTAATAAGGATTTCCTCCAAACTGTCCAATACATCATCGTCTACTTTAGACTTGCCGGCAATTATGTGTGCAAGCCTGCCTACAACCGTCTGCTTTGTCTTCTCAAGTCCACGGTCTAAAGTCTCTTTCTTTTTCTTATTAAAAAGTCCGAACAATCCCATATTACAATTGTTTTTTCGAGCACAAAAATACTAAAATCCACGCAGTTACACAAAAAAAGACTGCAATATTATATTTGCAGTCTTTTATTTATCTTATAATACTTGTAAGAATTAATTCTTGAAGAAGTCTTTTACAGCCTCGTTGGGAACCATCTGCTCATCAAAAACGTAAGCACCGGTCTTGGGACTCTTCACCATTTTGATTACTTTTGTATAAGCGCGACCGTCCTTAGAGCCTTCATGGAGGGTAGCGACCGTTTTCTTTGCCATATCTTCAGATACTTAAAAAGTTATTATTTTATCTCCTTGTGAAGAGTCATTTTCTTAAGAATAGGATTGTATTTCTTCAATTCCATTCTCTCCGGAGTGTTCTTACGGTTCTTGGTTGTCACGTAACGGCTTGTTCCGGGCAGTCCGCTGCTCTTCATCTCTGTACATTCAAGTACAACCTGTACCCTGTTGCCTTTAGCTTTCTTTGCCATTGTTCTTTATTCTCCTATCACTTTAATGTCTTTCCAGTCACAAAAGCCTTTAGAAACAGCCTGCTTCAAGGCAGCATCAAGTCCGACTTTATTGATAAGGCGCAGACCAGCTGCACTGACTTTAAGGCTAATCCAGCACTGCTCTTCTACATAATAGAATTTCTTGCTGAACAAATTAACATCAAAACTGCGCTTTGTGCGATGTTTTGAGTGAGAAACATTATTGCCCATTTGGGCTTTTTTCCCGGTAATTTGACAAATCTTCGACATTACTATCTACGTTTTTTGTTTTCTTTTTGATACTTATTCCAAACAGGGTGCAAAGTTACAAACTTTTCCGAAATAAACAAAATATTTCATTAAATAATCTCTTTATTAAGTTTTTTTTCAAAAGCTCTGTATAACATAGCCGTAGTTTTCAATGCCACAGTACTTTATCCTGTCATAAGGGACCGCCTTCATTCCATATAAAGATAATCATAGTGAACTATGGGCCTTACATCATGTTTGCCTATAAGCATGCGTGCCTCATCGCTGCCATAGTTGCTGCGTCCCATACCTACGGCATTGCCGCATTCGTCTATTACGGAAATAATGTCTCCCTCTTCAAAAACACCGTCAACAACCGTTACCCCGACCATGAGGAGGCTTACGGCACGACCGCTACGCAACGCCTCGGCTGCCCTCGAGTTGACATGTACCGCTCCTTTGGCAAAACTACCGCTGTGTGCAATCCATTTCTTTACGTTCGACACATTATCTGCATTGGGTACAAACTCAGTATGAAGTGTGCTCTGAGGTGAAGATATCAGATTTATCAGTATGTCATCGCGTCTGCCGTTGGCAATGATTACACGTATGCCCTCATCAGCCACTTTCCGGGCTATGCTGCACTTTGTAATCATACCGCCACGTCCGAAACCGCTTTTCTCATCCTGTATATATTCGCTCATGTCTTTTCCATGCGCAACAGTCCGTATCACCTGTGAGTCCGGATTGGAGGGAGAACCGTTGTAGATGCCGTCGATATTACTGAGAATTATAAGCGTCCGGGCATCCATCATCGAGGCTATCAGACCGGACAGTTCATCATTGTCCGTAAACATCAGCTCCGTAACGCTCACCGTATCGTTCTCATTCACAATAGGTATCACGCCGTTCTCAAGCATCACCGTCATACATGCACGCTGATTCAGATACTCACGCCGTGAGGAGAAGTTCTCTTTCATGGTCAGGACCTGACCAACATGAATGTGATACTCGCGAAACAAATCATAGTAAAGGTTTATGAGCTTGACCTGCCCCAGTGCGGAAAACAGCTGGCGTTGCTCCACGCTGCCGAGCTTACGCTCCACTTTCAGTTCGCCACGCCCACTTGCCACGGCACCGCTCGACACAAGTATCACCTCGTATCCTTTATTACGCAGCCATGCAATCTGGTCTACTATCGCCGACATACGGGTGATGTCAAGCTTACCGTCTTTGCGTGTCAGGACATTACTGCCTACTTTTATAACTATTCTCATTATGTATTACATGTTTTGCACTATCGGTTATCCTTTTCCCTTATCTCCACTCGCCGTATCTTTCCGCTTATTGTCTTAGGCAGTTCATCGACAAACTCAATAATACGCGGATACTTATATGGAGCAGTCTCATGCTTTACATGCTCCTGCAGTTCCTTTTTCAACAAGTCGCCCTCCCTGTCTTTCCAGTCATCATGCAGCACCACAGTGGCTTTTACCACCATGCCGCGTGTGTCATCCGGTACACCAGTTATTGCACATTCTACCACGGCGGGATGTGTCATCAACGCACTTTCCACCTCAAACGGACCTATTCGATATCCGCTGCTCTTTATAACATCATCCGTGCGACCTACAAACCAATAGTAACCGTCTTCGTCTCTCCATGCCACGTCACCGGTATGATATACTCCGTCGTGCCACACCTTACCGGTAAGCTCTTCATCACGATAATATTCTTTGAACAGTCCGACGGATTTTCCAAAAGAATGCCCGTCTTTAAACAACTGAGAAGCATTGCCGGACACGCTGTCACCGCCCGAATTACAGTTCTTCCCCATTCTTTCTCCTGTCAATATGACAATCTCTCCCTTCTCTCCGTCTTCACAAGATGTTCCGTCCTGACGCAAAAGATCAATGTGATACTGCGGATTAGGCATGCCCATACTTCCGGGTTTAGGTTCCATCCAAGGCATGGTTCCAAGCGTCATGGTTGTCTCGGTCTGTCCAAATCCTTCCATAAGACGTATGCCGGTAAGTTCAAAGAACCGGTTGTAGACTGCGGGATTTAATGCCTCTCCTGCTGTACAGCAATAACGGAGAGAGGACAAATCATACTTTGAGAAGTCCTCATGTATCATAAAGCGATAGACTGTAGGCGGTGCACAGAACGACGTTATGCGATACTGCTCTATCTTATGCAGCAGCTTGTCTGCCGAAAACTTCTCATGATCGAAGACAAATACTGTTGCTCCAGCAAACCACTGACCGTACAACTTACCCCACACAGCCTTTCCCCAACCTGTATCGGCAACGGTAAGATGAATGCTGTCTTGAGAAAGATTATGCCAAAAGACGCCTGTTGTAAGATGTCCGAGGGCATACAGATAGTCGTGTGCAACCATCTTCGGCTTGCCGCTTGTACCACTTGTGAAATACATAAGCATCGTATCACCGTTGGTATTGACATGTTCCGGACGCTTAAACGGCGGCACCTTGTTCCACTCCTCATGCCAGTCGTGAAAGCCTTCCGGTACATCAGGACCGATACTTATAAGCGTTGTCAATGTAGGACTCTCTGCCTGCGACAGTCTTACTTGTTCCAATACATATTCTTCACCTGCACATATAATTGCCTTAACGTCTGCCCTGTTGTTCCTATAAACAATATCCTGACTTGTCAGCATGTGAGTGGCAGGTATCGCCACGGCACCTATCTTATGAAGGGCAAGCATGGAAAGCCAAAACTCATACCGTCTTTTCAGTATAAGCATTACCATATCCCCCTTGCCGATGCCAAGTGTGAGAAAATAAGACGCAGCCTTGTCTGTAAGCTTTTTCAGGTCCTTAAAAGTAAAGGATATATGCTCATCATTGTCGTTTGTCCACAAAAGGGCTACCTTATCAGGTGCTTCTTCTGCCCAGACATCCATAACATCGTATGCAAAATTAAAATTCTCAGGGATTATGAAGTGCAGGTTATCCTTGTAGTCGTCGACCGACGAGAACGTTGTCTGCTTAAGAAATCTCTCTATCATCACTGTTTTATAATAAATTCCGACATATACTCAACAAGCAGTAATACACTAAATTATTACAGCCAACATCTTAACAGGCTTGCCATTGAGCGCTCTCATGCAGTGAGGCTGTGAGGCATCAAAATAAATGCTGTCGCCTTCATTCAATATCAGGACCTTCTTACCCAACGTAAGTTCCATACAACCTTCTGCAACAACGTTAAACTCTTGCCCCTCATGCGCATTTTTCTTAAGAGGTGTATCATCCTTGCGAGGTTCTACCAGAACGATGAAAGGTTCTGCCTTGCGTCCGCGAAAACCGCTTGCAAGGCTCTGATAGCGGTATTCGGCGCGTCTTTCAACGCTCATGCCCTGCCCCTTACGTGTAAGAAAGTAGCTTCCCATGTGCGGCTCTTCTCCAAACAACAGCACGTCGAGGGCTATTCCATAGCGTTTTGATATCTTCTGAAGATTGCTTATGGACAGTTCACCACTTCCCTCTTCCATATTATAATATGTGTCGAGAGACACTCCGCAAAGCTCAGCCATATCTTCTGCCGGAATGTCCAGCACTTCACGCAGTCCTTTCAGCCTCTCTCCTATCTGTCTTATTGTATCGTCCATTTTTACTTTGTTTATTGCTGTTATTATTTGACACCAGCCTTCAGTCCGCGTATCACCGCACTTGTAAATCCGGCATGTTCCATTTCATTAAGTCCCCGGATAGTAAGCCCTCCCGGTGTCGTAACCTTGTCTATCTCCGTCTCAGGATGATTGCCGTTGGCTATCAGCAAGTCTACCGCTCCCTTTACGGTCTGAAGGACTATACGCTTTGCGTCATCCGCACGGAAACCGAGTTCCACGCCGCCCTCAGACGCAGCCCGGACATAACGCATGGCGTATGCTATTCCGCAAGAGGCAAGCGTTGTTCCTGCAGACAGCAGCCGTTCTTCGATAACAAGCGAACAGCCGGTATCGTCAAATACGGATTTTATCACATCGGTCTGCTTGTCATTGGCGCCTACAGGTACAATGAAAGTCATGGAACTGCGCTCGGCTACAGCCGTGTTGGGTATAACAAGAAACAGCGGAAGCATCTCGCCATTTTCTTTTATCATCCATTCCTTTATCTGTTCTGACCGCAAACCAGCAGCCACAACGACAAGCATCTGCCGGCTATAGTCCAATACTGGTTTTATTTCTTTAAGTACCGTTTCCGATATCCATGGTTTTACCACTACACATACTATGTCTGCTGACGCAGCGGCATGCTTGTTGTCGGTGGTGACATTAACTCCTGTGTCTGAGAACTTATCGAGAGCACCGCGAGAAGGATTTGAGACGGTAATGTCGGAAGCGGCGAACACGTCGCCTTTAAGAAATCCCCAAACCATTGCACCTCCCATTGCCCCGGCACCTATCACTGATATTTTCATTATCCTTTATTATAAATTCTTATTATTTTGTCCATCCTCATACAACAAATATGATTACTGACAATATATTAACTGCACACCTGTAAAAACTCAGTTTAATGCTTTTTTCAACAGCATTATAAACTCATCCGCCATTTCTTTTGTGAAGCACAAAGGCGGCAACAGGCGCAGAATATTGGTAGAAGCACATCCTGTAAAGCAATGCAGTTCATATACCAGCTTTTCACGGACAGGCTTATGTGGAACATCCAGTTCGATACCAATCATCAGACCACGTCCGCGCACATCTGTAATATGACCGTTTTCCTTCTGCAACTCTTTCAATTTGCCTATAAGATAATCGCCTGTCTCACGGGCATTCTCTACCAAATTCTCTTTTTCCATTACATCAAGCACAGCCAAGGCGGCGCTGCATGCAAGATGATTGCCGCCAAAAGTTGTACCCAATTGTCCATACAAAGGCTTGAACTGCGGCGATATCAACAATGCTCCCATGGGGAAACCGTTGGCAATGCCTTTAGCCACGGTGATGATATCCGGACGTATTCCGAGCCACTGATGTGCAAAAAACTTTCCGCTTCTGCCATATCCGCACTGTATCTCATCGCATATAAGGACTGCACCATGCTCATGGCATGCCTTCTGAAGCCCTTGTGCAAAGTCGGCGTCAGCCATTCTTATACCGCCAACACCTTGTATACATTCTATTATACATGCACAAACGTCATCTTTCTCAAGCTCCCGTTTCCATGCCTCTATATCGTTTAACGGAAGGTAAGTAACATGGTTGTTGGCATTTATCGGAGCTATGATTTTAGGATTATCGGTGGTTTCGACTGCCAAAGACGTGCGTCCGTGAAAAGACTTAGCAGCTGCAAGCACCCGTGTACGACCGTTTGTGAACGATGCAAGCTTCAGTGCATTCTCATTTGCCTCGGCACCGCTGTTTATCAGGAACAGCTGATAGTCGTCGTATCCGCATATTCTTCCAAGCCGCGAAGCCAACTGCCGCTGCATGGTATTTATCACCGAGTTGCTGTAAAAGCCCAGTTTATTCAGCTGTTCATTCACCTTATTTATATAGTGGGGGTGGCTATGACCGATGCTTATCACTGCATGACCACCATAAAGGTCAAGATACTCCGTGCCTTTATCATCCCACACCTTGCAACCACGTCCTTTTACAATATTTATATCAAACAAAGGATAGACGTCAAATAATTCCATTACTGTTTTTGTTTGTTGTTTTGTATTATCGGGCATATTATGTCAACAGCCCTGTTTTGCCACGTATAATGGTTCCGTTCACTTAAAAACCGCTTCCCTTCAGCCTCAGTCCGCTCTTCTCATCCAGTCCGAACATTATGTTCATGTTCTGCACTGCCTGTCCTGATGCCCCTTTCAGCAGATTGTCTATACATGAAGTAACAAGCAGTTTGTTGCCGTGCTTCTCACAATGCACCAAAGCCTTGTTTGTGTTTACAACCTGTTTAAGGTTTATAGACTTGTCACTATAGTGTGTAAACGGTTCCTCTGCATAAAACTCCTTATATCCTGCCACTACATCATCCTCCGGAACATCTGTCCTTACAACGAGCGTTGCAAAGATGCCGCGTGCAAAGTCTCCACGATAAGGAATAAAGTCTATCTCCGCATCAAGATGTCCTTGCAACTGTTTCAGGCTCTGTTTTATCTCCGGAACATGCTGGTGTCCGAAAGGCTTGTATATGCTGATGTTACCTGAACGCCATGAGAAATGTGTCGTACCGACTGGCTTCTGCCCTGCACCGGTGCTTCCCGTTATGGCATTTACCATTACATCTTCTGTTATAAGCCCCATTTTCGCTGCAGGAAGCAGACCAAGCTGTATACATGTGGCAAAACATCCGGGATTGGCAATATGTCCTGCCCTGGCTATCTCTGCCCTGTTTATTTCAGGAAGACCATATATATAGTCATTGCCTGGAGCCTCAAGACGGAAATCCTGTGCAAGATCTATTATCTTTACATTATCGGGTATTTCATTATCCTCAATAAACTGCTTGCTCTTTCCATGTCCGAAGCAGAAAAATACAACATCCACGTCCTCAAAAGGCATACTGTCTGTAAAACGAATGTCTGTCTCGCCGAACAGCCCCTCATGTACATCGGTAATCATGTTGCCGGCATTGCTGCTGCTGTTTACAAACACAATCTCTGCATCAGGATGATTTACCAATATGCGTAGAAGCTCACCGGCTGTATATCCTGCTCCTCCCAATATTCCTATTCTTACCATAGTTGCTTTTATATCTTATTGTCACTCGGTGCCAGTCCCCATGTAAGAAGATACACCCACAGTCCTACCGTGCCACACCATATCAAAGAGAATACAACGATGCGCACAATCAGGGAGTCTATTTCAAAGTATTGGGCTATACCACCGCAAACGCCACCGATTTTCTTGTCTGTACTTGACAAATAAAACTTTTTCATTTATGCCATTATTGATTTATAGATGACACATAGGATACAGGCATTGTGAATTTAAGAATTGCATATACCTGTCCTGCGTATCAGTTTATTTATTTCCTTTCATCAGGATGAAGCGAATAGTAAGCACGCAACGGCGTGGATGTCACCTTTATGAAGCCTTTTGCCTCATCACTGGTCCAGCCTTTCTGTGTCTCGCCATACTCACCGAACTTGTTCTTGACAAGATCATCGGGTGTATCGGCTCCCACCGTCTGAAATCCGTAAGGACGCAGCTCCAACGTAACCGTACCGTTTACATTCCGCTGACTGCTTGTGAGCATCGCTTCTATATCCGGCATCACAGGCTCAAGATACTGGCTCTCATGCAAAAACATTCCATACCAGTTTGATACCTGATCTTTCCAATACTGCTGCCACTTAGAGAGCGTATATTTCTCCAAAAACCTATGGGCTGCTATAATAAGCATAGGAGCAGCTGCCTCAAAACCGACACGTCCCTTTATTCCTATAATCGTATCACCGACATGACAGTCGCGCCCAATGGCGTATGCGGCACCGAGTTCTTCAACTTTCTGTATGGCAGCTATCTTGTCCTCATATTCCTTGCCGTTGACAGAGCACAGTTCGCCATGCTTGAAACCGAGACTTACAATCTCCGGTTCTGTCTTTACCGGATGCTTAAGATATGCGCTTTCCGGCAGTCCTTGAGTAGAATCGAGGAGCTCGCCGCCACATATACTTGTACCCCAGATACCGACATTGTATGAATATTTAAGTTTTGTAAAGTCAGCTTTAAATCCATTGGCATTGAGATAGTCGACCTCTTCCTTACGACTGAGATTGCGGTCGCGTGTAAGAGTGATTATTTCCACACCGGGAGCCATTACAAGAAACGTCATGTCAAAACGTATCTGGTCATTGCCTGCTCCCGTAGAACCGTGGGCAATGGCATCGGCTCCTATCTCCTTTGCATATCGGGCAATGGCTATAGCCTGGAATATACGCTCTGAAGAAACTGATATGGGATAGCAATTGTTACGCAACACGTTGCCATAAATCATATACTTGAGCGATTTCTCATAATATTCCTGCGTCACGTCAAGGGTAACATATTTCACCGCTCCCAGCTTATAAGCATTCTCCTCGTTGGTTTTCAGCTGCTCGTCACTGAAACCTCCGGTATTTGCACAAGCTGCATAAACGTCATATCCCATTTCCTTGGTGAGATACATCACATTATAACTCGTGTCAAGACCGCCACTGAAAGCAACAACTACTTTTTTCTTTGCCATATCACTATTGTTTTTATTGATTTTCCGTATTCTTTATTCTCTCTTTCACATCGTCCGGCAACTCTATCGGCAACGTGTCACCATGATGTTCATCCGGGTCATATAACATTCCTGTACATATACAGTAACGCCTGTCGGTGCGCTTCAACACATCCACATTCACACACCCGTCGCATCCGCGCCAGAAAGCCTCATCGTCCGTAAGGTCGGCAAAGGTCACAGGTATGTAACCCAACTGCGTATTCATGCGCATCACCGCCGAACCGCTTGTAAGACTGAAAATCTTTGCCTTGGGCCAACGTGTCCTGGCAAGAGTGAACGTCATGTCCTTTATACGCTTGGATACGCCGAGCCCCCTGAAATCAGGATGTACTATAAGTCCGGATGTCGTGACATAATGTTTGTTCCCCCATGTCTCTATATAGCTAAAACCTGCCAACCTGTCACCACACAGAGCTATAACCGCCTTCGTCTCTTTCATCTTCGTGGCGAGATACTCATGTGTACGCTTTGCAATGCCGGTGCCGCGCACTTTGGCAGCGGCTGTAATCGTTTCAAGAATGGTGTCCACGTATTTTTCATGTGAAGCGTCAGCCACCATCACCTTTATTTCTTCCATTCTGTTTATTGTATAATATTCTTTACTTTTTTGTATTTGTCTTCAAAAAGCAATATCTCTTTCCTCTTCCTATGCAATATTGGGAATGGCATTCCGCAACGCTTCTATCACGTCCTCATCACGCACTCCCTGCTTTATCACTATAAATATGGTATCGTCACCGGCTATTGTTCCGAGAATATAGGGATTGTCGCTGTTGTCTATATTATATGCTATACTGCTGGCATATCCCGGGCGGGTCTTTATAACGCCCATGTTTCCCGAGAAATTTATAGACAGAAATCCGGACACCTGCAACATCTCCATGGCAGAACGAGGCGTGGAGACACGTTTATACATGGTCTCATTGGGCAGCACATATACATATTTTCCGTTCATGCTTGCCGCCTTTGCCACCTTCAACTGCTTCATGTCACGGCTCAGCGTTGCCTGTGTAAGTTTGAAACCTTCCCTCTCCAATGCCCTGAGCACCTCATCCTGACTGCCAAGTTCCATACTTGATATTATCATCTTGAGTGCTTCAAGCCTGCTGTTCTTTATTCCCATAGCAAGTATATTTATACCGTTACGGCTGCAAAATTATACACTTTCGCATAAACAAGCAAATATTTATGCACATTTCTGCATAAACTTTCAAACAAAACAAAGTAAAATGACTGTCATAGAAATAAACAGTCACTATAAGAACAAGGTATTTATTACCGTTTTATCAGAACATATCCCAGCCGGTGGGTTATGCCTTTTCTGTTTAAAGAGCGTAAAACATACATCCCGTCGGCTATATTACTGATGTCCGCATGGCTGCCACGATACGGAATGGTGGCGACTGATTTTCCTTCAAGTGTCTCTAATATTATATAAGGTGCATCAAGTACTTTGCCTTTTGACGGAAGTCTTAAACGGTTTCCTTCGTTCTTTATTATCTTTGTCGCAGCATAATGTGACCGGGATACGGTCAACTGCAAAGCTGTGCTTTCATTTCCATACCTGTCAACAGCAGTAACGGCATAATATAGCGGACGCGTTTTGCCATTACGCACCACAACATCATTATCATGCAACCTGCAGACTAACAGATTCGCGGCATCGTCGGTATCAACAGGATAATCACTGCTCGCATATACATTATAAGTAAGATATGGCGAACGGCTGCGGTCGGTCCCATTGTTCCATTCTATGACATCATATTCCGAAATGTTCTTCACCTTAATTTCCGTAGGTGGAAGAGGCGGTTCCATGCCATGGCATGTCATAGGAGGTACGAGCGACGGATGAATATTGAAATGGTGCGACACAAAATCATACAATCCTTTTGTATTATCCGTAAAGAACCTGCTGCGAAAGAATGCACACCCCATCCCCATACTGCGAAGCGTATACATCTGCCTTGTTATGTCGCTCAACTGCCAGTCTGCTTCTTTTGGAGAAAGGAAATATATACCAAGCCCGGGGACAACTGTCTTCCCGCTGCTGCGCATTGCCCAGTCGTCGGCAAATGGAAAGAACTGGTTGTCACGGAAATACATCATCGGATATATCTGGTCCATAAGCCCCTCCTTCATCCATAGCTCAACATCCTGACATCCTTTGTTAAAGGCATTCCAGCCACGGCTGGAATAACGGCTCAAATCATTGAGCTTACCTATAGGCGAACAACTTATCTTCACCCAGGGCTTTATGTTCTTCACCGTATCATGCACACTGCGTACTATGCGGGTAATGTTCTCACGCGCCTTATTCCGCGGCACATCGAGCTTCATATTTTCCGGATATCTTATATAATCCAAATGGATGCCGTCTACATCATACCGTTCAGCAATCTCCAGACAAATGCCTGCAATATATTTTGCCGTCTGCGGAACAGCAGGATTCATATAGCCTTCAGCCTTTTCCCTCATCATAAGAGACGGATGCACTGCACGCAATGCCTTACAACCATATCCGTTCCATTTCCCTACCGGAACCGTAACTACCCATGCCTGTATCTCCATGCCGCGTTTGTGACATTCCTCAACGGCAAAAAGCAAAGGGTCGTAACCCGGCGACTTACCCGGTATGCCGGACATACATCCGTCCCACGGCTCGTACTTTGAGGGATAAACAACCATTCCCCTTGTTCTCACCTGAAAAAGCACCGTATTTATATTTGCTTCTTTCAGCTTGTCAAGAATACAGACAAGCTCTTCTTTCTGACGTCTCACACCTTCCGGGGTACGTGCATAGGTACGAGGCCAGTCAAGACCGCCAATGGTTGTGAGCCATACTGCCCTTACTTCATGCTTGGGATGAGACAATAGCATGAAATCCCCTGCATCAGCCTTCGCCGGAACATCGGCAGACGACATTCCGCACAGCATGATATTGAACACAAGCAACAATATGGCTCTTTTCATCGGCTCACTTCCTTTTGTAATATCTATTCAGGAACAGCATATCTGCTGCCATACTGCCTTACAATATCTTTTGCAACGCTTTCGGGATAGCCGGGACGCGCCACTTTGGCACCAAGTCCAGTCTTTGTCCTTGTGAACTTTCCGTCTTTCTCCGGTTTGACAGCCATGTCGTTATACTTCACAATAAGATATATTGCAAGCTCATTCCAACGGTCGAGCATCTGCTGCGCCACCGTGTTACTGTAGTCATTTAGATATTTCACCGCATCTTCCTGACTGTTCCCGTACAGAGACAATGCCTTCTTTTCCACCTCCGGCTGATTGGCAAAATAACTGTTGTCCAACGAGTCACGGACTTCCTTCAACGAGGGGAACATCAGTGAATAACGCGGATAAACCATATTGCTAACCCAGTTACATACCCAAAAAGCATTTTTATTGCTGAATGTAACGGCATCGGCGCCCTTGGTGTTATAGCATTCCGGACGTACCGTGTTACCGCAATACACGGGTGTATAGGCAACCATGTTGCCGTCGTCGTTGCCAAACCACAGAATACCGCCTATCTGACGCGGCAGCCATGAGCGCAACTGTGCCACATAGGAAAAAGCCGACTGCTGTGTAGATATCGGACGTTCATTGAAATACTTCTTTCCATCTACCGTATATGTAAGAGGCGTAGGACGGTAAGGCATGTCCCAAACGCCTTTCCCCGGATCTTTATCAAGCGAGAAAGGAGTGCCTTCGTAATGGTCGCGCATACATGCCTCCATATCTTGCAGGCTGACCTTACGCTTTGGAACAATCCAAAGAGGCAGAGGTTCCGTATTTTCAAGCTTTCCTTCAACATAAGGGATATAACGGTCCATGCCGTCAGAGAAATGATTGAAGAAACTCCATACACGTGCATCGCATATACGCCTGCCCGAGAAATCAGGAACGGCATAGGCTTCGCAGAAGCTGAAATCCTTGTCCTCACCGTCAAACCAGCCCATCCTGCGCGCATAACCGATACAGTCGTCAGACACAATCACATTCTTCTTGTCCTTCTTATTGAAAGTCCTTATCCTGCTTTGGTTGGCATGTGCACAAATGGCATCATCGGGTATACGCAGCGCAACCCATACAACTCCCTTGCTTCCGGGACCCTTTCCCATCATCTCCATTATCCATGCCTCGTTCGGATCGCATATTGTAAATGTCTCTCCTTCCGAACAATAGCCGTAAGTCTCCGTAAGTTCCGTCATCACCTTTATCGCCTCACGTGCCGTCTTCGAACGCTGCAGTGCTATATATATCAGCGAACCGTAGTCCAGAATGCCAGTGGTATCGACCATTTCCTCACGTCCTCCGAACGTTGTCTCACCAATAGACACCTGATATTCATTGATATTGCCGATTACGTTGTACGTCTCTTCCGCCTCGGGTATTTCACCGTGATACTCGTTTGTATCCCAGTCGTAAACCTTCCTCATCTCTCCTTTCGGATGCTTTCCTGCCGGAAAGTGACACAAACCGATAAACATACCATAGTCATCGGCACTGTAAGAGCACATCACCGAACCGTCCTTGCTTGCTTTTTTACCCACGATAAGGTTTGTACATGCCTCTACGTAAACTGTACCTGCCACCAATATGGATAAAAGAATAAATACTTTCTTCATTGTCTATTGTTTATTCTTTAATATTTAAAATTTGTATTATAAACGGCGCTGTTGCCGCAATTGTCCGTCACAATGAGCTTCAGGCGGTGCCCACCGCCTGTCCTCTTAACCGGAACATCCTTCAGGCGGCATTGTATCACGTTGCTTTTTTCAAGTTTTTCAAACAGCACGAAGTTGCCGTCCACATAACCTTTGAACGACTTTATTCCGCTTCCGGTATCGTACATTGAGAAACGGAGCAGCGTACCTGATACTGTCCCGGGACTTATAACAGGCGGTGTGTCGTCATATTCAACCGTATATGACGCTCCCAACTCGCGCATTCTGCCCGCCACCCAGCCATTTTCGTAAACCGGTTTATTGAAACCGGCGGAACCGTAGCTTCCGGATATGTACAGCTTTGACGGGTCTTTAACCTTACGGTTCAGCCTGATACTTATTTCCGCCCAGCCGAAAAGCGGGTATGAAGAGCCATAAAAAGTGTATGTGTCCGAGACACTTCCGGGACGTGACATGCGCTTCGGAGAAAGCTCTATGTCATCCGCCAGCATGCCTTGGGGCAACTTCAGGCGTGCGCCGTCTATGCGCAGGATATTAACATTGGCATATTTCATGATGTAAGGGGACACAGGTTTGCGCACAGCCGGTATCGACTGTTTCTTGCCAAGCACGCTGAATGTATACTGCCTTGTGTTGCCGAATATGTCGGATATTGTATATACAAGGTGATAAACACGCTCTTCATTAAAATCAACATATCCCCTGTTGCCGTCAGTATGTATCACAGGAAGCGTGTTTCCCGGCTCTGCAAACGACTTCATGAACCACACTCCCGTACGGCAGAAATGCCTGTAATCACCCCAAGAGTTTACATAGCGGTTAAATCTGACGGGTATGCGGTCTACATCACTGCTGAAAACAACTTTTCCATCTACGGTAAGTGTTGTCCGCCTTATGCCCAGTCTGCCAAAGCTATCCTCCATGTAATCATTTGCCCAGATGCCAAATCCAACCTTTCCCCATGCTGTAAAGCCGCGTGTAAGGTTTGTGGACGAAAAGCCGTATGTCTGCTTGTGCGACGCTCCCATAAACACTCCCTCGCCCTCAAGGGGATAAGCCATGAACGAATGTGCAATGGGAGGCGTCGTGTCCTTTACATATTGCCTGAGCACATCCAACGGGTCAAGCATGTCACCCGTCTGCGTGTCGTGAAGCTCAAGATGCAGATGAGGTGCCGTACTGGCACCCGTATTTCCGCTTACGGCAATAAACTGCCCTTGTGAAACAGGAAAGTCGGTAGGTTTCAGCCGCACATCTGCAATGTAACTTTCGTTCTGATACTGCCACTTCCGTACCATTGCCGACAACTGCGGGACAAATCTGTCGAGGTGACAATAAACACTTGTATATCCTTCGGGATGCGTTACATATACGGCATTGCCAAAACCGGAAAGCCCCACCGTCACCCTGCTCACATATCCGTCTGCAATAGAAAACACCGGTTTGCCGACAGCGTTGCCGGTACGGACATCTATTCCGCCATGGAAATGGTTGGGACGAGGTTCTCCGTAGTTGCCTGCAAGGCTCAGGGGAAAGTTCACCGGCGAGCCGAAACTCAAAGCCGATGCAAGGACTATGGCTGATATAATACTTGACACGCCGTCACATTATTTTATGTTCAGCATGCCTTGAAACTCATATCAAGCCCCTTTACCGAATGGGTCAGTGCCCCCACGGACACGAAATCCACACCACACTCGGCATAGTCGCGTATCGTATCGAACGTTATACCGCCGCTCGACTCCGTCTCATACCTGCCACCGATAAGATCTACGGCATTCCTGGTTTCTTCAACCGTAAAGTTATCCAGCATTATACGGTTCACGCCACCCCTGTCAAGCACCTGGCTAAGCTCGTCCATGTTGCGCACCTCTATCTCAATCTTCAGGTCCAGACCTTTCTCTTTGAGGTAATCATGACAGCGGTTTATGGCATTTGCTATTCCCCCTGCAAAGTCTACATGGTTGTCTTTAAGCAAAATCATGTCAAAAAGACCAATCCTGTGGTTCATTCCTCCACCAATCTTCACAGCCTGCTTCTCAAGCATACGCATTCCGGGAGTAGTCTTGCGCGTGTCGAGGACATGTGTTTTCGTTCCCTCCAGCTTCTTGACATACTTGTTTGTCATCGTGGCAATACCGCTCATACGCTGCATTATGTTAAGCATAAGCCTTTCAGTCTGGAGCAGCGAGCGCACCTTTCCCGTTACAATCATCGCCACATCGCCTTTCTTTACGGCAGCCCCGTCGTTGATAAGCACCTCTACAACCATTGTCGGGTCAAAACGGTTGAAAACCTTTTTTGCCACTTCCACGCCTGCCAATATACCGTCTTCTTTTATAAGCAGCTGCGATTTGCCCATGGCATCGTCGGGTATGCAGCAAAGGGTTGTATGGTCTCCGTCTCCTATATCTTCTTTGAATGACAAGTCTATCAGCAAGTCTTCAAGTTCATTTACTGTAAGCATTATTGTTTATTGTTTTATATTAAAGTCTATCTGTGATTATATCGTATGCCGACATGATGAAAGAGCCGCACTGCTATATAGCCATGGCAGCCGACCCTTTACATTTGTCAGACAGTATATATGTATTAAAGATATATGCCGAAGCCAACACGCAGACCTATCTTTGAATAATCCGAATGGTTCTTGAATGACTGGTCGTAGTATATTGCCGGCTCTATTGTAACCGTCTTGCTTACAAAGAAGGCATATCCCACTTCTATACCGGGCATGATATCGTTATAGTTATGGTTGGCATGCAGAAGCTTTGCATTAACGCCAAGATACAACCCGTTCTGTATTATATAATAACGGCCGCCGACACCTACCGAAATATAGTCTGCCACATCGTCGTTTCCGTTGTGCTGATAAGCAGCCTGTGCCGTAAGCATAAGGTTGTCTGCAAACAGATAACCTGCCTTTGCCTCTATTCCGAGGTTAAGGTCCTCAACACCGCTATAGCTCAAATCAAGTCCTGTAAGAGATGCTCCCACATACTTCTTGCCCTGCTCGAACTGGGCAAATCCCGACAATGTCATTGTCAAGGCAACAAACAGCATTACTAATTTCTTCATAATTACAAATTTAATATTAAGGTGAATAATAAGTCAAGCATCATTTATGAACACGTCTGTACCACGCAACAAACCATGCAACAGCCACTATAAGCACACATCCGCCTACACCATATCCGACGGTCATGCCCATATTAAAGGCATTTCCTGATACGACAATGAACGTGGAACATACAACTGTCATGAACAGAGCAGGCAACAGTGTTATGATGTAGGGCTTGCCACTGCGCACCAGATATACGGTTATCGCCCACAGCGTGAACACTGCCAGCGTCTGGTTTGCCCATCCGAAATAGCTCCATACCACATTGAAGCCGTCCTTATCGGCAATGTTGAAACAGAGCATGCCCATGGTTACGGCAAACAGCGGTACACATATATATATACGCTTCCTTATGGTACGCTGTTCCATATTCAGGAACTCGGCGATTATAAGGCGCGCACTTCTCAAAGCCGTATCCCCACTTGTTATGGGAGCCGCAACGACACCGAGCAATGCAAGAATTCCTCCTACAGTTCCAAGCCAACCGCCGGAAACGGCTACAACAACCTCCGGAGCCTGCAACGTGTCTGACACTCCAAGCTCACCTGCCGCTCCTCCATAGAAGAAATAGGAAGATATGGTTGCCCATACCAAGGCAACAAGACCTTCGGTTATCATCGTGCCATAGAACAAGGGACGCCCGTCTTTCTCGCTTTCGATACATCTTGCCATAAGCGGACTCTGCGTTGCATGAAATCCGCTGATAGCCCCGCACGCAATAGTTATGAACAGACAGGGGAATATAGTGCCCTGCGACGGGTTCATATTGGCAAGTCCGTCGGTTATCTCAGGCAGCTCCGGCCATTTTACAAACAGCACAACCATCAGCGCAACCGCCATAAAAAGCATGGAGACGGCAAAGAGCGGATATATCTTTCCTATAATCTTGTCTATAGGCAACATGGTTGCTATGATATAATATACAAAGATTATAACACACCATATATACACCCACGTAACCGAGTTGCCGGTGATATTGCCGAGTATAAGCGCAGGACTGTATACGAAGACCGCCCCGACCATGATAAGGAGGAACACCGAAAAGACAAGCATAACCCTCTTGGCCGTCTGCCCGAGATAATGTCCTATAATCTCCGGAAGCCCTGCCCCGCCGTGCCTCATGGACAGCATGCCGCTGAAATAGTCGTGAACGGCTCCGGCAAAGATACATCCTATCACAATCCACAGATATGCAGAGGGACCGAACTTGGCACCCATTATCGCACCGAAAATTGGTCCGGTTCCAGCTATATTAAGGAATTGTATCATAAAGACCTTCCACCGTGGAAGAACAATATAGTCAACACCGTCTGCCTTATTGACAGCTGGAGTGACACGGTTGTCCGGTCCAAACACTCTCTCAACGACCTTGCCGTATACAAAGTATCCGGCAACCAATGCCAAAAGGCTTATTATAAAAGAAATCATATTTCTGCCTACTGTGTATTATAATATGCAAAAATACGTATTTAATTTGATATATAAAAATATATAGGGGCTTTTGAACGGATAAGTTTTATATGCAATAGGCAGGTTCATGAACCGGAACGTGTCATCGGCTCATAAACCTGCCCAACCTATAAACAAACAAAACTCACACACTTAACAACTTAACCAGAAGCTCATCCTTATCAGGATGCTTGTCGATACTTATCGTATCGCCCTGCTTAATGTCTCCGTTAAGCAGAATATCGCAGACACTGTCCTCGATATGACTTTGGATTGCCCTCTTCAGAGGGCGGGCACCATACTGTCTGTCGTATCCTTTTTCCGCAACGAACTCTTTCGCCTTATCCGTGATTGTCACGCCGTAGCCCATTTCGGTAATACGTCCGAACAGTTCGGACAGCTCTATGCCGATAATCTTCTTTATAGCCTCCAGCCCCAGCTGGTCAAAGGTTATTATCTCGTCCAGACGGTTCAGGAATTCAGGACTGAACTGTTTGTTGAGGCTTTTCTGTATTATTGAACGTGCATGCTCATTGTGCATGTCGTCACCGGACTGCACCGAAGATGCCGGTCCGAAACCTATTCCATGCCCGAAATCCTTGAGCTGGCGCGTGCCGACGTTGCTTGTCATGATGACAACGGTGTTGCGGAAGTCCACCAACCTGCCGTAGCCGTCGGTGAGACGTCCCTCGTCAAGAACCTGCAACAGCATGTTGAACACGTTGCCATGGGCTTTCTCTATCTCGTCGAGCAGAACGATTGAATAAGGATGACGGCGCACTTTCTCCGTAAGCTGTCCGCCTTCCTCATAGCCTACATATCCTGGAGGAGCGCCGACAAGGCGCGATGTGTTGAAACTCTCGCTATATTCGCTCATGTCAACGCGTATGACAGCATCGGGCGAACCGAACATAAACTCGGCAAGCTTCTTTGCCAGATATGTCTTTCCCGTACCTGTAGGTCCGAGGAACATAAATGCTCCTATGGGACGGTTGGGGTTCCGCAGTCCCAAACGGCTGCGCTGTATTGCCTTGACAATCTTCTCTATGGCACTGTCCTGCCCTATCACCGCACCGCGAAGCTCATCTCCCATGCCCTTGAGCCTTATGCCTTCCGCCTCTTCCATCTGCTGTGCCGGGACGCCTGTTATGCGTGACACGACATCAGCCACATCGCCTGCACCGATGCTTTCACGCACGTCATTGTCGCCGTTGGCATAGTCTTCTCTCAGTTTCTCAAGCTCCGCCTCCAGCTCGCACTGCTTGTCGCGATAGCTTGCGGCAAGCTCAAAATTCTGATTGTGCACGGCTGTCTGCTTCTGTTCCTTCACATAGGCTATCTCTTTTTCCTTTTCCCTTATCTCCGGCGGCACCTGTACATGCTTGAGATGCACATGTGCACCAGCCTCGTCCATGGCATCTATCGCCTTGTCGGGGAAGAACCTGTCAGTGACAAAGCGGTCTGTCAATTTGACACATGCCGCCAATGCCTCTTCCGTATATGTCACATGATGATGACTTTCATAGCGGTCTTTTATATTATGCAGTATCGTGAGGGTCTCTTCTTTAGTCGTCGGCTCCACGATAACCTTCTGGAAGCGCCGCTCAAGGGCACCGTCCTTCTCTATCGACTTGCGGTATTCGTCGAGCGTTGTGGCACCGATACATTGTATCACACCGCGTGCAAGTGCCGGCTTCATTATGTTTGCGGCATCCATGGAGCCGGGTGTAGAGCCTGCCCCTATTATAGTGTGTATCTCGTCGATAAAGACTATGACGTTTGGATTTTTCTCTATTTCCTGTATCAAGGCACGGACACGCTCTTCAAACTGCCCCCTGTACTTCGTCCCGGCGACAATTGCCGTCATGTCAAGACTTATGACACGCTTGCCGAAAAGTATGGGTGATGTACGGTTTTGGGCTATGAGCTGTGCCAGTCCTTCCACGATAGCACTCTTTCCCACACCGGGTTCGCCTATGAGAACGGGATTGTTTTTCTTTCTACGGCACAGTATTTCCGTAACGCGGAGCATCTCCTTGTCACGCCCCACGATAGGGTCGAGTTTGCCTTCAGCAGCCGCCTTGGTTAGGTCTACGCCAAACTTGTCGAGCACGGGGGTGCTCCCCTGCTTGCCCTGAGGGCGCGTTGCAGTAGGCTGCTGGCGCTGGTTACGGTTGCCGCCTGCTGCCTCAAAGCCGCCGTTGTCATCGTCTTCCTCATCGGGAATGTCCAGCCCGTCCTGTATATGGTTTGCCTTTTGCTGGAAAAAAGCCAGTGTATCTTCGTAGTTCATATTGTTCATTTCTAATATTTCCTTTGCCCCGTTGCTTGCAGAGTCATGCAGTATGGCAAGCAGCAGGTGGCTCTCGTCCACCATCTGCCGCGACTGTACACGCGCCTCAAGCACCGACATCTTCAAGATGCGGCTTGCCCTGTCGTTGAGCACAAGCTCGTGTGTGTTGAACGGGCGTTCCGGCTCGTCCTCGCGCACCCTGGTCTCAAGCTCGCCCTTTATCGTCCTGAAGTCTATGTCAAGCTGCAACAAAAGGTCATGAACGGGTCCAGCCTTGTCGCGCAATATGCCCAACAGGAGATGCTCGGGACCCACAGACTTGCTTGCAAGCCGTGCAGCCTCTTCCCTGCTGAAGGCAAGTATCTGCGACACTTTCGGTGAAAATTGACTTATCATTGTATCTCGTTTCCTTTCTTTTTTTAATGTGACATGCCGATACGGCATGAGTGCCGCACCGCTAAACGGCAATATACCGCCATATATACCATAAACAAAATGCGTGCCAACATATACAAAACATGGCAAAAGGTGGCATTACGGTTTACAGGAGGTGGCATTTCACAGTCCAAAAGGTGGCATTTTAGCTCCTAAAAGGGCACCTTTGGGACTGTAAAAGCACACCTTTTCTATTCGTAAGTTTAAGCGTTCTGCTACAAAGACATTTATTATTTTACAGCCGGATACAGGCATGGCTGTAAGTAAACACACATTGTTTACTTACAATTTTCAGGAAGAAAAAGATGAGAAACTTACCAGACGGCGTGTCTCGATTTCATATCAAGATATTTGTTTATGACATCCACCGACAGGTTTTCGGGCGTTGTGAGAAGGCTCATTATGCCGTTCTGCCTCAGCAAAGATACTATCAGCCTCTGCTCGCCGGCAAACTTCTCGGCTATGACGTGGCGGTAGTAGTCTTCTGTATCTGTTGGTTTTGAGGCAATATAGTCTTTCATTTCCCTGTCTTCAAAGAACACCACGAGAAGACGGTGGCGGCTATTGAGCTGTCTGAGATATGGCAGACAACGCTCCATGGATGTCTTTCCGCTGAAATTTGTATAAAGAATGAGCAGCGAACGCTTGCTGACATTCATGTTGATGTTTGCCACAAGCTCTGAATAGTCGGTCTCTCCAAAGGTTGTCTCTTGGGAATAAAGACATTCAAGCAGGCGCTGCATCTGTCCTGAACGTGCCGAAGCGGGAAGACAGGTGTCAAACTTGTCGTTGAAAGTAATCAGTCCTGCCTTGTCTTGCTTGCGTATAGCAACATAGGAAAGGACAAGCGATGCGTTTATGGCATAGTCGAGAAGCGTCATTCCGTGAAAGGCATGCTGCATTACGCGTCCCTTGTCTATCACGGAAAACATCTGCTGAGAGCGCTCATCCTGATAGACATTGACCATAAGGCGGTTGCGGCGCGCCGTGGCACGCCAGTTTATCGTGCGGTAGTCGTCGCCCTCGACATAGTCGCGTATCTGTTCAAACTCGGTGTTGTGCCCCACCCTGCGTATTTTCTTCACCCCCATGTCGCTGAGGCGGTTGCTTATGGCAAGCAGCTCATAGCGGTGAAGCATGAGAAACGACGGATATACCTTGACATCCCCGGGTTTACCGCATGTAAACCTACGACAGACACAGCCGACGGGCGTGGACACGAAGACACGTATATGTCCGAAGCCACAGACCCCGCGCCGCGTTGGGCGCAGCATATACGACACGGTCTTGCCCTCGCGTGCCCTAAGCGCAAGGCGGAAGTCTATGTCACGGCGCTGGAATACGAAAGGTATTTCATCTATGACACTAAGTTTTATATCAAAAGGATACGAGCTTTCCACACGCAGGCTCACCTCATTGTCATCGCCATTGGAAAACCTTGCGGCACAGCTGCGCCATGCCGTTATGCCCTTCCGGCTCCAGAGCATGACGGCTTCCGCAGCAACGGCGATGCAGAAAAGCGCAAGAAGCCACCTGCCGGCAGCATAGAGCGGCGGCAGGAAATATCCTCCGGCAATTATAAGTATTATGACTGTGGATATGAGATAGAACCTTCGTGTAAGATACATCTTTTGAAATAGTGTTATAAAGCCCTGTATATGTTATTTGGGAACCTCTACCTTGTCCATCAGCTTCTGAACAACCTTCACAGGAGAGTATCCTTCCATCTCCGCCTCAGCCGTAAGTATAAGGCGGTGGCTTAATATCGGCGGTGCAACAGTCTTGATGTCTTCAGGCGTAACAAAGTCGCGTCTGCAGAGCATGGCGTAAGCCTTCGAGGCACGGAGCATTGAGACGGAAGCGCGCGGCGATGCTCCGAGGAACACGGCACGCGATGTACGCGTCTGCCTTACTATCTGTACAATATACTGCAACAGCGAACTGTCCACGACCACGCTGCCAACCATATCGCGAAGCTGCAACAGTTCGCTGCGCGAGATGACCGGTGCGACATCGTCAAGACGCACAAATGCGGCATTGGCGTGATGCCGTTCAAGGATTGCCGTTTCATCGTCTGCCGACGGATATCCCATGTCTATCTTCATGAGAAAGCGGTCGAGCTGTGCCTCGGGAAGCTTATATGTGCCCTCCTGCTCCACGGGATTTTGCGTGGCAATTATGGTATAGATATCATCCATGCGGCGGGTTACGCCGTCTATTGTCACCTGGCGCTCTTCCATAACCTCGAACAATGCTGCCTGTGTCTTTGCCGGAGCACGGTTTATCTCGTCCACAAGGACCATGTCTGCAAAGACCGGACCTTTATGAAAGTCAAACTCCGAGGTCTTCACATTGAACACCGTTGTACCGAGGACATCACTCGGCATGAGGTCTGGAGTGAACTGGACGCGCGAAAAGTGCAGGTCTGTCAGCCGGGACACAAGGCGTGCAAGGAGTGTCTTTGCCACACCGGGCACGCCTTCAATAAGCACATGACCGTCGGCAAGTATACATGTAAGCACCAAATCCACGGCAGCGTCCTGTCCTATGACAATCTGCGATATGCGGTCTCTCAGCAGCTGCATCTTCTCACTGAAAGCTGTAAGGTCTGTTCTCTGTTCCATATCTTTATATTATTTTGTTTATTATCATGTTCATATTGTCTATATAGAGCCTGACACCATACTCGGTGACGTTGCTCTCACGGTCTGCGACCTTGCGTATGTCGGATATAATGTTTTCCACTTCCTCAAGCCTAAGCCCGGTACGCGAAGATATCACGGAGAACGAGTGGCGGTCTGCATCCCTATCTGTAATGTCTACCATAAGCAGGCGGCGAAGTTCCTCGGCAAAGAAGGCAAACTTCTTGCGCACGATATCGGAATGGTCCTTATTGTGATAATAAAGTGTTCCTATGAGCTTTACAAACTCGAGCGAACGGTTTTGCGGCTGTTCTACAACGGGAATCACACGCTGGCGGCGGCGTGCGTTGAATATAAGAAACAATGTTATTACAAGCAGGGCAAGGTACAGTGCCGTACGCAAAGGCGGCTGTCCGAGAAAAAAGCGCAAAGGCGACGCTTCAGCGTCTGCCATGTCCTGCGTCTTCATATAGGAGGTGGTACGCACCACGTGATTATTGCTGATATGAGACATAAGACGGAAGATGTATTCTGACGTACTGCCGTCGAGTATGCCGTAGTTTGTAAACAGCAACGGCGTTGAAACGAGTATCACGCTGCCCTTACCGACCTTCTTCCTTATGGCAACGGGCAACCTACAGATAGGTTTTGTTGCGGGTTTTTCATCGGACAATGTGTCTGCCACGACATGTTCCACTACAACACCGTCTTCTCCGACTGTAGTTTCCGTAACATACTCCATGTCGTAGGATTCAAGAAATGCAAGAACTTCCGTATTATCAGCGCTGTCTGCCGTCATCAGGTCTTCTACCATCATTGAATATACAGGATATATGTTGTCTTTATAGACATCGTTATCCATGCTCCAATGTATCGTGTCACGGCTGCCGGAGGCATCGTTCTTTATCTTCCTCTTCAACGACGCTATGCTGAAATAGCCATATTTGAAGCATGCGCCGAAGTTCTTAATCATCAGACTGTCTGACGTTGTACTGTAAGTTTTGCTGTTTCCCGCTATCAGGACATTGCCGCCACGCCCCGCTATATCCTTTATTGCATCAACATCGGTCTTTGACAGGTTGACATCATCGGATATGATAAGGACGTTAACCTTGTTGCCGTCATGGCATATCCTGTAGAGCGTCTTGTCCGTAACGCTGTATCCAGACGGAACAGACTGCGACATGATGCTGTCGAAGACGTAGCACCCGAAAGGGTTCTTGTCTTTATGCGAGAACGTAGGAATCCATGAATAACGTTGCGGCAGGTTGAGCTGCAACGCAAACATCAGTATAAGGAGTACTGAAATGGCGATGATAAAGCTGCGGCTTATCTTCATTGTCCACCTCCTTCCGGTGTATTGCCGCCCGCATTCATTATGGCAATACGCAGCCGTTGCATCTCGTATGCAAGCTCTTCCGTTGCGGAAAAGTTGCCGTAACGCACGCGAAGGAAGTGATTGGAGAACGTACGGAACTCGGAAATCCTGACTTCGGCAGTATATTGCGACGGTGTTTTATACGGCTGCCAGTCGATGCGTCCTGCATCCGAAAGCTCTTTAAGGGCATAAAGATATGTCAGGCGCACCGCCTCACGATAATCATGCCGCTCCATGGCAAGGGCTATCTTTTCGGGGAAGTCTATTCCGTATATCGTGTCTTCCGTGACTTCATACTCCTGCACCGTCTTTCCGCCACGTCCGAACAGTGCCGGCTTCTTATAATAAATAAAGGCTGCCACGGCTGCAATAAGCACAATGCCGACAGAACACCAGATGAATGTGACGTTGTCCGAATAGAACCGGCTGCCGAATATGCGTGAAAACAAGTAGTCTATATGCATGTATATCCATTCGCGCAGGCTGAAATCCGACTGCACCATTTCGCGCGCATAGTCGTAATTATCATCGGCACGCCATGTATTGAGCACCGCCGTGTCTATCCTTAACGTATCGGATACATTGTTCAGCATATATGTATTCTGTACGGGTTAATAATCTTCAGTCTGCAAAAAGCCCGCTGTCGTCAGTGTTATTGTCCGAGAAGCGTTCAAAATTGTCCACATCACGCTCAACAGACATGCCGTCAATCTTATCTGCGGCGTGACCATACTGTATGCCTATTCCGGTATACATGAGTATGTATCCGACATACATACCGAACGCCTGAACCACTGCCAGCAGGTACATTATAATGACGTATACGGACGAAGTCACAATGCCTGCTCCCTCAGCTGTATCGGATACAATGAAGATACTGCGGGCTATCATCATGATATACCAAGGCATGGCTGACATGCCCGAGATTACCGATACGACTATATAAAGAACAAACACTACGGCAAAGATGCCTCCCCACGTCTTGAAACCGAGCCTGAGGGATTTTGACAGAGCCTGCATGACGGTTATGTCTTCTACAATATATGCGGGTAATGAAAGGCTGAGGGGTATAAAACAAACGACCAATGCAATAAAACACAGGACGAGAAAAACGGCAATGCCGCTATCTGAACCTGCCGCAACGGACAACAGGATGAAGACGGCGATAAATAGAGATACAAAGACCGTTACAATAAGTCCGAGGATAAACGAGCGTTTAATGCCTCTGAAAAGATAAGGGCGGAAGCTGCCCAGTGTAATTCCTTCCAGCCGTTCGTCACGTTCGTTATAAAGCCTCATCAGTCCGTAGGACAGCGACGAGCATAGAAGAGAACCGATACATGTCATCAGCATAAACACCGAATAGCCCGCTATAAGGGAAAAGAGTTCTCCCGAACCGGCATATACATCCTCACCTACCGCTCCCTTCAGGGTATATTCCATGAACGTGTTCATTCCCAATGCCTGCACCATACATACAGGCAGGATAAGGTAAAGAAGGAATTTTAACAACAGTCTGCCATTCTCCGACAGATAGTCGAATGTCGCGGAAAGTTTCTCACTGAATGAGCGCGTACGGTACAGTTCAATCTTTGCTTTTTGCATGACTTTCAATTTTATTTAGTTTACTGTTTATATGACGGGGCAATATGATAAAATAGAATATGACAAATGCCAAAGACAGCAATATGAAACCAAGCCTTATAAAGTATGGAAGCTCGGTATGCCGGGTGACAAATCCTTCGATAAATCCTGCCACAATGAATATGGGGACAGTGCCGACAACAATCTTAAGTCCGCGACGGGCACCACGGCGAAAGGACACAATGCGTGAATATGTTCCGGGAAAAAGCCAGCCGTTACCTAATGCAAGTCCTGCCGCACCGGCAACAACAATGGCGGATATTTCAAGCGTTCCGTGCAGAAACACTGCGAGAAAAGACTCACCGAGAAGTCCGTGCTGGCAGAAAAAGGTCTCGAAACAACCTATCATTATACCGTTATAGAAAAGGCTCCAGCCCGTTCCGATACTCGTAAACAGCCCTAAAACAAAAGTGCGGAACGCCACTCCTATATTATTAAAGGTTATAGTCAGGAACATGCCGGTCTCATCTCCTCCCGAATATACGTCCATTGGCTTGCCTTTGGCAATGTTCTCAAGGGTCATATCGACATAGCCGTCACCCAATATCACACGGACAAATTCCGGATCGGCAGCCTGTGATATTATTCCGATTACGGTGCTGACAAACATTATGAGGAAAGAAACAAGGAGCAAGCGCCGCTCATGATACATGACAAGGGGCACCTCATGCGTCCAAAACGTCAATATACGCGACCATTTCTCGCGCTTGTTTTTATAAATTTCGTTATGAATGGCAGACGCAAGGTTATTAAGATAGACTGTTATACGCGACTCCGGATAATGTGTCATGGCAAAGGCGAGGTCTGCCGTTATGCCAATATACACCTCTGCAAGCTCGTCGGGTGTATACCAGAAAGTGTCGTCCATGACATGTTCAGCTTTCTGCCACTTGTCTATATTGTTGCGTATGAAAACTATTTCTTTCATTATCAGTGACAAAAATATAAATTAATCGCTATATTTGCAACATATTTCAATAATAAATGGCTGCATCGGATATAATTACAGGTCAGTTTGTCCGCATATCACAGACACCTGCGAGCATAGGAGACCGTATAATGGCAAGGATTATCGACATGATTGTCATTGTGCTGTATGTGCTTTCTGCTTCTTTTATGATATTCAACATGCCTTCGTCCTTATCGGGTTTTGGCGATAAGATAGCCATTGTCATCACGTTTGCAGCATACCTGCCTGCTATTTTCTATTCTTTTCTATGCGAGACATTCAACAACGGACAGACTCTCGGAAAGAGAATAATGAAAACACGTGTAGTAAAAGCCGACGGCTCGACACCGGGTATCGGAGACTTTCTGATGAGATGGATGTTACTGCTTATAGACCTTCATATAAGTTGTATCGGACTTATTGCAATTATATGTACAAAGAAGAACCAGCGTTTCGGTGACCTTGCCGCAGGTACATTGGTCATAAAGCAGAAAGAATACAAAAAAATGCACATATCTCTCGATGAGTTCAGCTATGCAAGGAAAGACTACAGCCCCGTATATCCCGAAGCGGCGAAGCTGTCTTCCGGACAGATAGAAATAATAAGGAAAGCCCTCCAAGGTTCCGACCCTCGCAACGCACAACAGGCAGCACGTCTTTCCAAAAAGATACAGGACATGCTGGGAATAAAACCGGACGACAACGATGACAGAAAGTTCCTCACTACGTTGATGTACGACTATCAATATTATGTTCTTGAGCTCATATAATGGAAGCAGCCTGCAATGTCCATTATAAAAAAGGCATGTGACCCGTAGGGCATATATGTGAAAAACAAGAACATATATGTAACATGACAATGCACACATATATATAATAAGGTGAGACGTCATGACGTCTCACCTTATTATATATCTATACAGAAGTGTTTAATCTGTATTATTTTGTTTCTTTCTTTGCCGGAGCCGGTTTGTAAGCCTTGTTCAGACCGGCAATAACCTCATTGGTAATGTCGTATGCCTTGTCTGCATAAAGGATATTGTCACCTGCCTTACTAAGTATAAGTGCATACTTTTTGTCTTTGTTGTAAGCTGCAAGATAGTGCTGTATACTGTCTCTCAATGCTGTATTGAACTTTTCCGTTTCTGCCTGGAACTCGTTTCCAAGACGCTGCTGCAAAGCACGGAGGTCAGCATCCTGCTTCTGAAGACCCGCCTGCACAGCCTCTGCCTGCTGCTGAGTATACTTATTGCTTTGTATATCCTGCTGGAACTTTGCCGCAGCAGCCTGCAACGACTGTCCTTTTGCATTAATGGTATTCTGTATATTCTGGCTCTTCTTCTGAAGTATTAGCGAATATTCTTTACAAAACTTATACTGTGACATTATGGAATCAACTTCCACATAAGCAATCTTTGTGCCCACGGCATCAGCCGAGGCATGTGTTTTCTCTTCCACTTTCGGAGCCTGATTGTTACAAGCTGTCATGGCAACAGCTGCAAATGCAACCGACATGGTACGGATAATCGTTTTTTTCATTTTTGGATATTGTCTGTTTTTAATTATAAAGCTTTTTCTTCCGGCGTTCGTCCTTGTCTTGTTTCAGCACACAACCTATTTTCCGCTTACGCATATCGGGACTGTCACCAACATGATATGACGAGAAGCGCCCACCCTTACGCAGAACTATCTTTATGCACAATAACAGCATGGATATAGCAATTATTAACACGCTAAAGAGCAGAGTTTCTGTCATTTTTCTTATTTTTGCATGCAAAGATAATGATTTCTTTATGAATAAACTATAAAAAATAGATTAATAATGAATAAAAGTGACTTAAAACCCGCTTGTGTCTTTGAACATTTTGCAAAGATAAATGAAATACCTCGTCCTTCAAAACACGAAGAGAAAATGATTGAATATCTGAAGGAGTTTGGTGAAAGCAGAAACCTTGAGACAGTTGTAGACGAAACCGGCAACGTGATAATAAGGAAACCGGCGACAAAAGGACATGAGGACAGACAGACGATAATACTGCAAAGCCACATGGACATGGTATGCGAAAAGCTGGTTGAAGTGGACATTGACTTTACAAAAGACCCTATTCAGACATATATTGACGGTGAATGGATGAAGGCAAAAGGCACTACATTGGGAGCCGATGACGGCATAGGATGTGCCATGGAACTTGCACTGCTTGACAGCAACGACATCGAACACGGTCCGATAGAGTGTGTCTTTACAAGGGATGAGGAAACAGGACTTACCGGCGCAATGGGCATGAAAGCTGGTTTTATGACAGGAGACATGCTCATAAACCTTGACAGTGAAGACGAGGGACAGTTCTTCATCAGCTGTGCAGGAGGCATGACGACAAACGCAGTGTTCAGCTTCAAACGCGAAAATGCCCCTGAAGGATATTTCTTCATGAAGGCTTCGCTTAAAGGACTGAACGGAGGACACAGCGGAGACGACATAAACAAGAAACTGGCAAACGGCATTAAAATATTGTCACGCTTCCTTTATACGGAACAGGAGAAGCATGACCTTCGCCTTGTATCGTTCAATTCAGGACGCATGCACAACGCTATTCCACGCGACGGTGTCATCGTTTTTGCCGTACCTGCAGATGTAAAGGAAGATGTACGCATAGACTGGAACGTGCTTGTAAGCGACGTTGAGGAGGAATTTCATGTCACCGAGAAGAACATGGAGTTCCATTTGGAAAGCACGGACGAAGCACAGGTTCTGCCGAAAGAAACAAGCCGCAAGTTTATCATGGCTATGCAGGCTGTGGACAACGGTGTCTTCTCTATGTGTCAGGATGAGGCACTGTCGTGGATGGTTGAGACATCAAGCAACGTGGCAAGCGTGTCTACTGCCGACAACAGCATAACGGTTGTGGCTTCGCAGCGCTCAAACGTGATGAGTAACCTGCGCAATATGGGCAACACGGTTAAAGCTGTATTCCAGCTTGGCGGTGCAGAAGTGACACAGGGAGACGGCTATCCTGCATGGAAAATGAATCCCGACAGCAAACTTACAGCCATTGTTACAGAGACATACAGAAAGCTGTTCAACAAAGAACCCAAAGTTTTGGGCATACATGCAGGACTTGAATGCGGTCTGTTTGCAGAAAGATATCCCAATCTGGACATGGTATCATTCGGTCCTACACTGCGCGGTGTCCATTCTCCTGACGAACGTCTGCTGATACCGACCGTACAGACAGTATGGGATCATCTTCTTGAAATCTTAAAGAATATTCCTGCTAAATAATGGCGGAATATATGTCATATAAGTAAAAATAAAGGTGTGTCAAAACAATATACTGTCTTGACACACCTTATTTTATTTGTTCAACCGGTCGATTACAGCATGTCCTGAAGTTCCTGATATATCCTCTGGACCGGCAATCCCATTACATTGAAATAGCTTCCACAAAGCCCGGTAACCCCTATATATCCTATCCACTCCTGAATACCATAGGCACCTGCCTTGTCAAAAGGCTTGTAATTGTCGATGTAATAATCTATCTCCACATCTGTAAGTTCTTTAAACGTAACGTCTGTCGTCACGGAAAAGACACGGCGCGATGATGATGTCAGCAGGCAGACTCCTGTTATAACCTGATGCGTCCTGCCACTGAGCATCCTCAACATTCTCCGTGCATCTTCACGGTCCGCCGGTTTTCCCAATATCTCGTCACCGGCAATGACAACTGTATCTGCCGTTATAACAAGTGTATTTTCCTCCAGAGTATCAGTATAGGCATCTGCTTTCCTGCCGGCAATGTATGCCGCAACATCACACGACGGCGTATCCTCGGGGTATGTTTCAGATATACCGTCAATAACCTTTACTTCAAAATCAAGTCCCAGTCCGGCAAGCAATTCCTTACGCCGCGGACTGTTACTGCCCAATATTATCATATAGTTTCTGTCCATATCAATAAAAGCACCTCATTCTTGGCATTTCAACATATTCTTTATTTCTCCCTATTGTCAGGAAAGCATCACCAGCCAAACGCCCGGGCATCACTCATCCACTTTCCATGTACACGCAACACCTGCTCTATTATGTCACGTCCGCATCCCATACCACCGTTACGGCTGCTTATATATATGCTTATGTCCTTGATGTCCGGACAAGCATCGGCAGGACAGCACGGACATCCGCAACGTTTCATTATCTCATAGTCGGGTATATCGTCGCCAACATACAAGACTTCATCATCGGTTAATGAATATTTGGCAAGAAACTCTTCGTATGTCTTTATCTTAACCGCACACTTCATATACACATCGGCAACGCCAAGACCTGTATAGCGGCGGTAAACACTCTCCGTGCTGCCACCTGTCATTATGGCAATATGCAGTCCCTGCTTGCAGGCAAGCTGTATGGCATATCCGTCTTTTATATTCACCGTACGCATCGGTTCGCCATCCGGGTGCATCGGTATTACTTCCGAACTAAGCACACCGTCGACATCAAAGATGATTGCCTTTATCTTTTTCAAGTCATAATTTATCATTCTACTGTCCTTTCTGTCTTTCCGACATTTCATGTATACTACGGCTCATATTCTCGTATATATTCCTCAACAACGGCTCGGAAGCCAACATCTCAGCCTGGCGGTTTATCACATTGACATCGTAACGCACAGCTGGCCCGGTCTGCGCATCGGCCGGAGCCATTATACGCGACTTCTTAACTACCTCGTCTATAAGCGGATACATCACACTGAAAGGTATTCCGCATCCCGATAAAAGCTCCGAAGAGACAGAGAAGCAATGGTTCACGAAGTTAGAGGCAAACACAGCAGCAAGATGCAGCACACGCCTTCCTTCGGAAGAAAGCCCGTAAACATGGTCTGAAACAGTATGCGCCAAATCCATTGCAACCGACAACACAGCGTCATTATTGCCTTCGATGAAACAAGGAATAACGCGGAAATCAACCTCACGCTCCTTTGAGAATGTCTGCATGGGATAGAACACGCCATAATTCTGTGCCATGCCGTCAAATATATTAATGTCCATGCTGCCCGCCGTATGCAGGAATATCTTGTCTTTCATATTCATGCACAGAGAAGGAAGAAGCGATGCAAGCGCACTGTCTTTTACTGCAATAATATATATTGACGCCACATCACCAACATCCGGAATGCTGGTGACAGGCTCCGCACCAAGTATGCGGGCGAGAGTTACGGCAGACTTTTCCGTCCGGCTATACACCTGTACGATGTTATGCCCTGCCTTCAAAAGAGCCTTACCGAGATTTGTTGCCATATTTCCGGCACCGATGAGGGTTATATCCATGAGAAACGTCTAATATTTATCAACATGTACATTCTCCCACTTCAGCTTATCCTCACTTTGTGGCTTACGTTCATCCGCCTTATGACCGATACCTATCACACAAAGCGGCTCAAGATTTTCAGGTATGTCCAATATACCGCGTATCACGGTGGCAGCATCCGTACCGTCGGACAATCCGCGTCCGCGCATCTGTGCCCAGCACGAGCCAAGTCCGAGGTCCTCCGCCTGATATTGAATTGCGGCAGACGCAATGGAACAGTCTTCTATCCAGCAGTCGTTCAACACGGGATTGCCGAGAACGACGATTGCCAATGATGCTTCTTTCAAGAACTGCGAACCAAAATCCTTGGCGTCTGCAATCTTCTCCATGTCGGTTTTATCATCTACAACGACAAACTCCCAAGAGCGTTGCCCTTTTGATGTCGGCGACATAAGCGCCGCCCTGAGTATCATCTTCACGTCATCCGCCGATACCTCGGCACCGGTAAACTTACGGTGACTGCGGCGCAACTGCACCAACTCACTAAAATCTTTCATCTTGATAAATGGCTTTTGTTAAACACGTGCAAAGATAGCCAATTATATGCTAAAACACAAATGCGGCACAAACTCTATTTCCGATAAACAACCAGTGAGAGTCCGTGCCGCATCTGTCAATTATAAAATCCGTATTACTTGTTCTCCGGACGCGCAATGCCGTCTGCCTTGGCACGTTCCGACATCTTCTTTATGCGCTTTGCCGTATCTGGATGAGTGGAGAACATCTTCTGCATCTTACTGCTCTTGTCTGAGCCAGCCTGCTCTTCAAGAGACTTGAGCTTCTCGAATGACAATGCTATTGACCATGGATTCTTGCCGTTCTTCTTAAGGAAATCATATCCATAGTCATCGGCATCGCTCTCCTGCTTCTGTGAGAACGAAGAGTTGAGCAAAGCCTCGCCAAGTCCGCCAAGCTGAGATTCGGTAAGAGCGGCAGCCTTTGAGCCTGACGCTGCAAGCCCGTCTTTGAGTGCAGATGTAAGCAATGCCGTGCGGAAAGCCTTCTTCGAGTGCTTCAGGGCTACATGTCCCAGCTCATGACCGATAACACCCAGCAGTTCGTCATCGGTCATTATATCCATTAACGAAGAGAACACGCGTACGCTTCCGTCAGGGCATGCAAAGGCATTTACGTCAATTACGTCATATACCTTGAAGTTAAGAGGAATACCCTCCACTTCTTTCAGCCCCTGAGTAAGCTTGTTCAGACGCACGGTATAAGGGTCGTTTGCAGCACAGACCTTGTTATTTTTGTCCATCCAGTCGATAGACTCCTTAACATACTGCGCCATTTGGGCATCGGTAAGCGTAGCTGCCTTGCCTGCCTTAAGAGCACCGCTTGCAGCCTTGCCTATATTAAACTGTGCCGCTGCCGGCATTTCACACAACGTCATTAGCAGTAATACTGCTACTTTCATAAAAGTTCTTTTCATAAAACTGTATTTTATTTTAGATCGATTATAAAACATCCTATCTTTTCTTAAACCCTTTTTCCTTGACTTTATTATAACTGGGCGACACTAATTTCTACATTTTCCGCGCCCAACAGGCTGTTTTTGATGACAAGAACAGGGTGGCTGCACATTTAAACATATCCCATATCGGCTGTTTCTCAATTATTTATACTAACTTTGCAACCCGTTTTGACATCCGGTGCCACCATCGGACGGAACGTAACAGGAGTTTCTGACAACTGCATACACAAAACTTACATATATATATGCAACAGATTATATATTTTTTCGCACGATATAAAAGACAATACAGGCAGAACCTCATGCTGGCACTGCCCGTTGTGCTCACACAACTGGGACAGATATTCACGCAGGTGGTAGACAACCTCATGGTAGGACATTATGGCGGCAGTGCCCCTGAGCCTCTTGCCGCCGTATCTTTCGGCGGTTCGGTATTCATGATATTATATCTTGCCTCCATAGGTGTGGCATTGGGATTGACACCCCTTATCGGAGAGCTTTATGTACAGGGCAGCCGGCAACGCTCATCAACACTGCTGCAAAACGGCATGGCGTTCTATGTGCTGCTCGGCGCAGCTGTTTCGCTGGTACAGTATGCCTTTGTACCTTTGATGTACCGGCTCGGACAACCCGCTGATGTTGTCGACATGGCAATACCATATTACAAGATGCTTGTCATGAGCATGCCCTTTGTCATGTTTTTCTTCGCCTTCAAGCAGTTTCTCGAGGGTGTCGGCAATACAAAGGCAGAGCTTGCGGTGACAATTGTGGCAAATATCATCAACTGCGTGCTCAACTACATATTCATCTTCGGCAACTTTGGCTTCAGCGAAATGGGTGTAGAGGGTGCAGGACTGGGCACGCTGTTATCGCGCATCACGGCGGCAATACTCATAGCCGGATACTTCGTTTGGCGTAAAGACTACAGCGCCTATCTCAACAACTTTGCCATGAACCGCTTCTCCCTGCGCCATGTGCGCCGTCTGCTGTATATGGGACTGCCTATATCGGCACAAATGTTTCTCGAATCGTCGGCATTTATAGGCACCGGAATTATGATGGGCTGGCTGGGAAAGGAGGCTATCAGTGCCAATCAGATTGCCAACACCATGAGCACAAGCGCATTTATGATAGTGCTGTCAATAGGTGCTGCCACAACAATACGTACGTCTCACTGCTACGGACGCCGCGACATCGGTGAGCTGACAATGGCGGTCAAGGCTTCATATCATCTGGTTTTGGCATGGAACACGCTGGCTGCCATTGTCTTCATTTCCCTTTGCAATTTCCTCCCGGCACTATTCACCGAAAACACAGAGGTCATCAACATCGCCTCGTCGCTGTTTGTCTTCATGGCTTTCTTCCAGTTGTCCGACGGTGTGCAGAATGTGTCAGTGGGTGTGTTGCGCGGTATACAGGATGTAAAGATAATCATGCCGATTGCCTTCACTGCCTACTGGCTGCTCAACCTGCCCGTGGGTTATCTTCTGGCATTCACTCTCGGCATGGGTCCTACGGGCATGTACGTAGGATATATCATAGGACTTTCCGTTGCCGCCATACTCATGATCAGGCGGATACGCCGCAGGATAAGGACGATGAGGACGCAGGTGGATACACAAATGGCATAAGATGATTTTAATGAAATACGGGAGTCACATGTCAGGCATCAGCCATAAATCCTCTTGGGGCATACATTTTGTCATCATTTTTCAAGCCATTATCCTGTTATTTATATTAACTTTGCACGATTTTCCATGACACGGCGCATCGGCCATCTTCATAAACAGGACACAATGACTGTCCTCATGGAATAAACGGGACATATTTTTTGAAACAGCATAAAACCTGATTATCGATGGACATCATACGATTTATAAAAAACTGGACACTGCCTCTGGCGATGATTACAGGAGCCGTCAGCTATTTTGCCTATGTAAACATTCCCTTTCTTGCACCGACAAGACCATACGCCAACGCTGTTGTCGGTGTGGTACAGCCCCTGCTGATATTCGCTATGCTCTTTCTTACATTCTGCAAGATTTCGTTCGACGAGCTGCACCTGCGGCGCTGGCATCTGTGGCACGTACTTATACAGACGGGACTATTTGCCCTGCTTTCGTGCGTACTCATGATTTGCCCGCAACTAAACAGCCGTGTACTTATTGAAAGTGCCATGCTCTGCCTGATATGTCCCACGGCAACAGCGGCGGCAGTGGTTACGGCAAAGCTTGATGGCAGTGCGGCAAGCATCACGGCATACACAATCATCATCAACCTTGCCGCGGCTGTCATTGCCCCTCTGCTGCTGCCTTTGGCTCATCCTCATGACGGATTGACATTCTTGCCGACGTTCATCATGATACTTCATAAGGTGTTTCCCATGCTCATTTGTCCGCTCATTGCTGCATGGGCTGTGCGACGGTGGTGTCCCAAGATGCTGCACATTATTCTACGGGTGAAAGACTTGTCGTTTTACCTTTGGGCGGTGTCACTTGCCATAGCAATAGCAGTGACCGTAAAGGCGATTGTACACAGCACCGTACCGGTGGAATATGAGATTGGTATAGCTGTGATATCTTTAGTCTGCTGCCTTTTTCAGTTTGCAGCAGGCAAACATATTGGTGGTGCCTATGGAGAAAGAACGGAGGGCGGACAGGCTCTCGGGCAAAAGAATACTGTATTTATAATTTGGATGGGATACACGTTTCTGTCTCCTGTCACGGCTGTTGCCGGAGGCTTTTACAGCGTATGGCACAACATCATAAACTCCTGGCAGCTGTACAGGAAAAGAATGGCGGACAATGCCGGTGCCGATACAGACCGCATATCATAGTCCGGTTATATCCCCACTAAAAAATATTAAGGCTCTTAGATTGATACACATTTATGTGCAGGTGCGGCACGAGGGATTTCCAATGACTACATATTGCATCCCAAAAGACGGCATCTGACTTCCTAAAAGACGGCATTTCATCCCCTGATATGCCGCCTTTTAGAGTCTAAAATGTATCATGCTGAAAATAGGTCATTTATATCCATTATTTAATTAGCCATCTGTCCTCGATATCGAGGAAATCACATGCATAGTACATACTCGTCCCTCAACTCGTCAATAGTCTCTTTAAAATATAATTCTATTCATATCTTTATTTATTGGGAAGAATTATACTTTAAATAGAATGTTTTAATTGTGTCATATTACGGCTCTGCTACCATTGATGAATAAGAATCATTATCAATAATATATGGGCGAGGTCGGCTGTGCCGTTTGAAACTTTCTGCCTGTTCCAAAATTTCCTTGAACACTTCATCATGGATTTTAGGAGGGTAGCCTGCATGAGCCAATAGGACAACCACGTTCATCTTGAGCGTTGCACGGAGGTCGGGACGATTCATCCAGTCCTCTACATCCGCTTGCTCCTCCACCATTTCCTTTACATGTTTGGCAAGGTCGGTCAGCTTCTCATCCGGAAAGTTTTCGATAAAACCATATTTGGCCGCTACGGACTTCAGAATATCAAAGAAAGCCTTTTCCTCAAATGACAGCCCCATAGTATCCCCTGCTGTACGCTCGTTTGCCACATCTGCCATAAGCCTTACCATCTCACCTACAACATCGTCTATCACATCATTGGCAAAGGCGGCATCGTCCGAACGGTCATTATACCTCTTTACAATATCCTCCAGGCGTTTGGTGAAGTCTATACCTTTTTGTCTATTGACTTTTCTAAATGATTCTATCACCTGCTTCAACAGTTGCTCCATGAGCTTTACTTTTGTGTTCTTATACGGAATCTGCTCCAATCGTTTCATGTATTCCGCAGAGAGAAGATCTATTTCCTCATCTGCCGCCACGCCGATTTTAGCAACCTCTTCCACAGCATCGGACATTAGCGCATCTTTCAGCATTCCGGCCACACGCTTGTTCATCTTGACTGCATCGGGCGCACCTCCCCGTGTCAATTTCAAGATAACAGAACGGATAGCAAGCATAAAATGAATGTCATCGTCTTCCGTAGATGTCAGTTGTTCGGAATTACAGCATATATCATACGCGCTTTTCATCTTTTTGCAATGCCGCATAAAGCGCGTTTCCAATTCTTTGGTACGCTGGATGTATTCTGCTCCCTTTTGAAGAAGGTCAAGCTGCTCAAGAGGTGTCCCAATGAAATAGCCAGACCAATCAAACGTATGGAACATACGGCGGATAATATCCAGTTCGTCCTTAACAACCTTCATCGCCTCCTCAATGGTTTCAAGGTCAGGTCCATCTATATTCCCATTTCCTCCATACTGATGCAACGCCTCGTTCATTTGGCGTTTGATACCGAGATAATCTACCACCAATCCTTTCTCCTTACCGGGATATACACGGTTGACACGTGAAATGGTTTGGATGAGCGTGTGCATCTGCAATGGTTTGAAGCAATACATGGTGTCAAGGCTCGGCACATCAAAGCCTGTTATCCACATATCTACCACAATGGCAATCTTGAAATTACTCTTATCTTCTTTGAACTGTTTGTCCAAACTCTTGCGATATTCGTCATTGCCTAACAGATTGTAAAGAGCATCTGGGTCTTCATCCCTATCACGTGTAATAACCATGGCTATGCGTGGCATCGGCTTGATTTCCTTGCGTTCTTTTTCCGTAAGCGTTTCCCCTTCTATGCATTCCTTGACTTCCTGCCATTCGGGACGAAGTTTTACTATGGCCTGATACAGATTCCATGCCACGGAACGGCTACTGCAAACAATCATGGCTTTACCCAGTACAGTAGCACCTTCCTCCATCCGTTTTTCGTAGTGGTTCACCATGTCCTGCGCTATCTTAGCCAACAAATCCGGGTCGTTGAGAATATTGTCAAATCGCGTCATCTGTTTCTTACTTTCCTCCACAGCATACTCGCTTGCCCCTTTTTCACGGCATTCGTTGTAATACTTCTCAATCTCTTTTACCTTGTCGGAATTAAGAAGAACTTTTGCCGCACGTCCTTCATAGACGATTTTACGCGTTATTTCATCGGCAACAGCCTCTGTCATGGTGTAACGGTCAACAATCGGGCCGAACACATCCAGTGTATTGTCAATAGGCGTACCTGTAAATCCTACGTATGTGGCATTAGGCAGGGAATCCCGCAAATATTTGGCAAAACCATAATGATGCTTCACTCCCTTTACTGTTACAGTTGTTTTCTGTTCCAATCCGGTTTGGGAACGGTGAGCTTCATCTGAAATGCAGATGATGTTCGCACGTTTGCTCAGCAATCCCGTTCCTTCTTCAAACTTTTGGATAGTAGTCAGATAAACACCACCTGCAGAGCGGTTTTCAAGATGTTCTTTGAGTTTCTCCCGACTTTCTACTTGAACGATTGTCTTATCTCCAATGAATTTGGTAGCATTTAAGAATGACTTCGACAACTGGTCATCAAGGTCTGTTCTGTCTGTAATCAGCACAATGGTAGGACTGCTCAGCTGCTTGGAGCGCATCAGTTGTCGGGTAAGGAACAGCATGGTGTATGACTTGCCGCAACCTGTAGCTCCGAAGTATGTGCCACCTTTTCCATCACCATCAGGATTCAGTCGTGAATGCTTCAAAATATTATTGAACAGTTGAGTGGTAGCAAAATACTGTGGATAACGACACACGATTTTATCCTCTCCTTTGGGAGTGTCAGGCAAGAAGATAAAGTTATGCAATACATCAAGCAAACGCTCCCTTCTGAACAATCCGTGCATCATAGTAAACATGCTGTCAAAAGCACCGTCAAGCACAGAGTCTGTCGCCTCGGCTTTATGCCAACCGTAGAAAAACTCGTATGGAGCAAAAAGCGAGCCCACTTTGTTGTTCACCCCATCGCTGATAACCACAAAAGCATTATAGCGGAAAAGTTTCGGAATGTCACGACGGTAACGGTTAGTCAACTGCTTGTAAGCATTCTCAATGGTGGTGTTTTGTTTGATG
>ERZ778514.205-NODE-205-length-60453-cov-15.769115_pt1 | contig 60453 bp, 62 predicted proteins | sample MGYA00510344_ERZ778514 | MGnify/ENA primary metagenome ERZ778514 (study PRJEB29527, sample SAMN07138968) | mouse gut metagenome | material: feces | host: mouse | place: China:Nanjing | collected 2016-01-25 ...
TATGTCTTTTGATTGGTTGAAAATCATTAAGTTCTTATCCCGAACTCGCGTTGATCGGCTTGAAACATGCCGGCAGGCGCAGGCCACCGACATACCTCCCGCTACCTCAGCCGAAATTACTTCGACAGGCTGAGATCAGCACCGGCCTTGAACTTCACGGCCTTGCGTGCGGGAATCTCGATCTTCTCCTTTGTGCGGGGGTTGATGCCGGTACGGGCAGGCTTTTCAGCCACGCTGAAAGTGCCGAAACCGATGAGAGCCACCTTGTCTTCCTTCAGAAGAGCCTCGCTGATTGTGTTGAGAGTAGCGTCGAGAGCAGCCTTTGCCTGTGCTTTCGACAGATTTGCCTTCTCGGCAACTGCATTGATTAGCTCAGTCTTATTCATTTCGTAAAGATTAATGTGTGGTTATTTCAAATGCTTCGGCAAAAATAAGTTAAAAATATGACATATTGAATTTTTTTTGCCGAAAAAACTATTGAACCGTGCCGTTTTTTGCCATTTTTAATCAAAATAGCACACCAATTGGCGACACTTTCATACACATTTCTTACCGCATTTTACATCCTGCGGCCACATGTCACAAACCACACCGCGACCCACGCTGATTCAGATTTTGCCGTGACGGCGATTATTGGTAATTTTGCGGTTGCAACTCGATATAAACAACCATATATAATATAACATGCTTAGATCAGGAGGCTCGATATTCAGTAACATTCCGCCTGTTACAAAAAATCTCATAATCATCAACTTCATAGTCTGGCTCGCCACCATGGCGCTTCCCCACCGGCTCGGCATAGACATCATGCAGTTTGGCGCGCTCCACTATATCAAGGCGCCCGATTTCAACCCCGCGCAGCTGCTGACATACATGTTCATGCACTCCACATCCGACTTTGCCCACATACTCTTCAACATGTTCACACTCTTCATGTTCGGAGTCACCCTTGAAAGAGTCATGGGCGCGCCGCGGTTTCTCTTCTACTACATCTCGTGCGGCATCGGAGCTGCCATCATACAGGAACTCGTGTGGGCATGCACATGGGAGGATATCTTCGTCAGAAGCATGGCCAATTTCTACGGCGTCGACTTCCCCGAAATGCGCCAGGCCATCAGCGCGGCGGTCAGCTCCGGACAGGAACTGACATTCCTCAACCAGCTGCAGACCATCGGAGCATCCGGAGCCATCTACGGAGTACTGCTCGCATTCGGAATGCTCTTCCCCAACATGCCGCTCTACATCATGTTCATACCCGTGCCGATCAAAGCCAAATGGATGGTCATCGGCTACGGAGCCATCGAACTGCTGATCGGGCTCAGTTCGGCCAACGACGGAGTGGCCCACTTCGCCCACCTCGGAGGCATGATCTTCGGATTCATCATGATATGGTTCTGGAAAAAGAAAGGCACACTGCATGGCGGTTATTGAACTCATACGAAATCGTGCCCCACGATGGTCGGCGCTCACTTGGATCATCATTGCCTGCGCGGCAGTGTTCGTCATCGTCAGGATCGCCGCAGCCACAGGCGCATCTGCTGCCGGCGGAAGCATGGCCCAGACACTCGTCGACCGGCTCGCGCTGTCATCCGACGCCGCCGCGCTCATGAGCCGCCCGTGGACACCGCTCACCTACATGTTCACCCACTATGAGGTGATGCACCTCATTTTCAACATGCTCTGGCTCTACTGGTTCGGCACACTGCTGCTCACCGTATTCTCCGGCACGCGGCTAATGGCAGTCTATCTCACCGGCGGACTCGCCGGAGCGGCCACATACCTGCTCTTCGGCCTGACAGCATCGCTCACGGCCCCACACTCCATGGTCGGAGCCAGCGCAGCCGTGCTTGCCGTAGTCGCAGCCACGGCAGTAGCGGTTCCGCGCCTACGCATCAACCTGATGCTCATAGGTCCCGTAGAGATCCGGTGGATCGCACTCGCCATCGTGGCGCTCGACGCCGCAGCCATCGGAGGCACATCCATCGGCGCACACATAGCCCATCTCGCAGGAGCTGCAGCCGGCGTCCTGTTTATGATCAAGATACGCCGAACGGCCACATCCCGACCCGGGACGGTCCGACACCGGCCTGAGAACACCTCCGGCCGAGTCGGCACCGATGACCGTAAACAGCTCGACATGCTGCTCGACAAGATTCGCATCTCAGGCTACGCGTCGCTGACACCCGAAGAACGTCGCACACTATTCGAAATCAGCCGCAAATGAAACTGATCCGCATCATAGCCATGCTGTCGGCGCTGACAGTGGCCATAGTCACCGTCGCGTCGGCCTACGCCGGCTCGGTCAATCCACAGTCATGGGCTCTCCCATCAGTGCTTGCCATGATATTTCCGGCCATGCTGCTACTGACGGTCATACTCACCATCCTCAACCTGTTTATCTGCCGCAAGGCCGCCATAGTCGGAGTCGCGTCACTCCTCTGCTGCCTCAGCCCGGCTCTCGACGTCTGCCCGCTCAACTTCTCCGAGCCTGCCGCCGACTCAGAGCCGCTGACGCTCCTGACCTACAACGTCATGCAGCTCACCGACTTCACCGGCACATCCGTCTCCGACAGCCCCAATCCCACCCTCCGGATGCTGGCGTCGTCCGAAGCCGACATCATTGCGCTTCAGGAATGCTACGACATCGCATCCATCGCCACCGGCGAGGCCAACCGTCCGCTCCTCGACAGCATCAGCCGCCATTACCCCTACCGCTCCTATGGCGCACGCGGACAGTCGTTGCTCTCGCGCTTCCCCTTCGACGAAATAATCCTCTCACGACCGAATGCCGACGACTTCCGGGTACGGGCCTTCCGCATCTACATCGGAACCGACACAATCACACTGTTCGACGTACACCTGCAGTCGATCGGACTCACACCCGACGACAAACAGCTCTACCGCGACCTCACACGGGGCGACACACAGGGCCGCGGCATCAAAGGCGAAATACGCGAGATCCGCTCCGACCTCATATCCAAACTCACAGAAGCGTTTCGCGCAAGAGCCCTGCAGACCGCCGCGCTGACCGACATGATAGCCGAAACCGGAGGCAAATGCATCGTTTGCGGCGACTTCAACGACGTTCCCGGATGCTATGCCCTCAGATCGCTCGCCTCCACCGGACTGCGCGACGCATGGCGGCAATCGGCGCTCGGACCCGCCATCACCTACCACGCCAACCGGCTCTACTTCCGCATCGACCACATACTCTACAGCCCGCAGCTCATCACACCGCTGCGCACACGACGCCTAACATGGCCATACTCCGACCACTACCCCGTCGAAATGACATTCACCCTCAACAACCCCGCCACGACACAAGACTGAGCCATGCGCTACACCACCTATAACATAGCCGGATCCGACGTCAGCATACCCTCACCCGAAAGCTATGCCGACTGCGCCACCCTCATAAAGTCCGACTCATACCGCCACAACGGCCGACACGACTCCATACTGCGGATATGGATCAGCGGATTCACACGCATCAGCATCGGATTCTCGTTCTGGTTCAGGCTCGCGCAACACCGCAAAGGATGGCTTTACCCTATAGCACGACTGATGACCAAACGCTACAAACGACACTACGGGATTTTTATCCCGCCAAAGGTCACCATCGGGTTCGGACTATACATACAGCATTGCCAGGGACTCATCATCAACCCCACAGCTGTCATTGGAAACAACGTCAACATCGGACAGTTCACCACCATCGGAGCAAACGGGCCACAAGCCGCACGGATCGGCGACGGAGTCTACATCGGACCCTCGGTATGCATTGTCGACAACGTGGAGATCGGAAGCGGAGCCTGCATAGGAGCCGGAGCGGTGGTCACACGCGACATCATGCCACACACCACAGCCGGAGGTGTACCCGCCCGACAGATCTCACCGGCCGGACACCCCGAATTCATACGACACCCATGGCCGATTTGAATGCTTTTTTGCATGATTATGCACATAAAATCGCCCGCCGATTTTGCCAATTGAAGCATATTTGCTAAATTTGCATGGTTTTCACGATAGAAGTCATGACAACCGACGAAACATCATCAAAATTCTATCGCATGCGACAAACAAAAAAAGCCGTACTGATACTCGAAGACGGCACACGCTTTGAAGGCAAATCATTCGGCTACGAGGCCTCGACTTCGGGCGAAGTGGTGTTCAATACCGCCATGACAGGCTACCCCGAAAGCCTCACCGACCCGTCCTACGAAGGACAGATCCTCGTCACCACCTATCCCATATTAGGCAACTACGGAGTTCCACCAGAAAGAGAGAAGGAGCAGGTCAGCGAATTTCTTGAAAGCGACCATATCCACGCACGCGCAATCATAGCACAGGACTACAGCTACGACCACTCCCACTGGCAGGCCGCACGATCGCTCGGCGACTGGCTCAAGGAGCAGCATATCCCCGGAATATACGACATCGACACCCGCGCCCTCACGCGACATCTCCGCGAAAAAGGATCAATGCTCGGCAAAATCATCGTCGAAGGATGCGGCGACGTCGAATTCTACGACCCCAACAAAGAAAACCTCGTCGCCAAAGTCAGCACCCGACAGGTCGAGACCCACGGCGACGGCGACAAGACCGTCGTGCTCGTCGACTGCGGAGTGAAACACAACATTATCCGATGCCTCACACGCCGCGGAGTCAAAGTCATACTCGTGCCATGGGACTACGACTTCAACCAGATCGACTACGACGGACTCTTCATATCCAACGGACCGGGCAACCCCGACATGGCGCAGGCCACCGTCGACAACATCCGTAAAGCCATGGACACCGGCAAACCCATCTGCGGAATATGCATGGGCAACCAGCTGCTGTCTAAAGCCGCAGGAGCCAGCATCTACAAGCTCAAATACGGACACCGCTCCCACAACCAGCCGGTAAGAAGAATCGGCACCGACAAATGTTTCGTCACATCGCAGAACCACGGATTCGCCGTCGACTCCGACACACTGCCCGAAGAGTGGGAAACACTCTTCGTCAACATGAACGACGGCACCAACGAAGGCATACGCCACAAGACCAAGCCCTTCTTCTCCGCGCAGTTCCACCCCGAAGCAAGCAGCGGACCCAAGGACACAGAGTTTCTTTTCGACGAATTCATCAGCCTCCTCTAACCATCAGCCATCATCATGACAGACCACAAGAACCAAAAAATAAAAAAAGCCCTTCTGCTGGGCTCCGGAGCACTCAAGATCGGAGAAGCCGGCGAATTTGACTACTCGGGATCGCAGGCCCTCAAAGCAATGAAGGAAGAGGGCATCACCACTGTCCTCATCAACCCCAACATTGCCACCGTACAGACCTCCGAAGGATTCGCCGACAAGATCTACTTCCTCCCCGTCACACCCTACTTCGTTGAGAAAGTCATCGAAAAAGAACGCCCCGACGGAATACTGCTCGCATTCGGCGGACAGACCGCACTCAACTGCGGAGTGGCCCTCTACGAGAGCGGAGTGCTCGAGCGCTACGGAGTAGAAGTGCTCGGAACCCCCGTACAGGCCATCATGGACACCGAGGACCGCGATCTCTTCGTCCATAAGCTCGACGAGATCGGGGTCAAGACCATCAAGAGCGAGGCCGTCAACACCATCGACGACGCACGCGCGGCAGCAGCGCGTCTCGGCTACCCCGTCATTGTCCGCGCGGCCTACGCCCTCGGCGGACTCGGATCGGGATTCTGCGACAACGAGGAGCAGCTCGTCAGCCTCACCGAAAAAGCACTTTCCTTCTCACCCCAGGTGCTCGTGGAGAAATCGCTCAAAGGATGGAAAGAGGTCGAATACGAAGTGGTCCGCGACCGGTTCGACAACTGCATCACCGTCTGCAACATGGAAAACTTCGACCCGCTCGGCATACACACCGGCGAATCAATCGTCGTAGCACCTTCGCAGACACTCACCAACGAAGACTACCACTACCTGCGCCAGCTCGCCATCAAGATCATACGCCATATCGGCATCGTCGGCGAATGCAACGTGCAGTATGCCTTCGACCCCGCATCGATGGACTACCGCGTCATCGAGGTCAACGCCCGGTTGAGCCGGTCTTCGGCACTCGCATCGAAAGCCACCGGATATCCTCTGGCATTCGTCGCCGCCAAACTCGGACTCGGATACGGACTCTTCGACCTTAAGAACTCCGTCACCAAGGAGACATCCGCATTCTTCGAGCCGGCACTCGACTATATCGTCTGCAAGATACCCCGCTGGGACCTCGGCAAATTCCACGGCGTACGCCGCGAGATCGGATCGTCCATGAAATCCGTCGGCGAAGTCATGGCCATCGGACGAACATTCGAGGAAGCCATACAGAAAGGCCTACGCATGATCGGACAGGGCATGCACGGATTCACCGGCAACCGCGAACTCTCCATAGCCGACATCGACCATGCACTTGCCGAGCCGACCGACAAACGCATTTTCGTCATCGCACAGGCCATGATGAAAGGCTACAGCGTCGAACGCATACACGAACTCACAAAGATCGACCGCTGGTTCCTCCACCGTCTGGCCAACATCGTCAGCACATCCGACGAACTCAGCCTCTGCGACAAGCTCGAAAACATCTCCGAGCCGCTTCTCCGCCAGGCCAAGCAGCAGGGATTCTCCGACTTCCAGATAGCACGCTGCGTGCTCAAGGACTCCATGGCCGATCCCGAAAACAACATACTTCAGGTGAGAGAACTGCGCAAACGGCTCGGCATCACCCCCGTCGTAAAGCAGATCGACACGCTCGCCGCCGAATATCCCGCAAGCACCAACTACCTCTACCTCACATACAACGGCACCGAAAACGACGTCAACTATCTCCACGACCACCGGTCGATCGTAGTCCTCGGATCGGGAGCCTACCGCATCGGCAGCTCCGTGGAGTTCGACTGGTGCTCGGTCAACGCACTTCTCACCGTCAAGAAAGAAGGCTGGCGATCGGTGATGATCAACTACAACCCCGAAACCGTATCGACCGACTACGACCTCTGCGACCGCCTCTACTTCGACGAGCTGACATTCGAGCGTGTCATGGACATACTCGACCTTGAGCAGCCCCACGGAGTCATCCTCTCGGTGGGAGGACAGATACCCAACAACCTCGCCACACGCCTCGACGACCAGCACGTCAACATACTCGGCACATCGGCGCGCAGCATCGACAACGCCGAGGACCGCAACAAGTTCTCCGCAATGCTCGACCGCATCGGAGTCGATCAGCCGCGCTGGCGTGAGCTGACGAGCTTCGAGGATATCTACCAGTTTATCGACGAAGTTGGCTATCCGGTGCTCGTGCGCCCGAGCTACGTGCTTTCGGGAGCCGCTATGAACGTCTGCTCCAACTCCGACGAGCTTGAACGCTTCCTGCGTCTGGCTGCCAACGTTTCGAAGAAGCACCCTGTAGTGGTCAGCGAGTTCATACAAAACGCCAAGGAGATCGAGATGGATGCCGTGGCACAGAACGGAGAGATCAAGATCTACGCCATATCCGAGCATATCGAATATGCCGGCGTACACTCCGGCGACGCCACCATACAGTTCCCGCCGCAGAAACTCTACGTCGAAACCATACGCCGTCTTAAGAAAGTGGCCTCGGCCATAGCCAAAGCTCTCGACATATCCGGCCCGTTCAATATCCAGTTCCTGGCCAAGAACAACGACATCAAAGTCATCGAGTGCAATCTGCGCGCATCGCGCAGCTTCCCCTTCGTATCGAAGGTGTTGAAACTCAACTTCATCGACATAGCCACCAAGGTGATGCTCGGCATTCCCGTCGAAAAACCCGCGAAGAGCGCATTCGACCTCGACTACGTAGGCATCAAGGCCTCGCAGTTCAGCTTCTCACGCCTGCAGGGAGCCGACCCGGTGCTCGGAGTCGACATGTCGTCGACCGGCGAAGTCGGCTGTCTGGGCGACGATTCGTCCGACGCGCTGCTCAAGGCCATGCTCTCCGTCGGCAACCGCATCCCCTCAAAGGGAATACTCCTCTCCACCGGCGGACCCAAGCAGAAGGCCGCAATGCTCGACGCCGCACACAAACTCAACAACAAGAGCTACAAGATCTACGCCACAGGAGGCACACACGCCTTCCTCAACGACAACGGCATACCCGCCGTAAAGGTCTACTGGCCCAGTCAGGCCGACATGCAGCCGCAGGCACTCGAACTGCTCCACAACCATGAGATTGATCTCGTGGTAAACATCCCCAAGAACCTCACACCCACCGAACTGGGCAACGGACACACGATACGCCGCGCGGCAATCGACCTCAACATACCGCTGCTCACCAACGCCCGCCTGGCATCGGCATTCATCGACGCATTCACATCGATGACACTCGACCAGATCGAGATCAAGTCGTGGGACGAGTATAAATGACCACACTGTCTCCACTATGACACTCGGCCAGAGCATAGCCGAAACCCGCAAGCGCCTGGAGCCTCACTATTCCGACGGTGAGGCCCGGGCGCTCGTCAGAGAGATACTGTTCCGGCTCAAAGGATGGACTCCTGTCGACATAGCCGTCAAGGCCGACGAGCCGGTCAGCGGATTCATACAGTCGAAAATCAGCGAAGCCGTCGACCGGCTGCTGCGCGACGAGCCCGTGCAATACATCTTCCGGCGCGCCACATTCTACGGACTCGACTTCACCGTCACCCCCGACGTGCTCATACCGCGGCCCGAAACGGCCGAACTCGTCGACATCATTGTCGGCGACCACAGCGGTCAGTCCGATCTGCGGGTGGCCGATCTTTGTACCGGATCAGGATGCATAGCCTGCGCTCTCGCACGCAACCTCCCATTCGCGGAAGTCACCGCCATCGACATCTCCGAGCCCGCCATAGCCGTGGCACGCGAAAACGCGTCGCAGCTCAAAGTCGACGTCGACGTGCGACGCGACGACGTGCTCGCGCTCACTCCACCCGAAGCCCCGCTCTACGACATCATCGTCAGCAACCCGCCCTACATCACACAGAGCGAAAAAACGTCGGTCGACGCCAACGTGCTCCTCTACGAACCCCACTCTGCTCTGTTCGTGCCCGACACCGACCCGCTGCTCTTCTACGAAGCAATCGGACTCTATGCCGTCAAAGCGCTCGCACCCCGACACTCGCTATACCTTGAGATCAATCCACTCCACGCCGAAGCGCTTCGCGACATGCTCGCCCGACAGGGATGGCACGACATAGATCTGCGGCGCGACACATCAGGCAAGCTGCGCTTCGCCATAGCCACACGGACCTCATGAACCGACGCACCACATCGCCGCGTCAGGCGCTCGAACGGCTCCGCGACCTCTGCGGCCGATCCGAACACTGCACCGCCGAGATAGCGCGCAAACTCTACACCTGGGGCATAGGATCATCCGACAGCGACAAGATCATACGCCTGCTCAAGCGCGACCGCTATATCGACGACAGGCGATTCACAAGCGCGTTTGTCCGCGACAAATTCATCTTCAACCACTGGGGACGACTCAAAATCCGTGCCGCCCTCGCAGCCAAGCGCATCGACCGCGACATGGCCGACAGCATCATCGACGAGGAGATCTCCCCCGAAGCCTACGAAAACTCCCTGATAGCCCTGCTGCGCGCCCGTTCGCGTGCCATAAACGCCGATCCGGCCGACTACGACAGCCTGACGCGGCTCATACGGTTTGCCCTGTCGCGCGGCTACGAAAGCGCGGCAGCGATCCGCGCGGTAAAATCCCCCCGGCTGTGGGACGACGACGGCAACAGCTCCCTATGAAACAGTCCATCCGCTCATGGATCGACGATCTGGCTTCCGTGATATTCCCCCGCGTATGCGAAGTCTGCGGCCGGTCGCTGGCACACGGCGAACAGATACTCTGCCTCGAATGCCTCACCGACATGCCACGCACGGGCATCGCCTCCGACGCATTCACCCAGATGCACATACGCCTCGCATCACCCGGACTTCCGGTCGAAAAAGCGGCATCGTGGTTCTACTACTACCGCGACTCACCCTACGCAAAACTCATACAGCAGGCCAAATACAACGGTCGTCCGCGGCTCGCACGCACACTCGGACGCATGTTTGCCACAGAGATCGCCCCAACAGGATTCTTCGACGGCATCGACGTCATAACGCCCGTGCCGCTGGCCACACTCAAGTTCATCATCCGCGGCTACAATCAGGCCAAGGAAATAGCACTCGGCATATCCGACGCTACAGGCCTGCCGGTAGAGGAAATGCTCCATGCACGTCGCCACTCCACGCAGACGCGCCGCACGTCATACCAGCGCTGGATCAACACACGCGGCGTCTACACCGTGTCAAAGCATCACACGCCCGACAGCCGTCACATACTGCTCGTCGACGACGTAATGACCACCGGAGCCACCACGCTAAGCTGTCTGACAGCGCTCCGCACCGCCTCGCCGGCCGCACACATAAGCATAGCCACTCTCGCCCTCGCCCACAAATACTGATCAGCCACATTCCACCCCTTAGCCGCCCTGCTGACTTCTGACCATGATTGCGCACACACGACGCGGTCAGAGCGACGAATAAGCGGGAGTGAAGGTGTCCCCACCCTCTATAGTCCCGTCGGTCACCCCCTTGCGGAGCCATCGGCTACGCTGGTCCGAAGTGCCGTGATTGAACGATTCAGGCACGGCATAGCCTTGAGCGCGCTTCTGCAGATAATCGTCGCCGATTTTCATCGCAGCGTCGAGAGCCTCCTCCAGATCACCCTCCTCAAGCGAGTTGAACCGCTTGTTATCGTTGTGAGCCCACACGCCGGCCAGATAATCGGCCTGAAGCTCCAGACGCACACTGATCTTGTTGGCCTCCGACTTGCTCAGACGGCTCATCTGCTCGTGAGCCTTGCCAAGTATTCCCAACTGATTCTGCACGTGATGACCCACCTCATGGGCTATGACATAGGCAAATGCGAAATCACCGCCCGCACCGATCGTCTGACGCATCTCTTTCAGAAAACTCAGATCAATATACACCGACTCGTCGGCCGAGCAATAAAACGGGCCGGTCTGCGCCGTCGCGCCACCGCAACCGCTCTGCACCGAACCGTTGAACAGCACCAGTTTGGGAGGCTCATACGTCAGTCCGCGGCGCTGAAACTCTTCGGTCCACACATCCTCCGTTCCGGCAAGAATCGTGCTGACAAACTGCTCCAGCTCCTCATCCTGACTGTCGGGCACATACGCCTGCTGATGCGAAGTCCCGCCGCCAAGAAGCTGTCCGGCATTGCCCATCACTACCTCAAGCGGATTACCGCCCGATATCCAGGCTATGAGAGCCGCCACAATCACGGCTCCGATGCCACCTGCAGCCACCTTGCCGCCACTGCGGCGGCGATCCTCGATGTTGCTGCTCTGTCTGCGTCCCGAAAGTTTCATAACGCTGTATATGATTACTTGCATCTCGTTGTTTCAGCTACAGGAATATCACAGCCCTGGCTCAAACAACACGATCTCTTATTAGATAATGCTCAAAAAGCCATAATGTTCAGTCGATATCTACATGAGTGGCTATCACATCCTCGTTGAGAAACACACGACCCAGACCGGTGAACTTTTCAGGATTCTCCGTCGTCAGATACTCGCATGTGCCACCGCGACGGCAGCGTCTCTCCATCTCCGGATGCCGCCCGAGATAATCCTTAAGACTCTCTGCCACGATCTCGCCCTGACACACCACGCGGATTCCTTCGGGAACCCTCCGGCGTATTTTGCCGTAAAGAAGCGGATAATGCGTGCAGGCAAGCACTATCGTGTCGAGCGTCTCATTGCCCTCAAGCAGCCGGCCTACATACTTGTCGACAAAATAATCCGCACCGTCGCCGTCAGCCTCCAGATTCTCCACCAGAGGCACCCACATCGGGCAAGCCTCCGACGTCACCCTGTAGCCCGGATAAAGCTTCTCCACCTCCATGTCATAACTCTGCGAGCTTACCGTCCCGACGGTGCCGAGCACGCCGATATGGCCGGTATTTGTAAGCTGCCCTATCGATTCCGCCGTAGGACGTATCACCCCGAGCACGCGCCGCGACGGATCTATCTGCGGCAGATCATTCTGCTGTATCGTCCGCAGAGCCTTGGCCGAGGCCGTATTGCACGCCAGGATTACCAGACGGCATCCCCGAGCGAAAAGAAACCTTACCGCCTCAAGTGTGAAACGGTATACGATATCGAACGAACGCGGACCGTAAGGCGCTCTGGCATTGTCGCCCAGATACACGTAGTCATACTGCGGCAGCGCCCGGCGTATCTCCTTGAGTATCGTCAGGCCGCCATAGCCCGAGTCAAACACCCCGATCGGCCCGGAGGCATATCTCTCCTCATTCACAGCATCCATAATGCAAACAATGTGACGTCACCATACAAAAAAAACGCTGTGTCACATGATCTGTTGATCACCCTGACACAGCGCCACATTTTTTTAACCCGGAAGCAAGGCCTTAAAAACCTTACTTCGCTATTCCGAGCTTCTTTTTAACCAGATCGGTGGCGTCGACCACATCGGTGCCCACATACACAGGCTGGGTCACATCGAAGATCATGGTGAAATTATTCTCCTGACCTACGGCCTTGATAGCATCGGCGATCTTCTGCTGGATCGGAGCAAGCAACTGCTGCTGCATACGGTCCAGATCCTCCGAAGCGCTCTGCTGGAACTGGCCTATGCGCTGAGACTTCTCCTGAATGTCAGTCATGCGGCGCTGACGGATCGTTTCGGGAGTATTGGCATCCATGTTCTGGAACTCAGTATATACCTTGTTATACTCATCCTGAAGCACTTTGAACTCCGACTGGAATTTGGCGGAAGCGGCCTCCATCTGTGTTTCGGCCTCCTTGGTTTCAGGAAGCTCCGCAAAAATCTGCTGACTGTTGACCACACCGAACTTTGCCTGCGCGGAGGCGATGGCGGGGAGAGCTATCAAGATAGCCACAAAAAGTTTCTTAATCATCGTTTATGTTTGAGTCTGTTAAAAAATTATCGCTTTAGTTATGCAAAGTTACGAAATTTACTTCGAATATCCTAACTTGGCCAGCACCTCGTTGCTGATATCAATCCGCGGCGAGGCGAATATTATGTCGGCCGACGAGGCACGGTCGAAGATACACTGGAATCCGCGCTCCTCGCTCACCGCCTTCACGGCATTGTACACCTCGTCCTGAATCGGCTCCATGAGCTTCTGACGTAGCACGAACAGATCGCCCTCCGGACCGAAATACTTCTGGCGCAACTCGGCGGCGGCCTTCTCCTTGGCCGTTATCTCCTTCTCGCGCTTCTGCTTCTGCTCGTCGGTCAGAAACACCATGTTGGACTGATAGTCCTTATACATCTTGTCGGCCTCCTCGGCGAGCACATCCACCTCCTTCTGCCAGCGCAGCGACATCTGGTTGACCTGCTCGTTGGCAATCTCGTAGGTAGGTATGTTCTTCAGCACATACTCCATGTCGATCAGAGCAAACTTCTGAGCCATGGCTCCGAGCGCGCATCCCACCAGGGCTATTGCTATCAATGCTATACGTTTCATATCTCTGTTTTTCCGATTTATATATTATTTAGACACTCACGCGGCCGAATTGTTTAATCGACGGCCACATTCAGTCCCGACACACACATCAGCACCGGCATCAGAACTCCTGACCGAGAATGAAGTGGAAATGACTTCCGCCACGACGGCCGAACACCTTGTCGAAGCCGTAGCCCCAGTCGATACCCATCAGACCCACCATCGGCAGGAATATACGCACGCCCGCACCGGCCGAACGCTTGAGGTTGAACGGAGAGAAGTCCTTCACGTTGGTCCATGCATTGCCCGCCTCGAGGAATGTCAGGCCATAGATTGTCGTCGTGGGCTGCAGCATGAACGGGAAGTGGAGTTCCACACCCAGTCGGGCATAGGCGTAGCCGTCATAGCCCCACGGAGTCAGAGCGCCGTTGTCATATCCGCGGAGAGCCACGGTTTCCGTTGCGTAACTGTACGATCCGCTCATGCCGTCACCGCCCACATAGAATGTCTCGAACGGAGTCTTCAGATACTTGTTGTAGCTGCCCAGCAGACCGAAATCGGCACGGGTCATCATCACCAGAGTCCACTTGCCCGTCGGATTATTGAGCGGAGTGTATGTGCGGCTCTGGAACTTCAGCTTCCAGTACTCGATCCAGCGATACATCTTTTTCTTAGCCTCGGTGGTATTCTCCTCGCTGAGCTGTTTCCAGTCATGCTTGCCGAAGAGCGATGCCGGAGGAGTCATCTGCAGGCTCAGCGAAAACTGCGAGCCGCGGCGGGTGTAAAGCGGACTGTCAATCGAATTGCGGGCCAGGGTCAGACCGAGCACAAGCGAGTTCGACGTACCGTTGTTCATATAGTACAGATAATCCCAGTTCTTCAGATAATACCACTGATACGACAGCTCGGTGGTGAAGGAAAAATAGTCGTCGGGCCAGTTCAGACGCTTGCCGAAGCCCAGAGTCACGCCGGCCATCTGAAGCACCTTGTTCGGATCATAGGCATTCTCGTAGCTGTACTGATTGTCATAACCGTAGCCATAGTTGCCATATCCGTAGCCATAACCGTAACCGTAAGGATAGCCGTAGCCGTAACCCGAATTATACCAGTTGTTGTTGTAATAAGAGTCGTTCACACCGGTCTGACGCGAGAAATAAGCCGACACCGACAGAGAGTTGGGGCGCTTGCCGCCAAACCACGGATCAAGGAACGACACCGCATACTGCTGATAGTAGCGGGCATTGGTCTGAGCCGAAACAGTGAACGTCTGACCCTCGCCCTGCGGTATTATCCCCTTGTAGCTGCCCGGGTTGAAAAGATTCTTGATCGAGAAGTTGGTGAATTTCAGAGCCACCTTGCCTATCACGCCGGTCTGACCCCAGCCCAGCGAGAACTCTATTTGGTCATTGGCTTTCGACTCAAGCGGCAGGATTATATCCACCGTGCCGTCCTCTTGGTTGGGACGGATATCCGGATTCAGATTCTCAGGATTGAAATGGCCTGTCTGCGCTATCTCGCGTATCGATCTCACGAGGTCATCCTTGCGGAAAAGCTCGCCCGGACGTATGTAAAGCTCGCGGCGCACCACCTTCTCATACAGGCGGTCGTTGCCGTTGATCTCCACACGGTTGATTCGCGCCTGCGGACCCTCCATCATGCGAAGCTCCAGATCGATGGAGTCGCCCCTGACATTCTTCTCGATCGGCACAAGCTGATAGAACAGATAGCCGTTGTTGAGATAATAGTTGGCCACAGCATCCTCATCGGTCTGCGTGCGCTTCTCCAGCAGTTTCTGGTTGTACACCTCGCCCGGACGTATGTCGAGTATCCGGTTGAGCCTGTCGGTTTCGATCACCGTATTGCCCACCCAGGATATGTCGCTTATATAGTATTTCTGACCCTCCTCGACGTTGATGTGCACGTCGACAGTCTTCTCGTCAAACGGCACGACGCTGTCCGACAATATCTTCGCGTCGCGGTAGCCGAGCTCGTTGTATTTCTCCAGTATGCGGTTGAGGTCATCCTGATAGTCGCTCTCCACAAACTTCTTCTGCTTGAAGAGATTCAGCAGATTGCCATTCTCGTTGGTCTTCTTCATGGCGCTCTTGATCTTCTTGTCGGTAAGCATCTCGTTGCCGTCGATATAGATCTTGTGCACCTTGAGCTTGTCGTGCTTGTCGACGTTGATCTCCACTATCATCTTGTTGGGAGCCGACAGATCCTCGTGAAGCACTATGCTGACCTCGGCATTGCCAAAGCCTTTCTCCTTGTAATAAGCCTTTATGATCATGGTGGCACGGTTCACGATGTTCTGCGTCACCTGATTGCCCTCATAAAGCTGCAGACGCTCCTGAAGGTCGTTCTTCTCACCCTTTTTCACCCCCTGATACTCGATCTTCGATATCTGGGGCTGCTCGCGCAGATGGATCGTCAGCCAGGCCTTGTCGTCGGCGGTCTTGTCCACCGTGATCTGCACCTTGCTGAACAGACCCTGACGCCACAGACGCTTCATGGCCTGGGTCAGCTCGTCGCCCGGTATCTCTATCCGCTCGCCGGTCTTAAGACCCGAATAGCCTATCACGATGTGATCCTCATAGTTGTCGGCTCCGTCCACACTGATCTCGGCGATCTCGTAGGAGCGCGGCATGCTGTTGAACACCACCGGCGGATTGTACACAGTGTCAGCCGGCTGGCTTACCATGCCTGCGGCCGGCTGACCGGCCATGAGCGCCAGCGCCGCGAAGGCTATGAGATTACGATATATTTGACTCAGCTTGTTCATTATATCCATTGCGTGATTGATATCGGTGATAGTATGTAAATCGTAGTGAACTGTCGTTTATGGTTGTTTTACCTGATCGGAAGTTAGCCCGAAACGCCGCTCGCGTCCGGCAAAGTCGTCGAGAGCGCGCTCGAAGTCGGCCTTGCTGAAGTCGGGCCAGTAGGTAGGGGTGATATAGATTTCTGAATATGCTATCTGCCACAACAGGAAGTTGCTGACACGGCGGTCGCCGCCGGTGCGTATCAGCAGATCCGGATCAGGCATTGAGGCTGTTGTCAGATACCCCGAGACAGTCTGCGGAGTGATCTCCTCAGGCGTCAGAGTGCCCGCGGCCGCGGCCGCGGCCATACGGCGGCACGCCTCGGTGATCTCCCAACGCGACGAATAGCTCAGCGCCAGACACAGCGTCAGCCCGGTGCAGTGGGCCGTATCGGCCATGCACTGCTGCAGACGGGCCATTGCCTCGGCCGGCATACGCTCGAAATCGCCTATCATCGTCAGCCTGACATTGTTCTTGATCAGATCGGGGGTTTCCCGCTCGATGGCCATGACGATCAGATGCATCAGGGCATCCACCTCGGCCTGCGGACGCTGCCAGTTCTCGGTCGAGAAAGCATATAGGGTCAGATAGCCCACACCGGCCTCCGAAGCGGCCTCGGTGATTTTCCTGACTGTGTTGACACCCTCCACATGACCGGCCGAACGGTCCATGCCGCGTTCGGTGGCCCACCGTCCGTTGCCGTCCATTATTATGGCCACATGCTCCGGTATCCGGCGGTCGGTGGCTGAAGTGTTATGGTGTCTGTTCATGATTGCTTGTGTTTGTTTCTCTGATAAGATCAGTCTATGCGGTGACAGGTTTCGCAGCGCTCGCCAAACTCGTAGCTCACCGACATGCTCAAAGCCCAGTACATGTCAGTGTTCTTCAGCAGCGAACTCTTGATACCGTATGGATCGGCGAGATCACGGCCGTCGAGATTGTCCGTCAGCGTTTTGTTCATCGTCAGCTCCAGTCCGAGATTAAGCCGCTCCGAAGGCTTGTAGCGCACGCCGGCAGCTATCGGAAGTGTCAGAGAGGCGTAGCTGCGCGAGTCAACATTCGACATCACCACGCCCACACCCAGACCCAGATATGGAGTCCAGCGGCGCAGACGCTTGTAGGTCTCACCTATGCCATAAGGGAAAAAATTGAATTCGCCACGCACGGCCAGATCGGCCACTGTCGCCGTAAAACGGTAATCAGCTCCGCCGGGCAGTGCATTGTTCATGTCGGAGGTATTGCCGCTGATACTGTTCACCCCGGCCTGCACCCGGCCCGACCAGCGCGAATTGAAATTGTAGCGGCCGAACAGATCGGCATGGATGCCCGGACGACGGAAAGCGAACTCCTCGTTGGCATCGCCCGTATATCCGCTCATCCCCAGCGAGACGCCGAAATCCCACATATATCGTGCCTCCTGCGCGCGCAGACCCGTCAGAGCCGACACCGCAAGAGACATTGCCAGTATGTAAAGCCTCGTCCTCCTCACCACACGGCTTATTGTATCGGGAAGAAAGTGAAGTAATTGATATATCCGCGCTTTATAGACGGCGAGAAACCGTCATACGATACTCCGCCGAACAGATATATATACGGACACTCCCAAGAGCTTATCGGCTTGACGGCACGGGAAGCCTCGGGATAAAGAGTCTGGTTCACGACCAGCGCCTGGGCGCCTGTCAGCAGAGGAGCGTTGCTTCCGGGCTGCATATACGCTGGAGCCTCCGCCCAATGCACACCCTGGTCTACCGACATGTACACCTTGTCGTTAAGCTGACCGTTGGCATAGTTGCCGCCGAAAGCCAGCAGCACAGGCGAACTGCTCGCCACATACTGGATGTCATGCGTCACATGATAATAAGGTATCATCACCGCACCCTCCACAGGGGGCAGCGACTGAAGCGATACAGCGGCCCATTCACTGCCGTCGTAGGCCCACATGCTGCCCGTGAGCGTGCCGTCGGCCTTCCGGCCGCCAAGCATGGCGAACATCGCCTTGTCGCTCCACTGGGTGGTGAAAGTCATCGGAGCGCTCGTGCCCTTGACCGGACAGTCCTCGGCCACCGGCTTCTCTGCCGTCGCCGGATATGTCACATGACTGTAAGAGCCGTCAGCATTCTTCTTGTTGCCGAGCACCGTCGCACCGTAACCGCCATAGATGTAGTCCATCGAAGCACCGGTGTCGCGCCACGTCTTGCCGCCGTCGGCGCTTAGGTAAAGCTTGTGGAGAGCCGTGATATAGAGAATGCCGTCAACCGACGATAACGTGGCCACATCGCTGCCGGCCGGAAGTGAGGCCTGCGAGATGCTCCACCGGCGGTCGGCCGGATTGTCGGTCACTGCGATTGTAGCAGAGCGTCCGTCAGAAGCAAGAGTGTAGTATCTGCCGCCCATCTCCACGGTCTTCTGCGCCGCCGGGCTGCCGAGAGTAGTGGGAAGCATGGCGAAATTGGTCACATCCCAATAAAGCGAGTCAGGTTTCTTCTCGTGCACATTGAGTTTCACCACATAGTCGCGCTGCACCTTGCCGTCGGCCGACACTATGCGCACCTTCACGTCATCGTTGCCGAAATACACCGAGTCATTGCTGCTCTCGAAGTAGTTGATCGTCTGCGGTTCACCCTCTTTATCAGTGAAAAGCACCTCAAGCTGGCTGGCCGATTCGACAGTGAGATCTACCGTAACATTGCCCTTCACGGTTCCGGCCGGAAGAGAGTCGGCGTTGAATATCACCCCGTTGTTGAGATCTATCGAAAAAAACAGTGTGTCGGTGTTCTCGGCTATCAGCGGAGCGCTTCCCAGTCCGAAATATTTCACCTCCACATTGCTCAACGTAGTGCTTTCGATCACAGTCACCTCGCTGTCATCGCTATTGCATGATATTACAGACCAACCGGTTAGGACTGCCAATATGATGTGATAAAGTCTTGGCTTCATAAAACTATATTTTTCAACGTGCAAAGTTAACAACATTTTCATTAACTCCGCGACCTTCATAGTTAAAATACGTAATCTCACACACGGCCTCACACCCACGGCACAGGTTATCACACCGGTTCTACACACGGCCTCACATATTCCGCGATTATATTGCCGTCGATCGTTTCGGAGCGTTTCAGCACTCCAGTGGGAGCAGGCATGAGACACCGCCCGTCGCGGCCGAGCCTCACGGGAGATCTCTCCACGCGGGCCTCGTCCCACAGGCCGCTGTCGGCCACCGCCGTCAGAGTCCGCGCTCCACCCTCCACCATCAGAGATATGAATCCAAGGTCATAAAGCCGCTTCATGACAGCGGCCATGTCGTGGGAGTCGATATCGGTCTGCTGCTCCACGTGCGAAGGCAGATCATCACGCCGCCGGTCTGTGAAACATATCACACGACCCGGGTCATACACCGACGCTCCGGCTGGGGTCACACCGGAGGCGTCTAATACCACACGGGCGGGATTGCGCCCTGCCGTGCCGCGCACGGTCAGCGAAGGATTGTCGGTCAGTATGGTCCCGGCGCCCGTCATTATGGCATCGTAGCGGGCGCGCAGCCCGTGCATGAGCTGCATGGTGAGCGGCGTGGAAAATTTCACAGCGCCGTCACGCGATGCCATGAAGCCGTCGGCGCTCGTGGCCCATTTGAGCAGCGTGTAGGGTCGGTGCCGGCGGTGGGCGGTGAAAAACTTCACATTGAGAGCCTCGCACTCTTCACGAAGCACTCCGGTCACCACTTCGATGCCGGCGCGGCGTAGACGCTCCACTCCCCTTCCGTCGACTTTGGCAAAGGGATCGAGACAACCCACCACCACACGCTTCAGACCCTTGTCGGCTATCAGATCGGCACACGGAGGCGTGCGGCCGAAATGGGCACACGGCTCAAGAGTCACATATATGGCACTTTCCGGCAATTTATGCTGATCGGCCACCGATGCTATGGCGTTGACCTCGGCATGAGGGCCGCCGCACTTACGGTGATAGCCCTCGCCTATGATATGGCCGTCGCATGTCACCACTGCCCCCACCATCGGATTGGGCGATGCGCCGAGCTCGCCGCAGCGGGCAAGCTGCAGGGCACGGCGCATCATCTCTTCGTCGAAGGCTGTCACGTCCATCGACCGTCGCTTTTAATCAATGCGGTCAGAGCATCCACAGCCTCTTCGGCGGGAATGTTTTTCCTGACACATTCCTTGCCACGATAAAGGCTCACACGACCCACACCGGCGCCGACATAGCCGTAGTCGGCGTCGGCCATCTCGCCCGGACCGTTCACCACGCAGCCCATCACTCCTATCTTCAGACCCTTTAGCGAAGACGTGGCCGCCTTGACGGCGGCAAGGGTCTGCTGGAGATCAAACATGGTGCGTCCGCACGAGGGGCACGATATGTACTCCGTGCGGCTGATGCGCTGACGGGTCGACTGAAGTATGGCGAATGCCAGACTTATCGATTCGCTGTCGCTCAGCGAGTCCGATTCCACCTGTATGCCGTCGGCAAAGCCGTCAAGAAGTGCCGGACCGAGATCGGCCGCGGCATACACCATGGTCTGTTCGGGGGTCAGACCTTTGTAGGATACACGGATCATGACCGGATTGTCCTTGCCGTGAACCGACAGTTGATGCATGGCCTGACGTATCGCGCCACGGAAGAAGGGGTGCTCCGTGGTCAGAACCACCGGCTGTCCGGGCGCTACGGCCTCGGCCTCCTCGTCGCTCAGCGGAGCCACAAGCACAGGCCATGCCGCCACTTCGTCGGCCGTGAAGTCGGGCTTCATCTCCCCCTCGGCCACATAGCCCTCATGGCCGCCGGCCACGGCTGGCGGATTGTCGCCGCCGATGGCTCCATGGCTGCGGCTGCGCCGGCGTCCGTTCGGGCGCGACCCCTGCGGAGTGCCGGGTATATGGGGAGCGCCGGCTCCACGAAGGGAATAGTCGGCAAGCATTCTCGCCACAGGAAGTTCATTTACAGGATCCTCCGACAGCGACACCCTTATCGTGTCGCCGATACCTTCGGTGAGAAGCGTGGCTATCCCTACGGCCGATTTCACACGCCCGTCCTCACCGTCGCCGGCCTCGGTCACTCCGAGATGTATCGGGTAGTGCATATCCTCGGCAGCCATCGCGTCGGCGAGCATCCTGACGGTTTCCACCATCAGACTCACGTTGGAGGCCTTGATCGAGATCACGACATTGTCAAAACGGCGTTTGCGGCACACGCGCAGAAACTCCATGGCGCTCTCGGTCATGCCGGCCGGATTGTCACCGAAACGGCTCATGATACGGTCAGAAAGCGAACCGTGGTTCACACCTATGCGTATCGCCGTACCGTTCTCGCGACACAGCTCCAGAAACGGCGTCAGAGCGTCGTCGATCCGCTGCAGTTCGGCTGCATACTCCTCGTCGGTATATTCCAGTTTCTTGAACACACGACCCGGATCCACGAAGTTGCCGGGATTGATGCGTACTTTGTCGGCAGTGACGGCGGCGGCAAAAGCCGCGCGGGGATTGAAATGGATGTCGGCCACCAGGGGCACGTCGACACCGGCCTCACGCAGACGCGACGAGATCACGCCTATGTTGTCGGCCTCCCTGACGCCCTGCGCGGTGAGCCTCACAAGCTCACTGCCGGCGGCGGCAAGCTGAGCCGACTGCCTTACGGAGCCGTCGGCGTCCATAGTGGAAGTGTTGGTCATCGACTGCAGGCGCACAGGGTTGTCGCCCCCTATGGCCACACGGCCGGCGCGCGCCTCCACCGTCCGACGTCGGGAGTAGTCAAAACCCTCCATTGGACTTGAACTTGTAGTCGAGCTTGTCAAGCTCACGGTTGGCGTTGACTATCTTCTCCTTGAGTCCGGAGCGGTAATTGTCGAAACGCTCTGCGAGGGCCTTGTCTTCAAGCGCAAGGATCTGCACGGCCATTACAGCGGCGTTCAGACCGGCGTTTATGCCTACGGTGGCCACCGATACGCCCGGCGGCATCATCACTATCGAATACAGTGCGTCCTGACCCGACAGGGTGGAGTTGATCGGCAGGCCGATAACAGGCAGCGGAGTCATGGCGGCTATCACACCGGGAAGGGCGGCGGCCATGCCGGCGGCGGCGATGATCACCTTAAGGCCTCGGTCGCGCGCGCCACGTGCGAAGCGCTCCACTTCATCGGGAGTGCGGTGAGCCGACAGGGCGTTCATTTCAAACGGCACCTCCATCTTTTCAAGAAAGTCGGCTGCCTTGCTGAGAATGGGAAGATCGCTTGTGCTTCCCATGATGATGCTTACTAATGGAGTCATGATTATGATTGATTTGGATTATATCAGTGATATCAGATACACGCACGCGAAGCCGTTGGCCATGCCGGCCAGTGTCTGCCACAGGGTGTGGCGGCCGAGATATATGCGGGCGGTGCCAAGCAGACCCGACAGCAGCACGGCTGCCATAGCCGCCAATATGAAATTCACGCCCGGAGCCGCTATGTGCATGTCAAGGATTCTGAATGCGATCGCCGTCAGTCCGCCCATTGCAGTGAGATGGGCGCTTATCTTCCAGCGGAAATTGACGGCTGCGCATACCACCGTGGCGACACCGGCTCCGGCCATGAACAGCCACAGCCACGACGGGGCGTGAGCCGTGTGCAGGTATGCAGCGCAGGCTCCGTAGCTTAGCGCCGACACGACGTAGGGGATCAGGCGCTCGTTGCGGTTGTTCAGCCCGGGATCTTTCACCAGTCCGATCCTGTGGAGCACGATTATGGCCAGCAATGGCACGAGGCAGGTGATGGCGAAACACACGCCGGTCACAGTCCACTTCACCGGAGCCGGGACCGTCGACAGCACGGTGAGAAACAGCGACAGCACCACACCGTAGGTCGGCACGAGCAGCGGCGACAGAAGGGCTGATAATATCTGTGATAGAAGTTTCATTATAGTATTTTAGCGTTTCATGTTTGCGTATGGATGTCGCAGTGGTCAGATACCGTGGAGAGTACGGAGTCGCGCCACGGGAATACCGGCCTTTTCGCGGTATTTGGCCACCGTGCGCCGCGCTATGTCGTAGCCCTGAGCCTTCAAAGCCGCTGTCAGAGCTTCATCGCTCAGCGGCGAGCGCTTGTTTTCCTGGTCGACAAGGTGTCGCAGGGCGGCCATGATCTCAAGCGACGATGCGTCGCTGTCGCTCTTGGGGCGCTCGTTGAAGAAAAATTTGAGCGGATAAACACCGCCGGCCGTCGCCACATATTTACCCTGTGTGGCGCGGCTCACCACCGATATGTCATAGCCGGTGGCGGCTGCGATATCCTTCAGTATCATCGGCCGCAGTTTCAGCTCGTCGTCAGTGAGGAAGAAGTCGCGCTGATGACGCATTATCGCGGTCATGACGCGCCACAGGGTTTCGCGGCGCATACCTATGGCCTTTATGAAGTCGGTTGCCGAATCGCGACGGCTCTTCAGAAATGCCAGAGCATCCGCATCTCGACGCGGCATACGCGGGCTTATCTCTATGTTGTCCACGTCGAAGCTCTGTTCTATCGCAAGATGCGGCAGATTGTCGGGCATGCTCAGCAAGAGCCTGTCGCCGTCGGTTTCGACGTAGAAGTCGGGCGTTATATGGGCGGCTCTGATTTCAGCTTCGCTGTCGGATCCTTCAAAAGTGGCTCCCGGTTTCGGATTCAGAGTGCGTATCAGGTCTATCGCCGCTTTAAGTCGGCTTTCGCTAAGCGATGCGGCCGTCATCAGCCGGTCCATCTTCATTCCCGCGAAGAGATCGAAATAATGGGTTATTATCTCCGTGGCGTCAGCAACATCCTGCTGCGGATCAAGACGGCGAAGCTGCAGCAGCAGACAGTCGCGCAGATCCGACGCTCCAACGCCCGCTGGATCAAGCGAGCGAAGAGTGTCGAGAGCGGAACGCATCTCGTCCATCGTCACCTCCACGCCGGTCTGAACCTCCAGATCCTCACGCACAAGAGGTAGCGCGCGTGTCAGATAGCCGTTGCCGTCAAGACTTCCGGCAAGAAAAACGGCCGTTTCGAGTTCACTCCCGTCCATGCCGCTCTGGCGCAGCTGTTCGGTCAGATAGGCCATGAGCGTTTCACCCTCCTGACGAGTGTCCGGATCAAAGAAAGTGCGGTCCGAGGAGCCGTTCTTGGCCTCAAGCCTGTAGGACGGGACATCATCTTCGCTGCGGTAGTCGGCCAGCATCATCTGCTCGGCGGTTTCGCCCTGAGCGTCTGCCTGACGGATCTGATCGTCGGAAGAGGCCTCAAGCGCCGGATTCTCGTCGAGTTCGCGCTTCACTTCGTCCTCGATCTCGGCTGTACCCATCTCAAGCAGCCTCACATACTGCACCTGCACCGGCGACAAAGTCTGGCGCAACTGCTGTTTCTGACTTAACTTAAGCGACTCTTCCATCCGCGATTATGGCTTTTTACATCGTGTCAAATTCAAACATACTCTAAGATCACACATTATATATGTCCCACTTGTAGCGGGCGAGATTTTCCGGACGCACAAACCAGTCGATCGTGCGCTGCAGCCCCTCTTCAAGACTCACCTCCGGACGCCATCCTGTAAGCTCGCGCAGACGGGTGCTGTCGCCGCAGAGCCTGAACACTTCGCTCTTGCCAGGACGCAGACGCTGAGGGTCGGTCACGTAGTTCACCTCGCGTCCCATCAGGCGTGCTATCGTCTGAAGCGTTTGAAGCATCGTCACCTCCGTGCCGGTCGAGATGTTATATTCCTGACCCTCCACGCCCTCGGCGCGGGCAAGAGCCAAAAATCCGCGAGCCGTGTCGGCAACGAAGTTGAAGTCGCGGGTCGGACTCAGATCGCCGGTCTTGATCTCGGTGGCGCCGTTGGCTATCTGGGTGATGATGGTCGGGATGATCGCGCGGGCGCTCTGACGCGGACCGTAGGTATTGAACGGGCGGGCTATCACCACCGGAGTCGAAAACGCGTTGTAGAAGCTCAGCGCGAGTGCGTCGGCACCGATCTTCGTGGCCGAATAAGGCGACTGGGGCTGACGCGGATGATGCTCCGTGATCGGCACCTCTATAGCCGTACCGTACACCTCCGAGGTGGAGGTCACTATAATGCGCCTCACTCCGCAGTCGCGTGCGGCCTGAAGCATGTTGAGAGTGCCGCGTATGTTCGTGTCCACATAGCTGTCGGGAGCCACATAGCTGTAAGGTATGGCTATCAGGGCGGCCAGATGGAATATCGTGTCGACATCACGCGATATCATGCGGCAGAACGCCGGATCACGGACATCGCCGCTCACAATCTCCAGACGCTCGCTGGCCGCTACGTCCTCAAGCCAGCCGTTGACACCGAATGAGTTGTACAGGCTCAATGCTCTGACACTGTAACCTTCGTCGAGAAGAAGCTGGGTCAGATGCGAGCCGATGAAGCCGTCGGCGCCGGTGACGAGCACCCTTGTATGTCCGTTGTCGTTTCTATTCATATCGCTTGCGTTTGATTTAATAACCTTGGTCAGAGAGAGTATGTTTGAGTGTCAGTAAAGTTTCTTCAGATAATAGACATATTCCGTCCCCTCGCCAGAGCGACGGCTCAGACAGGCGGTTTTGCCGGTCTGGCTCACTATCCGCAGCATATTCACAGGCGTCCACGGAATCATCAGCTCGGCGACATAGCCGCTCGCGTCATCGCCCGGAGTGATTTCCAGCCGCAGCGATCCGTCGCTCTCGCTCCACGTACACCAGTAGGCGCTATAAGAATGATTGTCGCTCTGAGCACGGCTCTCCATCACGTGGCTCTGGAATTTCATCACCACGTTGCCGCGGTAATCGGCTGCCGGCACACCGTCGACATCGATACGGGTCACCTGCCAGGTGCCGAACCACGGCCCTATGTCGCCGTTGTTGCGCGTACATCCCGCCGACAGCATCGTCAGCGCCACGACCGATAATATCACCGACAGGTATCTCATCGCCATAATCCGCTATAGGTAAGACTTACTGCAGCTGCCGAAGCATTGGCCGGAAGCCGGCCGCGGTCTATCGCGCCCTGCACGCCGATCCTCACTCCGGGCACACTCCGCAGGGGCATCGACGCCTCGGCCATCAGCGAAGTCGACCGACGGGCTGGAATCATCGCCTCATATCCGTTGCCGTAGGCCTTGCGCCATCCGGCGAGAACACGGTAGCCCACACGCCCTATCCGCCCCTCGACACCGACATGGATCCCGCGTGTACGATTGCCGATATACGACATATAGCCGTCAGTATTGTACAGCGGACTCATCACCGTGGCGCGACCCATACCCATGCCGTAATAGGCGTATGCGTTGTAATATGCATTGTTGTAATAGTCGTCGGCACCGGTGGCCTCGCTCGTGATCGAGGTCGACGGATGATCGCCCGGAGCCCAGTGTATCGGACCGCTCTGGTTAGTCAGATCAAGATACTCCACCACAACGCCGCTCACTATGGCAGCAGCCGACGGAGCTTTCAGCTCTATTCCCCACAGGCCGTCCCAGCCGTTGAGCTTCGCCATGCCCGAGCCATCCTCCCAGATCCATTGGAAATAGCCCGACAGCGACCACCCTCCGCGCATGGCGGCGGTAGCCTTCAGATCCCACGTGCCGAGAGTATTGCCGAGCACATAATCCTCAGCACCCTTCTCCACCGGAGCAAGTATCTTTATGAAATCGGCCACCTTATGGCCGCGGTGTTCCACTTTAGCTATCTCACCGTCGCGGTAATACGTCGTAGTCCCCCCTATCTGCGACGCGCACTGCACACCCAACGTCACCGTCAGCGGCCGCCCGGGATCTGTGCGCAAATGCATCCGGCGGTAGACCATCCACTCACCCTGCGCCACATGCCCGTTGTAGAGCGCCGAATGATCGCGCCACCAGCCATCGTCGGCAAACCGGCCATATTCCAGCTCCCCCGAGATCTCAAGCCAACCCGAAGTCAGAGGAACCGGCTGAAAACCCGTAAATCCGGCACGCACACCCGGAATCGGCCTGGCATTGGCCGAGCGTATCATGTCGCCGCCCGACAGCCGGTCGTCGACTATCGGCGAGCCCTCATGCTTCATTCCGGCCGACGCCGTCAGCGAACGCCATTTCACCTCACCATACAGCTGCTGAAGCCACAAAGCCGGCGGCCTGCGACGGTTCATGCCCCAGCTGTCAGTCGACACATCGTAGCGGTTGTAACCCACCGCCGACGAATATCCGCCCCACAGCTCCACGCCATAGCCATAGCTCAGACGGCGGTCACACTCCATCGGACGCACCGCTCCGGCCGACAGCACTACATTGTCGGCCGACGACAGCGTGCCACGGCGGTTAGAAGCCATATACAGCGGAGCAAACTCACCGCTGCCGGCCGTCGCCTCCACCGAAGCCTCAAGACGCAGACCACGCAGAGCAGCCGGAGTCGAGCCAAAGCACTCAGACACAGCCACAGCCATCAATATGAGCAAAAAATAGATTTTCACACCCCAAAATTACTAATAATTCTCTATATTTGCCGACAAATAAGCGGCGATTGAATTTAATATTCCTTTCCGGACACTATGATACTTGACATCGTATACCTCATCATCGGCCTGGCGCTCATACTTTTCGGCGCCAACTGGCTCACCGACGGCTCCGCAGCCATTGCCCGCCGATTCGGCATCTCCGACCTCATCGTCGGACTTACCGTGGTAGCCTTCGGCACATCAGCACCCGAACTCGTCATCTCGGTCATGTCGGCCATCAACGGATCGGCCGGACTCGCAATAGGCAACGTCGTCGGATCCAACCTCTTCAACATACTCGTCATCATCGGAGTCACAGCCATAATACGCCCCATTGCCGTCGACCGCTCAGTGATGACCAACGAACTCCCACTCGTGCTCCTCTCATCCCTGGCACTCCTCGCCATGGGCAACTCCGCCACACTCGACGCGACATCCACATCCGTGCTCACACGCGTCGACGGAATAATGCTCCTGCTATTCTTCGCCATCTTCATGCGCTACACATTCGCACAAGCCAAATCAATCCGACAGCCACAGGACGACCCCGCCGCCGATGCCGCCGCACAAAAACCACAGATCCCGATGGCCAAAGCCTCACTGCTCGTCATCGCCGGACTCGCCGGACTCATAGCCGGAGGCGACCGGTTCGTAGCAGGAGCCTCAGGAATAGCCGCAGCGCTCGGAGTCAGCGACGCCCTCATCGGACTCACCATCGTGGCCATGGGAACATCGCTCCCCGAACTCGCCGCATCAATCGTCGCCGCAATCAAAGGCCGACCCGGACTCGCCATCGGCAACGTCATCGGATCATGCATATTCAACGCATTCTTCATCCTCGGCACAGCAGCCGTCATCCGCCCACTGCCATTCGGATCCATCGGCAACGTCGACCTCCTCGCACTCTGCGGCGCCTCACTCCTCTTCTGGATCTTCGCACGCATCTACCGCGTCCGCACAATCACCCGGCCCGAAGGCATACTCATGGCCGCCCTCTACATAGCCTACACCGCATGGCTCATAGCCATGACCATCCGCTGACACCAGAATCCCACATATCCATAACATATGATCACCGACACACTCGTCATAATCCCCGCCCGCGGAGGCAGCAAAGGCATCCCCGGCAAAAACATCCGCCCACTCGCCGGAAAACCACTCATACTCTACACCGTCGACCTCGCCCGGCAACTGTTCCCCGACACCCACATAATCCTCTCCACCGACTCCGAACAGATTGCCATCACAGCCCGCACCGCCGGACTACCCGTACACTACATGCGACCGCCCGAACTCGCCACCGACAACGCACCCACACGCGACGCACTCCTCCACGCCATGGACTGGGCCGACACACACGGCATACCCTACAAAAAAATATGCCTGCTGCAGCCCACATCACCACTGCGCACAGCCGACGACATACTTCGATGCATCGACCGATACACCCCCGACATCGACATGGTCACCACCGTACGGCCCGCAGCCACCAACCCCTACTACAACTGCTACGAAACCGACAACGACGGATTTCTCCACATATCCAAAGGCAACGGATGCATCGTCCGGCGCCAGGAAGCACCACCCGCATGGGAATTCTCCGGATCAGTCTACATCATCAACCCCCACTCACTCCGCACCACCGAAATCGGACGCATGACCCGACGCCTCCCCGTAGAAGTACCCGCCGAACGAAGCATCGACCTCGACACGCCCCTCGACTGGGCCGTAGCCGAAACCCTCATCGCCTCACGATCCGCACACCACCACACCACTTAACCACCCCCGACCGCACGCGATCTCGCCCTTTTTAGCTACCTTTGCACCACCCAAAACGACACTCCGCACCAAATGCAACAACATATCATAACCGAAAACGCCACCATCATCGAAGCACTCCGACGGCTCAACAGCCTCTCCGGAGGAGTCATGACACTCGCCGTCACCGACAGCGACCGAAGAATGACAGGCACACTCACCGACGGCGACATACGGCGCGGACTGCTCGACGGAGCATCGCTCACCGACACCGTCGACACAATAATGCACCGCAACTTCCGAGCCATCACCCCACACAACCACACAACCGACCAGATAACCACCATACGCGAATTCCGCAGCCAAGGCATCCGCCTCATACCACGCCTCGACCAAAACGGACGAATCACCGACCTCATCGACACCACACGCACCCGATCACAACTCCCCCTCACAGCCATAATCATGGCAGGAGGAAAAGGCGAACGACTCCGACCCGCCACACTCACCTGCCCCAAACCACTCCTCCAAGTAGCCGGCAAACCAATCATCGACTACAACACCACACTACTCCGGGCCAACGGCATCACCGACATCACAGTCACAGTCAACTACCTCGCCGAACAAATCGAACAACACTTCAGCCACGAAAACCTCGGCGTAAAATGCATCCGCGAACCACAACCACTCGGCACCATCGGAGCAGCATCACTCATACCACACCGACCCGGACACCACACACTCGTCATGAACTCCGACCTCCTCACCACCATATCACTCGAAGACATGTGGCTCCGCCACACATCACAGCAAGCCGACATCACCATCGCAGCCATACCCTACAACCTCTCCGTACCCTACGCAATACTCACCACCGACAACCTCCGGGTCACCGGACTCGAAGAAAAACCATCATACTCCTACTACGCCAACGCAGGAATCTACATCATAGCCAACCACCTCCTCCAGACACTCCCCACCGACCGGCGCACCGACGCCACCGACCTCATCAGCCAGGCCATCGCCGACCGGCGCAAAGTCACATACTACCCCATATCAGGCACATGGATCGACATCGGATCACCAGCCGACTACCGGCACGCATGCGAACTCATGCAGCACCACCGCAGCATGAACGCCTGACAAACCACCCACAACATCAACAAACCACCTAAAAAACCCAACACCACATGCCCGAATCAAACTTCATAGACTACGTCAAGATACTCTGCCGCTCCGGAAAAGGAGGAGCCGGATCACGCCACTATCACCGAGCCAAATACGTCCCCAAAGGCGGACCCGACGGAGGCGACGGAGGCCGCGGAGGACACATACTCCTCAGAGGCAACTCACACATGTGGACACTCCTCCCCCTACGCTACCGCCGACACATATTCGCCGGAAACGGACAATCAGGATCAGAAGGACGAAGCTCCGGCAAAGACGGAGAAGACATCACCATCGACGTACCCTGCGGAACAGTCGTATTCGACGCCGAAACCGGACAATACCTCTGCGAAGTCACACACGACCAACAGATAGTGCCACTACTCAAAGGCGGACGAGGCGGACTCGGCAACTGGCACTTCAAAAGCCCCACAAACCGCACACCACGCTACGCACAGCCCGGCGAACCAGCCACCGAACGAACCGTCATACTCGAACTCAAACTACTCGCCGACGTCGGACTCGTCGGATTCCCCAACGCCGGAAAATCCACACTCCTCTCAGCCATATCAGCCGCACGGCCCAAAATAGCCGACTACCCGTTCACCACAATGGAACCACAGCTCGGCATCGTCAGCTACCGCGACAACCGATCATTCGTCATGGCCGACATACCCGGCATCATCGAAGGAGCCAGCCAGGGAAAAGGACTCGGACTCCGATTCCTCCGCCACATCGAACGCAACGCCGTACTACTCTTCATGGTACCAGCCGACGCCGACGACATAACCGAACAATACAACATACTCCTCGAAGAACTGCGCCGGTTCAACCCACAGCTCATCGACAAACAACGCCTCCTCGCCATATCCAAATCCGACATGCTCGACGACGAACTCCGTCAAGCCATACAGACCACACTCCCCGACGACCTTCCCCACGTATTCATATCGGCCGTCACCGGACAAGGCATCGACACACTCAAAGACCTCCTCTGGGCATCAATCACCGACGAACGCAACCAGATAGCCACACCAGCCATCACCCACCGACCACTCGACGCACACCACCGCGTCACCGACGAAGACCAATTCATCATACAGCCCGACCCACAAGCCACCGACGACGACACCGAAGAATACATCGACGAAGACTACGGCGACCAAGGCCAATGGGACACCCACTGGGACTACGACGACGCAGCCTCACGACTCGACGACGACGGATACCCCACCACACCACAACAATGACACCGCTACCCCACATCACACTCAACGCCGGCCCTAACGCCACAGCACTCTCCACACTCCGCGGAGCCACCAATCCAACAGACCCCTACGACGGAATCAACTGCTGCCACTACACCGGCGACACGCCCCAACACATCCAAACATCACGCACCCTCCTCGCCCGACACCTCCGCATACCCCTCCAAAAACTCATCATACCCCGGCAGACCCACTCCGCCAACGTCGCCACAATCACCCACCCCCACCACATCCCACCGCTCACCGACACCGACGCACTCGTCACCAACCTCCCACGCACACCACTCCTCATCCACACCGCCGACTGCGTACCCATCATACTCCACGACCCACACACCCACACCATAGCCGCCATCCACGCCGGATGGCGAGGAGCCATCGCCGACATCACCACCCACACCGTCAACGCCATGACCACACTCGGCGCACACCCATCGCACATCATCGCCGCCATGGGCCCCGCAATATGCCCCAAATGCTTCGAAACATCCCCACAGATCGCCGCACAATTCCCACCACACCTCATCACCTACCCCCAACACCCCTCCGGCTCACCCACCACCCCACGCCCCCACGCCGACATACCCGCACTCATCCGACTCCAGCTCATCAAAGCCGGAATACCACCCCACCACATATCCATGCCACCACTCTGCACCCGCTGCAACCCCCACATCCTCTTCTCCGCACGCCACCACACCATCAACTCCGGCCGCATCACCACACTCATCCTCACCAACCCCTGACAACACTACGGCTCACGCCCCAGACATATCCGATCCCTGTCCCCCCACTTACAACCTCCCCCTCTCAAACGCATCAATAAAACTCCCCGCCGTCACATTCACCACCCTTATCCCCATCCTGTCGGCCAACCTCCGGATAGCATTATACCCCTTGAAAGCCAGATAAAAACTATACACTACCTCATGCAACCGCACACCACTGTAAACCTCCGCCACACGACGCCCCTCCTCCTCATTGTCAGCATAAAAATGAGGCTGCACACTCACCACACGATTCCCCTCATCCACCTCAAGAGTCCGCATCCACGAATGATCAGCACCCGCCACATAAACCACATCATAACCCAGCCACAAACCGATCATCAACGACGGAATCAACACATTACGCGGACGAGGCATGCCACGCCCACTCCCCCAGGCCCAACGCTCAAGCCAACCCCACCCCTCCACAGCAAGAAAATTGAACCTCTCCACCCTCACACACCCATTGCCCTCATAGGCCGAAGCATCCACACCCCACGGCACAAACAACCGCATATCCCAGTCCACACGACCCAAAGCCTCACGCAGCCCCAGCACATTACCATCATCCGTTCCACCGAAAAACACCGGATCAGCCAACACATAAAGCCCCGGACGCAAATCAAAAAACTCCACAGTCCTCCCCGCAAAATTCACCGCCAGCAGATCACGTCCACGCAGACCACCCCTGCCCCCATCAAGCAACCCACGCAACGACGGACCATTGCCCAGCACCACAAGCTCGCCACCACAGCGCCCCCGGCCACCGCCACACACCCAATCACACCCACGCGACCGAGACAACAACTTCACCACACTCACCAACGACTCAACACAACGCATCAGCCCGTCAGCCACACGCTCCGCCACACTCCTTCTATCCTTCATATCCATTTTTAACCATTGAATTACACAATAAACATGGAAAACATCCACATCACACCCCCAAAATTAACAAATCCCACCGAAAAACCACCCAACCATATTGCAAAATCGCAAACTAACCCCTAACTTTGCACCATCAAAACCCCTCCCCTCACCCACGCGCACACCCCGCGCACACCTCCTCCCCCCCCACCCACGCTCGAATGGTGGAATGGTAGACACGAAGGACTTAAAATCCTTTGGCCATAGCGGCCGTGCGGGTTCGAGTCCCGCTTCGAGCACCCCCACACCCCCAAGGCCCCGAGTCAGATCACCCCCCCCCCCGATCCCCGACCCGGGGCCTACCCATACCCATACCCATACCCATACCATCCTCATATCCTTCACCCCACCCCCCCCCCCCCCAAACCACAACCCCCCCCCCCCCCCCCCACCCAAGCGCCCCCCCCCACCCCCCCCCCCCACCACACCCCACCACCCCCCCCCAAAAAAAAAAGCCCCGCCGCGCAACGCACAGCAGAGCCACATCATATTACCCCCCCCCACTATATCACAACTCCAAACCTATACAACACCCCCTGAACGACCCTATAAGCATATCTCAACCCCTCGGTAGCCACACTCGCCCCGATCCCATGCTTCCGATAAGCCCGCAGATGATCCCGCAAGATCGCCTTATGGCTCTGCAACCCCGACGTCGACGCCCCCCCAGTGCGCATCGTCACGAAATCCATCGGAATATATTTCGTCGAAATGCGGTTGACATAGATCAGCCGCAACAACTGCTCGAAATCCGCAGCCACCTTAAACTGCAGGTCAAACGCACCCAGACTCTGATACACATGCCTGCGGCAATAAAACGACGGATGCGCAGGCATGAAGCCGAGCCGCATCTGCCACCGGCGGAACGAACGCGAACTATAATACCTCACGCATTTGGTCAGATCGTCAGGATTTACGAAATGAATGTCGCCATACACCGCATCCACCCCCTCTATCTCGCGCGCCACACGCTCCAGCACATCGTCCGACGTATAAAAATCATCACTGTTGAGTATCCCCACCACATCTCCCGTAGCCATCGCGATTCCCTTGTTCATCGCATCATACAGCCCCCTGTCAGGCTCGCTGATCCACCTCAATCTCCCCTCAAACCGCCCCTCGTACTCCCTGACAATGTCAAGGGTGTTATCAGTTGACTGTCCATCAATAACGATCACCTCCACATCACGATACCCCTGCCTCAGCACACTCTCCAAAGTCTGCCCTATTGTGACTCCACTATTCCACGTGGCTGTTATGACTGATATCTTCATCTCATTTATTCTTAGCCAACACGTATGCGTTTTTCATTACTCCCGGAATACGAGATAAAAAAAGTGGCAGGGAATATCTGAATGGATTTCTGCAATAGATGGAGATATATTCATGGATCAGTCCAAGGCTATCACGTAGTAATTTGAATTTTGAAAGTTTTCTTCTACTCGCCGAGCCTATCCGCTCTCTCACATAATAACATGAGTCATAATTGGTAAAGCAAATGTTTTTGACGTTTTTTGTAATTGTAGTCATAAACAAAGCATCTTCTCCATTGGTGAATCTGTTGTTAAATCTTATATTTCCAATAATGTCTCGGTGCAATAATTTTCCAGCTACATAGGATATGAATGACCGGTTTTTGAAAAATGACGCATTTCGGTATTTTTCTATATGAGCCATTTTTTTGCATATAAAAAAATTGGATGACCAATGACTAATATCATGCCTGAAACTTCTTACCATTGAAACTCCAATTGATTTCGTGTCTGAAATCTCCATCATTCCAGACAGATACTGAGGAGAAACAATGTCGTCATCATCCATAAAGGTCAAAAATTCGCCTCGTGCGGCATCGATGCCCTTATTGCGGGCGTTGGAAACACCTGCTTCAGCAGAATAGAGCAAGTCGTATCGTTTGTCATCGCCGATCAGTTGTTTAATGTTGTCCCAGTAGGGATATTTGGAGCCATTCAGTACTATGATTATTTCATATTCTGACGGATCAAGATCCTGCTTGTTCAAAGACGCGATACAGTCTTTTAGATATTCGCCAGGACAATAAGTCGGAACGATTACAGAAATTTTGATTTGGTTCACTGAAAGAAAATGGAGTTATACAGGTATTCCTGTTTTGGAAATGCAATGGTCTTGAGTAGATAAAAAAAGGCAATGAATGAGGTAGTAAGAATAAATGGCGTCAACTTATTCTTGCTATACATGATTTTTAATGCAATATATACAGGTAGGATGGATATCAATACAAATGTCTGTCCGACACGATTGAAGATCATATTTCCAAGAAATGCCAGACGAATAGCATATCCAAGTATTCCTATTCTGAAAACATATAGGTCAAAGTCGTTGATGTGATTTGTTTTTACAAGCTTTACAGCATATAAATATATTGGAAGGAAGATAAATTTCGTCAGTATGATACTACTTGAATTGGAGGTGTTGAAATCACTTTCCAGATAGGCTTTATATAACGGTACATAAGTTGTGATAAAATCATTAAAAACGCCTAAATTTCCAAATAATGCGAAGTATGATGCTATTGCAAGCAGGATAAGCGATGTCTTAGACTTAAATTTCCATTTAAGCACGAATATAAATGGCAAGGTCAGATATGCCGACAGATGAATTCCACCCGCTAAAACAATTTGGATCAATAATAGTGGTAAGGATCTTTTGTGATAATAGCAGATATAGGCAAACGTCACTATATATATTGCGGTATATTGCCTCAATCCATTCAATTGATTGTTGAATACCGTCGAGAAAGCAATAAATAAGAAAACGAACAGCCATGCACTACGGTCTTTCAACAAATACATGATCCCGATCAAGCATAAGAAATTGATGGAATAAAAGAAAGCAAAAAAAAGTTGCGTAGAGATTCCTAACTTATGCAATGACAGAATTATCAGGGTGAACAGCCACTCTCCTTTTGCAAGATAAAAATGTGAGTATGACTCAGCATTCGAGAATATCTCGTAATAAGCGACATAATCTGTCCCCACTTCATATTGTGATCCACATATCAGTAGCCATAACACCCATACAGGTGAATAGAGCAACAGATAGGCAGTGAAGCTATGACCTGAAATCTGCCCCCAGTATTTTTGGGCAAAATAGGAGCAGACTACGGAAAATACAAATGTCAGAAAAAAGATCATTATGGCAACATTTGTTCCATATCATGATCTATAAAAGATATATAAGGATTTGCAATAACATGAGAACCACCGATAGGTGTGGTGCTTAATAGTTGCAGTCCATCTTTAGGGTATGTGATGTTAAGCAATCCGACCGGTTTGCCAAAAGATAGCACTCCATCAACATTGTCATAGGATGATGCTCTCAACAGCGCGGATCCTATAATGTCTTTATATTTGACACTATCGTCGAATATAAAGTAATCAAGTATAGCACAGACATTGAGTTCTATTGAAAATGTCTGTCGAGAGAATGGCTTAGTCAGAATATATAACCCGACGTTTTTTTCCAAATGTTGATCATATAGCAATATAATGTCGAATCCCGACAGGCTTGGATTGCTATTGTATTTTGCTGACAGATATTCGTTGCTGCGATCAATATAAAAATCGGCCGCAGTGCTCAGACTCTCTTTTATGTCGCTTGCAAGCGACAACAGCTGGGCTGCTGTGATATTCTTTTCTGTAAACCGATTGTGTGAAGAGGCATGTAGACGTCGATATTTATTTTTGATTATTACAGGCAATGACAATTTTTTGCGTTTGAACAATGCGCCAAACAAAATACTGAAGAACGAATTAATCGGGTAGTATGTGAGTCGGCTTGCGAGTATCGGTTGTGCGCCTAACTTGCGTTTTATGCCCCCATTGATTCGAGAGTACCATATTGATGAAAAGTTAGGCCAATCTTTGTGTAACTGAGCCTGTAGTTTTTTCCCGATGCCTAATCCTCTATATTGTTTCAGGACAAATGAATCTACGCTCCACCAAAAATCGACCGGAACATTATGTATGATTGCTGTAGTCTTATACGCACACGATTGTCCGACAACTTTACCATCAACAATAGCTAACAAGATATGGAAGTCAAAATGATCCATATACCATTTGGTTCTAAGAAGATGATGAGAAGTCGCGGCACCATGATACTGGGCTACAAACTGTTCATACTCTTCTAAACTGAGCCAATCAGGACTATAATACTTTAGTTCCATAATACAATGCCATTTAGTTGAATCTCTAAATTGTTATGATCTACGCTGTCTGACAATACAGCATCGGAATACACCGGATGAACCATGATCTCAATTGATCCGGACTTGTCCAATCCATAAGCATTGTAATCGCTGATTGACCCGAAGAAATCTGTATGATCAAACTGCGATGAGATCCGGTGATTTTGGATTTGTTTGTATATCAGCTTGATTATGTCGGATGGAGCGGTTCTCGGCATGAGATTTCTTAATATTCTCATGCTTTTGAATCCATATTTTTTTGCAGCGGATATAGTGTGACCAAGAATATGCAGTTCGTTATGGATATGATGATGCGAGTCGACGTGGCAGTTTTTCAGCCCGAAATCGCGAAATAATTGCATCTGAGCCTCGATCTCCTGCTTTAATGCCTGTGTTCCACGGCTTCCAAGAAACATGGTGTGCCTTAACCGATGGAGCAGATCTTTTGTCATGCAGTCGTGAGCGTCGGTGTATCCTAAATGCAGGATGTCGTCGGTCAACGGTTTTCCCTCTGTTAGATTGAGGTGTAGTCCGACCTGATTGACGAATCCATGCCGTGTCGCCAATTCGACAGCTTCAGCAGCATGTGGCATATTCACCATCAAGGTGGTGCGGTTGATCAGCTTTCGTTCAAAGCACATAGCGATGCCTTGGTTGACTTCGGGTGATTTACCGAAATCGTCAGCGTTTACAATTATCTGCTGTAAGTTCATGGCTGTAGGTCAATGGCTCGTTTGAGTGCGTCGAGATATGCACTGCCATATCGTGCATCGGGTTCCAGATAGTTGCCCTCTCCCCATTCGTTCCATGCTTTGACGAATACAATATTGTTTGTATGATCCCGGTGTGATGTCTGCGAGAAAATGCCGTTGCATAGTGTTTCCCAGTCTTGGGGGGTGCTATTGCACAGTATCGTGCCTTTGGATCCGCTTCTTGGAGAATGGTCAAAATTCGGGTCAATTGATGGATATACGTTGAGGTGCGGATCAAACAACTCGATGCATTTTCTGACATAGTCGCGATATTGCACCGGATGTGGAATGCCGATTCTTGTCTTGATATGTTTTATAAGGCGGAATGACAATGGACGGGTATTGGTAACTGTCCTTACATAATCCACTACTACGGAATCAAAGCCGCGCTGAATTATACGATCGTAAAACCATGGTGATGTGGTATAGCCATAAAAGTGAAAACCGACAAGGCCATGTTTTTCTGCAAGCTGGTTCCAAATAGACGAGAAAAGGCGGAAGTCGCTAAAGTCCATGGGCGCGAACAATCCGAAAAGGAGCTTGCCATCGATTTTGATATATCTAGGGTCTTTGAATGCCGGAAGCATAGCCTCGAAGTGCCTGACATAGTCGTCTTCTCCGCCATAAGTCTGTTCGATCAGTAGTTGATCGCTTCTGGACTTATCCCATGTTTTCTTATACCATGAATGATTGGCCCAGCAGAGACAGAACGGAAAATCAGGTTTACCGCTTTCAACTACCTCGCTGAATACCTGGTCAAGCATCCGTCGTCCGTTGAACCAGTAGTGCCAATAGCAGAAGCCCTCTATGCCAGCCTGACGCGCCAATTGTGCCTGACGTAGTCTTATATCGGTGTCACGTAGATCGTAATAACCTAATTCTCCCGGCACTACGGGTTGGTAATGCCCTTTGAACAACGGTTGAGCCTTACGGACATTGGTCCATTCTGTAAAGCCCTTGCCCCACCACTCGTCATTTTCCGGTGTGGGATAAAACTGCGGTAAATAGAAGGCTATGACTCTGGGTTTGCTCATTCTGCGATATGAATAGAGATTATGCCAAGTGGCTTACTTAAGTGACTTGATTGTGTTCGCGGGGTTGCCGGCGGCTATTGTGTATGCCGGAACATCTTTTGTGACTACTGCATTAGCCGCTATGATGGCGCCCTCGCCGATCGTGACTCCGGGAAGGATTGTGGCTTTGTCGCCGATCCATACTTTGTCGCCGATGACAACTGGTCCTTTGGATACGAGATGGCGATCAATTGGTGCGATGTGAAGGGTGTCGAGATCCGTCGCACCGTGTGAATTATCAGTGATTGTGACCCATCGTCCTGTGAGTACGTCGTTGCCGATTGTTATCTGGTTTATTGCTGTTAGGTGAAGATAATCGCCAAAATGACATCTATGACCGATCCGTATTCTTGGGGAGAAAGTCTGATTGCCGTGAGATTCCCATGCTGTGAGTACTAGTTGCTTACCAAATCCGGTGTCAGAACCAATGCTACAGTGTTTTTTCCCAATAAGTATATTGACAGGATATCCAAATCGTACGTGTTTACAGCCTAACAAAATACACGTCCATTCAGAATGGATATGAGCGTACAAGGTTCTAAAAAAGTTCATAAGAAAATAGACCCAATACGTCAATAATGCAAGTGTGCGGATTATGGATTGCTTATTCATCTGTATGTTTAGACAGGAAGAGGTCTATGTCTGAAAAATCGCGGTAGTTATGTTTAATCCATGCGGCCGGTTTGTCCCACCAACAGATGTTCTGTAATCGTCTGATCTGTTCGTCCGAAAATCTAGGTCGTATAATCTTAGCGGGAACTCCACCGACAATTGTATAGGGTGGGATATCTTTAGTGACTACAGCCCCAGACGCAACAATTACGCCATCACCGATAGTCACTCCATCCATGATTTTTACGTCGGACCCGATCCATACGTCATTGCCTATGTATGAGAGAAACCCCGGTTTGGCTTCTTTATAAGCATCGTACAACGAAGATGTATCTTCATGTATGGTATAGCCCAATAAATCACCTAAATTCATATAAAATGCAGGATGCGTAGAGACCCATTGTTTAGTGGGGTGTGAACTAAATCCGGCATAAACTCTTGGACCGATACTGCAAAATTTGCCGATATGACACTTAATTAGTCTGCAATCGAATGACACATAAGAATACTCTCCAATTTCTGAATTGCGTATTTCTGTGCGTTTATCTATCATATTATGGCCTCCAAACTTGTTTGAGGATTTAGCACATGCATTGACAATAACCTCTCTTCTTATTGGAAATACAGTTCTTGTCAACCAGTGTTTTGTAGTACTAATTAGATTTTTGATTGACATGCCGCTTTATCAGTTCAAGATTGTTGTTCCACTGATCCAGTACTGTTCTTGGTTGCGTCCGCCATGAATTCCACCACAACATAAACCAAAATCTGCTACGGTTAAACATCGCAGTCATAAGTGGTTTGTATACCTGTCGATTCAGATCCGTTTCGAATGGTATCAGTGGTTGCTTTTTTCTGAACTTCTGTTTCATCGGGGCAACATGAAACCACAAAAAACCACAGTTGACTAAATGTTTAGGAAATCCTATACGGTTATAGATGAATTCATCATACGTAAATCTTTCGATCACACACAATTTATAGGCGGCATGTGTGGAATCCATTGGCGCAGGCTTATAATATGTTTTGTCTGAAATCCGAAACAAAAGATGGTCATCGATCCCATTAAACGGGGGAAACATATTCTCTGAATACTTGCCCAAAGGAAGATATGGCTGATGATCCACGATACATATGTTTATACCACTGAAAGAGGCTGCACATTTTTCATTTGTGATGCGTTTTATTGAATACTCCGAGTATACCTTGGCAAACCAGTCGGGTAAACGATATTGAAGCCGCAGATTAAAAAGTGTGCTGAGTCTATAGCTCAAGCATGACAGTATGGCTAACAACTGACTGACAAAATACTCTTTAATCGTGATGTTTATTTTACTTGAAGATCTATATGCGTCACAAATAAGTTTTAATTTGGCAGTATTATATATCTGATCGGCATCAATTTTCATCGCATACCGAAAAGAAGCCTTGGATAAAGTGTAATTATAGTAATTTGACAACAAGTGTATGGAATTATCTTCCAAATCAGATACCTGCTTGAATTCTTCTAAACTTAAATTATGAGACTTGATTTCCGGCTCATAAAAGTACACTCTGATTTTATCCGGATATTGCTTCTGTTTCTGATAGATTATATGTTCAGAGTCATCGTCACTTTTCTGATATACAATAATCAACTCATCTAAAGCAGATATGCATGAGTCAATTGATAAAGAGAGGAATTCCTCATCATCCTTGACTCTCAGTAAGCCAGACACTCCATTTGGCTTCTCGTCATTCAGATGACTCAAATCTACTATATATTGTGATTCATTTTCTTTCATTCTGACCTGTCTGAATCTGAGACTTAAACCAGTCAATGAATTTCATGTAATCCAAATCCTCTGCTTTTTCTCTAGCTTTGATGCTTATAGAGCGAAGCTTTGTTCGGTCATGATATAGTGTGTCAATAATAGAAACGACGTCCTCTACTGAGTCGTAAAGAAATCCGTTTACGCCATTGTTTATATAATTGCCAATTGAACCGACATTTGTCGCGACTACTACCAATCCGCAGGCCAAAGAAGTTGTAATAACATTACTTCCAATTGTGTCTTCCATTACATTCAGTGAAATTTCAGAAGACTGCATCAATTCCCTCAATTTATACTCTTCAATATAGCCTATGATTTTTACATTGGGGAATTTTCCAAAACGGGATTCTAAATCTGCTGTACCACTGCAGATAGCAAAATTAATATATGGAAGTCGTTCAACTATAGTTTCAAGATCTTTGTAATTGCGAGCCATATTTCCCATACAAATTACCTGAAAAACATGGTTTTCTTCTCGCAATTCATTTGATGGCCTATAAAACGAGCTATCCACATAATGAAATGTAGTCACAACCTGATTCGGATCTAATCCTTTGCTTATAAAATAATCGCGTAAACTATCGCCTAAAACATAAAGCCGGTTTAGATATTGAGAAAGCTCCTGAATCTGTTTTGTGGTATAAAATTTGTTCAGGATCGATGGCACCAGATGAGCTATGCCGTAGACCGAACATTTTCCATTTAATTTTTTTGCTATAATTGATTGGTCGATCTGTGGTAGATAATACTCCATTAATAGTACGGCATCGTTAGGAGTAACAACCCTTTTCAACCAGACCGATAGTAACCAACAATATATGTTATATAAAAAACCTAATCTGATCTTGTTCAGAAATAAAAGATACTTTGTGCTGATGGAAATAATCTTGACGTCTATATCAGAATTCTCCTTGATCATGTTCGCCAAGTAGTACATACCGGCATGATTTCCTGAAGTGTTAGCCCATTTTATTGGCAATATATATAGTGTCATCTTATCTTCAAATAAATCTTTTTATGAATACGTCAATCTTAAGTTTGAAGACATACATCAGTAGAAATAATAGTCCTCCAAACATAACACTGCTCAACACCCCAACATATAATACACCCATAAATGTTTCGATAGTGTCTTGGACAATGCGATTAAGCAATAACCAAGATATAATTCCTGAAGCTACTGCACAGAGTATGACTTTTATATAATTGGCATGGTACTGCAGCAATCCGCCATTAAATGCTTCCCTAAACAGAAAGAAAGGCTTCCATCCTAAGATGATAATAATTTGACTTATCAGTACACCTGTCAGAATACCATTCAATCCCCAGAAATGTCCAAACAAGATGGATAAACCAATATTGATTACAGATTCTATTATTGGCGCAATGATATCATTGAATATCCCATGAGCATCAATAAATGCATCTACTGTCATTCTAGACAGACTTATATATAGTGATGCGATGATTAATACGACAGTTAATTGAGGCAGATTATATTCTTGTCCTATCCAGATGGTTATAAAGACAGGCATGATATAAATCAAAGAAAAGCATATAGTTGAAATGACCAAAAACCTCAGATTAAATATTTCAAAAAAGAATGAGAGGTTTTTATGAACATCCCCCTGCGCGACTAAATTTCCGATTCCGGCCGACATGCTGTTGAAAGTGGCACTGATCAACAGTGTTACGCCATTAACGATGACTATGTAATTACTATAATATGTAACTAATGTAAGAGATGCATACGCATATATAATCAATGGTGCTGATTGAGTCAGAGCGAATCGACCAATTTTGTGAACAAACAGCTGCTTTATTTTAGTAGTAAAGTCAACATATTGTGATTTAAGAGATGAAAAGGACCGATTTACCCTTCTTAGATATGGGAAAGTGCGTAATGTCATTAAGTGCAGCGTGCAGGCTCCGACGATACTGAACAAACCCTCTAAAATAAGCCACCATACGTATGGATGGGGCAGATAATAAACCGCAGTCATTTGGGCTGCAGTTTTGAGTAAGATTACTGACCTGTAACTCAATGTGATTTTATAGTCCAGTTGGCTTGCAGTAAGCACGATCTGTCTATAGTTGACAAAGTATCCCAGCAATGCGCTCAACAAGAGCACTCCAAAGGATGCATAAGCATACCACAATGGCAATGACATCTTTGCAAAGATCAATGGGAAGAAGCATCCCAATACTATACTTCCTGCAATAATAATCCATGCAATTCGGCGATAAAGGTAGCCTTGCAATGTGACTACTTCGCAGATCGTTTGGCGGTCGTCTACAGCCAACGGACGATATAGTGTGAACCCGACAGCCGAACTAATACCTAATTCAGCTAAATTCAAGAACTGAATAAGGTTCATAGCTGTACTGTTCAGACCCAAAATTTCCGTGCCTAAAATCTGTAGGAAGATTTTTCGGGAATAGAATTGCAACAGTAGGCTTAAAACATAGAATGTTAAAGCTACAGCGCTATTAGTTATACTCTTTGCTGTACGAGAGTCTTTATTCATTCAGAAACCAGAAAAAACATTCTGAAATACGCGATTGAACCAATCATAACTTTTAATATCCTACAGAGATGAAGTTGATAAATTTCAATTATGTTTATATCACTCAAATGAAATGTACCACCCTCACGCAGAAAACGGCTCCAGATCCAACTCAGAAATCTCCACACAAGCACACCCCAGAGCATCCACCCTCACCAGCAACCGCACCGACCCATCGGCCGACCTACCGTCACCCACCACCTCACCGCAAAGACCACACAGCGAACCACGCACCACCCTCACACACATACCCGCACGCAGACCCTCACCCACAAAATCCACACGCCGGTCCGTCGCCCCAAGCATAAACCGCAACCGATCCAACTGCACATCAGGCACCACAGCCACCGACGACCCACCACGGCCAGCACGATTCATCAGAAAACCCCTCACACCCGACGTCCGCAGCACATCGCGCCGCTCACCCTCCCCACAACGCACAAACACCACCGACGGAATCACCACACGATCCACCTCCCGCCGACGACCATCACGCCACACCCTCACCTCACGCTGCAAAGCAACATACACCTCATAACCACGCTCACCCAACCGCCGACCCACAGCACGCTCCCCATTATGACCCACCAACACCACAAACCAGCCACCGACACCCACGCCTCCGGCCACGTCAACGTCCGCAGACCCTGGCGAAGCACAACCCATATGTCCGTTCATATCAGCCATTTCGGTACTGACTCAGGCATGTCGCTAAAACCGCACGAGGCTCACCCCGACACGATTGCAACCCACATATCTCTTGGTAAGAGATAGTAGATTTCCACAACACCATGTAATACAATGGATTACCCCTCCACATTTAAGTCAAAAAACACAGACACACCTTAAACCGGCACAACTCCCCCTCACCACCCCACATTTGATTTGCTCATTTCAAACGAATTGCCTATCTTTGCGCAGGAATCACTATCTCTTACCAAGAGATACTGCCCCACACGCCCAAAGCCAACCCGCCACGGGCACCACAACCGCCGACAGTCAAATGTCTGACAACCACATACATCCATCCACCCGGCCGGCCACCAAAAACGTCGACCGCGCCGGAGGCGTACCCACACCCCGATGGCACGTCGCCATCGTCAACCACAACGCCGAACACACCATCGCACGCACCATCGCCGCCCAAGGCATCCCCACCTACGTAGCCTCACAACCACAACTACGCATCTGGCGCGACGGCCGCCGCCGACACATCGACCACGTCGTCATACCATCCACCATCTTCATCCACTGCACCGAACCACAACGCCGCACCCTACTCCAGACCACACCCGGACTCCACCGATTCCTCATCGACCGAGCCACCGCCACCCCACCACGACCCGCCACCATCCCCGACCAACAGATCCAACGCCTCCGCTTCATGCTCGGCGCCACCGACACCCCCGTCGAATTCATTCCCCGCCCCCTCACACCAGGCCAGCACATCACCGTCATCCGCGGCCCCCTCCGCGGCCTCCACGCCGAAATCCTCACCACCCCCACCGACAACACCACCCCCACCACCACATCACCCACCCCCACCACATCCGACCCCTCCGACAACACCATAAACACCCCCTACCCCCCCACAGCCCGCATCCTCATCCGCCTCCACCAACTCGGCTGCGCCACCGTCGCCATCTCCCCCCTCGACATCCAGCCCCTCCCCGCCTGACCCCCACACCAATAATATATATACGACCATGGACAAAGCTACCATCATCGACCTCCCCAAATTCCTCGACAGCAGAGGCAACCTATCGTTTGTCGAACAGCTAAAACACATACCGTTCGAAATCAAACGAACATACTGGATCTACGACGTCCCAGGAGGAGAATCCCGCGGAGGACACGCCTACCGTCAAAACCAGGAATTCATCGTAGCACTCTCTGGAGCATTCGACGTCACCCTCAACGACGGACAGCAGACAACCACATTCACACTCAACCGCTCATACTACGGACTCTACGTACCCAAAGGCTACTGGAGACAAATGAGCAACTTCTCCACCAACTCCCTCGCACTCATCCTCGCCTCCACCCCCTACGACATAAACGACTACGAAACAGACTACGACTCATTCATAAATTCACACCCATGAAAAAATCCAAAGTCTACGACTGCACCATAATCGAGCTCAACCGTCATCACAGCGACCGCAAAGGCAACCTGACCGTCGTAGAAAACGGAATCACCGTCCCCTTCGACGTCAAACGCACATACTACCTATACGACGTCCCCGGAGGAGAATCCCGCGGAGGACACGCCCACCGAGACCAGAGCCAGCTCATCGTCGCCGCATCAGGCAGCTTTACCGTCACACTCGACGACGGACAGGTCAAACGCACCTTCCTCCTCAACCGCCCATACCAAGGACTCTACATCGTTCCCGGAATATGGAGGACACTCGACGACTTCTCCTCCGGCGCCGTCTGCCTCGTCCTCGCCTCCGACATCTACACCGAGGACGACTACATCCGCCACTACGACGAATTCATCATCGAAAAACATGGTACACCAGCTCGCTGACGTCCAATCAACATCAATTGGCCAAAACACCAACATCTGGCAATTCTGCGTCGTACTCCCCGGTGCCATCATAGGCAACAACTGCAACATCTGCGCCGGAGTCCTCATAGAAAACGACGTCATTGTCGGCAACAACGTCACAGTCAAAAGCGGCGTACAGCTATGGGACGGCATCCGCATCGAAGACAACGTCTTTATCGGCCCCAACGCCACATTTACCAACGACCGCTTCCCACGCTCGAAACAATACCCCGACTCCTTCCCACAGACCACCATAAAAAAAGGAGCAAGCATCGGAGCCAACGCAACCATTCTCCCCGGCATAACCATCGGAGAAAACGCAATGATCGCAGCCGGAAGCATCGTCACCCACGACGTCCCATCCGGACAACTCTGGATGGGAGCCCCCGCACGTTTCATCAGAAATATCCAACAATCATGATAAAATTTCTTGATCTCGAAAAAGTCACCGCAAGCCACGGCGACGAAATCAATCAGGCAGTCAGCCGAGTAGTCAACTCAGGCTGGTATCTCCAAGGCAAAGAAAACGAAACGTTTGAAAAAAACTACGCCGACTACATCGGCACCCGACACGCCGTAGGCTGCGCCAACGGCCTCGACGCACTCATCTGGATATTCCGCGCCTACATCGAAATGGGCATCATGGCCCCCGGCGACGAAGTCATCGTCCCCGCCAACACCTACATCGCCTCAATACTCGCCATCTCCGAAAACGGCCTCACCCCCGTCCTCGTCGAACCCGACATCAACACCTACCAGATCGACCCCGACCGCATCCAGACTGCCATCACCCCACGCACCCGCGCCATACTCATCGTCCACCTCTACGGCCAGTGCGCCTACACCGAACAGATCGGACAGATCTGCAGCCAGCACAACCTCAAACTCATCGAAGACAACGCCCAAGCACACGGATGCCTCTTCAACGGGCGCCGCACCGGCTCACTCGGCCACGCCGCCGGCCACAGCTTCTACCCCGGCAAAAACCTCGGCGCACTCGGCGACGGCGGAGCCATCACCACCGACGACGAACAGCTCGCCAACACCGTCCGCGCACTTGCCAACTACGGATCCACACGCAAATACGTCTTCCGCTACATCGGACGCAACTCCCGCCTCGATGAAATCCAGGCCGCAGTTCTCGACGTCAAACTCCGACACCTCGACACCGACAACGCCCGCCGCAAACAGATCGCCCGCACGTACGTCGACCACATCACCAACCCCGCAATCATCCTCCCACGTATCCCCGACCCCGACGCCCACGTATTCCACATATTCCCCATCCGCACCACCCACCGCGACCAGCTCCAGCAATACCTCACCGACAACGGCGTCCAGACCATTATCCATTACCCCATCCCACCCCACCGTCAGGAATGCTACCCCCAGCTCCACCACCTCTCACTCCCAATCACCGAACAGATCCACGCCCAGGAACTCTCCCTCCCCATCTCCCCCATCATGACCGACACCGAAGTCGCCCAAGTAATCAGCCTCATCAACCAATGGAAGTAAAAACAGGACATAAACCTTTTTTCTCGGTAGTAATGCCGGCATATAATGCTGAAAGCTATATATCAAGGGCGATAGGAAGCGTCATTAGCCAATCTTTTACCGATTGGGAACTTATTGTGGTAGATGATGGATCGACAGATTCAACACTTGATATCGCAAAACAACATTCCATAACCGACAGACGAATCAAAGTAGAGAAATTACCTTATAATTCAGGTAGCGCCTATCAGCCTAGAAAAACAGCGTTTGAGATTTCTTCAGGCTCTTACCTTATCTGGTTGGATACAGATGACTTCATTGAAAACGCTTACCTTGACAAAATATATCGAAGAATATGCGACACCGGAGCAGATGTAATCTATGGGAAAATGGTCTATCAGGACAAAAATCAGCTCCCCGATTCTAAATTTGACACACAAAAGATATATCACGGCAAAGAAGCCGTCAAGTTTACCCTAGACGTATGGCAAATTGGAGCCAATGGATGTGCTTTAGCAAGTGAATTAGTTCGAAACGTATACCTTAAATATGATTCATCAGTGACAGAAATGAATGCTGATGAAATTATGACCCGACAACTATTAATTAATGCCGATAAGTTAGCCTTTGCAAACGCCATCTATTATTATGGAGACAACACAGACTCTATAACCAGACACGTGAGCATTAAAGCATTCGATCGAATCAAAACCGGACAACAATTACGGGAATTAATAAAATTAAACTACACGACAAACAGCATCGAAAGAGTGCTCATTGAAAAACAACTGGCGAAAGAACTTATCTCTCTGATTTTTTTATACTCCAAACATCAGAAATACTTCTCGAAGCAAGGAAAATCAATTCTCGACTCGTTAAATAACTGCTGGAATTCATTAGAATGGAAACATCTAAAAAACAACTTGCCAGCTAAATATTTTTTTTTATTACAATTAGGACCCAAAAATATAATTCGTTTGAAATCAGTCTATGATGCCATCCGCAGAGGACAGAAATAAAATTGAAGATAATAGCAATCGAAGTATACTCAAAGGCATTTCCATTTTCGGCGGTGTACAGATATTCCAAATTTTAATAAATTTGGTTAGAGGCAAATTTGTCGCCATGATACTTGGCCCTCAGGGCATGGGCTTGTCATCATTGCTATATACCTCTGCAACTACCATACAAACATTTTCTTCATTGGGTATTAACTTTGCCCTCGTAAGAGAAATCGCCGCTAAAAAAAATGATTCATCACTGCCTACCATATATGCGATAGCAAACAAACTGATTTATGTTACAGCTGTTTTAGGCGCTTTATTTTGCTTCTCTTTTTCTCATTACTTAAGTAATATCACATTCGGATCCCCAGAATACACCATTTACTTTATGTTTTTGTCTATAATGGTGTTTTTTTCGATTGCTGGGGCAGGAAAATTATCTATACTGCAAGGATTACATGAAGTAAAACGATTATCCCGATCATCCATTGTCGGTGGACTTACAGGACTCTTTGTTGGAGTTCCACTATATTATTTGTTTGGAGAAAACGGCATTGTGCCAGCCATGATTGTCCTGTCGATCTCAATGTTTGTTTTTTATAATTATTCTCTGACAAAAGCCTGCAAGATCGAAAGAATAAAAATCAGTTGGAAACAACATAATACACTGATAAAAAAAATCATCATTTTAGGACTAATCCTAATGGGTGGCACATTGGTCGGTAACTTTGTGACTTACTTGATCAATCTGTTTGTAAGGACATACGGATCAATAGATAATGTCGGGCTCTACCAAGCCGCAAATTCTATTACCATTCAATACGTTGGGTTAGTCTTTACCTCCATTTCCTTGGATTATTTCCCCCGTCTGACACAGAATGTTAATGACAACGACTTTGTAAGAGATATCGCAAACCGCCAAATCATCATATTATCATACGTGATAACACCATTGATAATCGGATTAATCCTTACAGCTCCGTTATTGATCCAAATTCTTCTCTCGGAAGAATTCAAATCCATATTAGAGCTTATGCGATGGATGGGCTTTGGAATACTATTCAGGGCTTTTTCTTTTCCAATGGGATATATCACATTTGCTAAAGATAATCGAAAAGTATACTTCTGGACTGAAATAATATTGTCTAACACAATCAACTTATTATGTTCCTGCATAGCATACTATTATTTCAATCTTATCGGATTAGGAATAACTGTAGTCATAACGGGAATACTTAGCATTTTAATAGGTTTATATGTTAACCACAAGCTCTATGGATTCAGTTTAGAAAAAGGAACCATGATAAGCTCTGTGATTGCGTTGTCGCTGTGTCTGTCAGCGTTTTTATTGTCCTTTATAGATGGTATTCTGTCTTATCTTTCTATGACTGTCCTGATGCTGATGTCTGCAACTGTTTCATTTCTCAGACTAAAAAAAATGATCAAATAAGATGGTATTCTCAAAGATAAAAAACAAGCTCCGGATATATTACATTCAAAGCAAAGAGTTATTATCATCTCGAGCTAAAAAAGCATCTTCTACAGAAACCGATTTGCTAAAATCATACTCCTGCGCAAATATATCTGATCAGAACCCTGACAACTGGCCAAAACAAATTATTTACATGGCTGATGGCAAACTGAAGCATGGAGGTTTAGCTGATCGATTGAGAGGGATCATAACTCTTTATGACTATTGTAAAAAACATAATATTGAGTTCAAAATACACTTTGTATCCCCATTTCAGTTAAAAGATTTTTTGGAACCGTCCGGCTACGATTGGACCATAAATCCGGATGATATAACATACGACTCTAATTACTCTCACCCTGTTTTTCTTGACACCTATGCATGGGAACCAAAGATGGAGAAATTATACGAACGTATTGTTGCCAAAATAAAATTGAAACAACATTATCGGCAATTACATGTCTACACCAACTACCTGTATGCCGAAAACAAGTTTGGAGAACTGTTTAATGAATTGTTTACTCCCTCAAAAACGCTTCAATCATATCTTGACAATGAATACAAAAAGCTTTCTGGAGAATATATCTCTATCTCTACCCGCTTCCTAAATATTTTAGGAGATTTTAATGAAACCTATCAAGGACATGAATATTTGACTCCAGATGAAAAGACCACACTTATTGAAACTTGTATTTGTGAAATAAAAAAAATCCAAAAGGAAAATCCAGGAAAAATCGCTCTTGTGACATCTGACAGCATCAGTTTTTTGAAAAAAGTAAAAGAACAGGTCGATTGTCATATCATTGAAGGAAATATAAGTCATATTGATGCAGACAATGCAGATAATTCAGCGACATTCAAAACATTCTTGGACTTCTTTATGATCGCTAACGCAGCAAAATCATATTTGATTATCGGACGAGGAATGTTAAATAGCAATTTTTCTAAAAGAGCCGCTGCAATCAACAACCATCCGTTTATCATACGACATGTCTGAGAATCATATTGCTATAGCGAATAATAGATTGTCATTTATTGATATGGCTAAAGCTATAGCCTTAGTCCTCGTACTTATTAGCCATACAGTATTACCATCGCTGATGTATTGGTCTAATTTATTCTTTATACCCATTTTTTTTATTTGTTCAGGATATACTACTACAACAAATTTTTCACTCAAAATTAAATTCATAAAATTAATAATACCATATTTCTTAATCAATATTCTATTGATTGGAGTGATGTCATTAACCGAACACATAACTTCTGATACACTTTTGGGTGTTTTATATGGCAGATACTCAATAATGTCAAACATTGAGGGTGATAATACACTAAGGCAACTGCAATGGTATAACGCACCAACATGGTTCCTGCCAGCGTTATTTACTGGATACATCTTATTTAAGATTATTCTTAAAGCGAAAAACATATATCATCGCACAATACTTCTAATCGCCTATTTGGTAATATCCTACGCCTTTAGCAGACTACCTGTTCTTTTACCTTGGAGTCTTGATACAGCATTTATCTTTGCCATATATATTTACATCGGAATGCTCATCAAAAATCACTCTATCACTCACTTGCCCAACATATTAACAATTTCAACACTTATTTATATCATATGTCTGATATTAAATGGAATTGTCAACCTTTCGGTCAGATATTATGGCCATTACATTTTACTGTCAATTATTGGAGCTATATCAGGAAGTATTGTTATTATAAAGTCCTGCGAAATATTTTGCGAAAGATTCCCATTATCGATTTGGACTGCGTTTAACCGATACGCATTAGTGCTATTTTGTATACAAATGCCATTTTTGAAATTAGGAGAAATCCTTTGCGACAGAGCGTTCCTGATATACGATAACAGCACATGGGGGGGGGTAGAAACATCTGTTATACAGGCACTTACCACGCTAACACTCGGTTATCCATGTGCTATAATCATCTCAAAACTATTTCATAAAATAATCTGAGAATGAATCAACCGTTAGTATCCGTTCCGGTTATTACATATAACTCATCGGCATATATCATCGACGGCCTTGAAAGCATCAAGGCGCAGACTTATCAGAATATCGAACTGATAATTTCCGACGACTGCTCCACCGACAAAACTGTGGAGATCTGCCGTCAATGGCTGGAAAACAACAAAGACCGATTTGTACGCACACTATTGGTCACCTCCGATAAAAACACCGGAGTAGCCGGCAACTGCAACCGCTCTGTCGACCCATGTCAAGGAGAATGGATTAAAGGCCTCTCCGGCGACGACCGCTTTCTGCCGCATACAATCCAACGCTATGTCGATTTTGTCCTGAAACATCCCGAAGCCGATATATGTGCTGCTAAGCTTAAACTGTTTGGTGAAGATCAATGTCTTTTAGCAGATGCTGAGAGGTTTTACGAATCAATCTGTTACACAAATCTAAAAAAAGACCTTCATCACCAGCAAACAACTATTTTGAAAACATTGTTTGTACCCGGTCCCTGTTTGTTTTACAAAAAAAAGTTATGGAGCGAGATTGGAGGATTCGATGAAAAATATCAGTTTTGTGAAGAATACCCATTCTCATTGCGAGTCTTATATAATGAACACCAGATTTTCTTCTTGAATGAGGAATTATATGGATACCATATTCGAAGCAATTCCCTATGTCGTGAAAAAAAAGGTCTCAATTATCGTGTACAGCGTGATTTAGATAATTACACTCTGGATGAAAGAATTCCTCTTTTACTCTCGGGGAAAAAGTATTTCACAGCATTTGATTTATATATTGATGCAAAAAGACGTATCAGTACAACAAATAAATCATTTTCACGCCATTGGTATAGCATACTTCGCTTTATATCTCCCCTGCGTTATATAAAACGACTTTCAGGATTGCACTAAAATCTGTATATCTCTAGATGAAACGACTCCTGAAAAAGATTATCTCCCTATCACTCCGATTTATATACTATACCACTTGTGGAAGTGGCATATCATATTTGTTTTCAAAATTGAGTGGTTTTGTTTCCTGCATACACTCTCAATGGATATGTAGCAAGCTCAAATGCCACGACTGCGCATTCAGACGGCCGATTAATAATATCTGCGGAGAAAAATATATTACAATCGGCAAAGGCACAGACTTCGGCAAACAGATGGTTCTGACAGCATGGGATCAGTATGGTGACGACACATTCTCGCCGGAAATTCACATTGGACAGCGATGTCATTTTGGCGACTATGTGCACATCACGGCAATTAATCATATAACAATTGGAAATGACGTCTTGACAGGCCGATGGGTCACAATCACAGACAATTCACACGGTGCGACGGATCTCGACACCCTTCACACCGCGCCAATCGATCGCCATCTTGTATCCAAGGGTCCAGTTGTCATCGGCGACAAAGTATGGATCGGCGACAAAGCCACAATCCTTCCCGGAGTCACAATCGGCGAAGGCGCCATCATAGCTGCTAATGCAGTTGTTACAAAAGATGTCCCGGCATACACAGTAGTTGCCGGCAACCCAGCTAAAACGATCAAAATAATTACTGATAAAATATATAATCCTGCCTAATGAAAAAGAAATGTGCATTTACAATTGTTGCTAAAAATTATATAGGTTTAGGTCTGATATTGGAGCAATCCATAAGAAAGTATTATAGCGATTTTGATTTTTATATCGTAGTCGCGGATGAACCGTCTGCTACAGATCTGCCGCAAAATGTCATTATTGCGCGACATAACTTAGATATAGACGGGGACATTTGGGATGAAATGGCGTTCAAATATAATTTGACCGAATTTTGTACAGCTATCAAGCCATCATCGATTACATACTTTTTAAACCTAGGATATAAAAAAGTTATTTATCTGGATCCCGATATTTTGTTCTTTTCCTCAATCGAACCAATTTTTCAGGATCTAAACCATTACAAACTGGTATTGACACCACATATATGCTCAATACCGCAATATGGAACGACTGATGCACCAGAAACAGATTGGACAAAGTGCGGTATTTTCAATTTAGGATTTTTGGGCGTTTCAGATAGTGAATTTAGTCGCTCCATATTATCATGGTGGCAAAAAAGATTGAACCATCACTGCTTCATAGACTCATCCAGAGGAGAATATACAGATCAAAAATGGATGGACTTCATGCCTGCATTTTGTACTGAAAAAGATTTATTAGTATCCAAAGATTTAGGACGGAATCTTGCGCCGTGGAATTTTTTCGAACGCAAAGTACAAAAAATCAATAACGAGTATTTTGTAAGCAATCGGTATTCTGATGACACCACAGTTTTCAAATTAATTTTCACCCATTTTTCAGGATACAATTATAAGGAAATGCTTAAGGGCAATGTGTTCCAAAAGAATATTTCAAATCTTAAAGACTATCCCGACATTCGTCACCTCTCTATAGAATATGCAAAAACCATTTCAGACAATCGTGATGCGTTTGAAAGATACATCAACTCTGAATATTCATATGATCGATTTGACGATGGAAGAAAAATAACCAAATTCGACAGATTGATATTTGAATCATTACTTGAGGAAGGATATCAATTTAAGACACCATTTAGAACGAGTGGAGAGTTATATCATCTTTTTAAGCGAAACAAGTTATTAGAAACCAATTCAGATTCGTGTTTATCAGACACTAATCAATCTATCTCCAATAAAATCAAGACTGCTAATAAAGTGTTGAGGATTATATTCAAAATCGTTGGAAAAAATAAATATTCCCAAATAATCAGAGCTTTTTCTCTATATAGAAGCCCTAGAGACCATTCTCACATAATAAAAATATAATATCTCGATTTAGAAAATATGCTTACAACCTTATTTTCTGAACCTATATATGTATTATTATTTGTATACCTCTATTTAAGCTGTTGGATTGAAAGTGCCTACAAATTAAATCCGGCATCCAAAATATTGTTTTATATTTCAATCGTAGCTTTTATAGCATTAATTGGTTTACGCTGGGAAACAGGAACTGATTGGAACTCATATTATTTATTTTTTGACAGCCTGACTTTGGACTGGTCAATCATCTTCGGGGTAATGCATTTTGACCTTGGATATGTTATAATAAATGCTATCGTCAAATTTTTCACCAAAGACTACACTCTTTTCCTCATTTTTAACTCTATAATAGCAATTATACCACTCGCCGTTTTAATTCGAAAAACATCTCCATTTCCCAACTTATCATTGTTTATTTTTTACACTAATTATCTTTTCTCACAATATATGGGATCCAACAGGCGAATGATCGCTATGAGTTTGGTTCTTTGGTCAGTTTATTATGTTGCTGTTCATAAACAAACGAAAGCTATAGTAACACTTATTGCAAGTTTCTTATTTCATAGATCATCCATTTTTAATGCATGTTTATTTGCAATAAATCAAAGAATGTATAGCGCAAAAAGAATTGTGCTTTTAATATCCGTTTCTGTATTTATTGGGATTCTACAAATTCCAATGCTAATAATGAATTTCATTGCTTCTCATGCTGGTATTTTAGGCGGACCTATGATGGCCAGCATAAAAGAATATTCAGAAAACGGTGCCGACCATCTCGTTTATGGGACAGGGAACGCGTTTTTATCCATATCCTTGGCTTTAATAAAACGACTTATATTTATTTGCATATATCTATATGTTTCCAAAAAAATTATAATAGATAAACTAACAGCTTTTGTATTTAATGTATATATCTGGAGTATTGTAATATATATTGCATTCATCGGTTCATTCTTCCAAATGATTTCTACATATTGGGCATTTGTAGAGATTCTTTTGGTGGCAAGATTTTACAGATATATGAAACCACAAGGGAAAATAGCATTTCTATCATTTATAGGATTGTTTGGTTTATTTCAGCTTAATAATGCCTTAAACATATACCCTGATCTTTACATACCCTATAAAACTGTATTTAACAAGTGAATAATAATCGTTATTTATTGATGAGTGGATCATTACCACCGGATGCTTGCGGAGTGGGAGATTATACACAACTACTATATGACGCATCTGACAAAAAAAGATGGCGGATATTCAAAGCGTCAGACTGGTCTATTATAAAGTTCTTTTCAACAGCAAAAAAAATCTTAAGTAAATCCCCAACTCATATTATTATTCAGTATCCTACAATGGGGTATGGTTGGAGTTTATTACCTCAATTATTAGCTATCTATTTTCATTGCTTTACCAAAATTAAAGTCGTAACAGTTCTTCATGAATTTTCAAAACGAACTGCAAAAGCAAAAATAGCAACCTTGTTATTTAACATTTCGGATAATTTAATCTTTACAAGTGATTTTGAGAAAAAAGAATGGACACACTTTACCAAAAGACGAAACAAATGTCATACGATTCCAATCATTTCCAATATTCCTATATCCAGCCACTGTCACAGGAGTATTAAAAATCGTAAAATTGATTTGGTATACTTCGGTCTAATTATGCCCAATAAGGGATTGGAAGATTTTTTATCTGTTGCAAAAAAATTAAAAAACAAAAGGAAAAACATCAACATTATTGGTAAAATTGCAGAAGGACATAACTCCTATGGGGAATACATAATTAAAGAAACTAAAAAGATCGGCATCAATCTATTAAACAATTTGAATTCTAATGAAGTAGCAGATTGTTTAGCTGAAAGTAAAGTTTGTTTTCTTCCGTTTCCTGATGGAGTATCTGAAAGAAGAGGATCATTTTTAGCAGCTTTACAAAATGGCTGTTTAATCACTACTTATGAAGGAATGTACACGACTGACGCCATTAAACAGGTGGTATTTATTACCGATCATCAAAACTCAGAAAAAACGATTCTTAATCTTTTATCATATGATGAAGCTAGTTGTCTTGAAAAAATGGAAAAAGCAAAAAAATATTTGAGCCAGATTCCATCTAATTGGAATAAAATAATAGAACTGTATGAAACAACCTTAACTGAAGAACAATGATTAAAATTCTCATAATACCTCAGGCATTAATTTCTTATAAAGGTGGGGTTTATGAATCTTGTAAAGATTTAGCATCACTGTTTGAAAATGACAGCGACATACACTGTTCAATTTTACCTGATTCATTCGTTTGCAAAAGAAAATTTCTAGGAAAGAACATTTTCAAAAGCAGACTTCTATGGAAGCACATCAAACAGACAAAACCTGATATTATTGATATACATGGATTTGCTGTTTTTTCAGCAATTCAAGCAATTATCATTGCCAAAATTCTCGGAAAAAAAATAATCTATTCACCACACTACCATCCATTTTACACTCTCAATAATCCTCAAATAGCCAAACTCTTTTTTTTGTTATTCATAAAACCTATTTTGAAATACTGTAATGCTATTGTTACAATAAACTATACCGACACACATTTCTTTCTAAAGTTTTGCGAAAATGTTTTGCGAATCCCTCATTATGTTAAAAACAAACCACTATCACGCACTCAATATGATACTATAAAAAACACTATTTTGTTTGTCGGGAGAAATGAACCAAATAAAGGAATTGAATATGTAAAAAAAATACCGCATCACTACACCGTACACTGCGTTACTGATATTCCTATTCTTCAGAACAACGTTATCAATCATCACAATTTGAGTGAAGATAAATTAGATGAATTATACCAGATAGCACAGTTAGTCGTCGTCCCTTCTCGGTATGAAGCGTTTTCACTTGTAGCTATGGAAGCAATGAATCACGGCACCCCTGTTTTAATGTCAGACAGAGTTGAATTTGGTAGATTGATAGAAGGCATAGAGGGTTATACCGTTTTCAAATATGGCGATCATAATGATTTCGTTCAAAAAATAGAACCAGCAAAAAACAAAACAGTAGATATCGGTCAATTACGTAGTGTTTTTTCAAAGGAAAAGATAAAAATTGATTATAGAAACTTGTTTGTTAAAATTGCAAAACCAGAATAATCTAACAATTATATCTACACATGAAATATAGCGTGCTCATGTCAGTTTATTGGAAAGATAATCCTGACTATTTCAGATCGAGTATTGATAGCATTATTAACCAGACAGTCAAACCGTCTGAAATTGTCATAGTTGAGGATGGGCCAGTTGGTAAAGAGCTACACGAAATAATTTCAGAAATTCAAGGTGTTTATGACCATCTAAAACTTATCCAGCTCAAAGAAAACCAAGGACTGGGTAAAGCACTAAACGAAGGACTTCAACATTGCACCTACGATCTGATTGCCAGGATGGACTCTGACGATATCGCAAAAACAGACCGTATGCAACGCGAAATTGAAGTGTTTAATCTATATCCTGAAATTGACGTAGTAAGTGCCTGGATTGACGAATTTGAAGGAGATACATCTAATGTGACTGCTACAAAAAAACTACCCGAATATCCGTATGAAATAATGAATTTCGCAAAACGACGCTGTCCCATAAATCATCCAGTAGCAATGTTTAGAAAAAATGCTGTTTTACTAGCGGGAGGATATTGTCATTTCAAACTTTTTGAAGATTATTATCTATGGGCTCGGATGCTTCTTAACGGCAGCAAATTCTACAACATTCAGGAATCGCTGCTTTGGTTTAGGACATCGAATGATATGTATAAACGACGTGGCGGACTAAAACATGCTTTTAATGAGATCAGATTTCAGAACCAGCTACGTAAAATGCACTTCATTTCTGTGTGGCAGGAAATAACAAATATAATGATACGATTTACCACCAGAATAATTCCGAATAAATATCGAAAACTAGTCTATACTACTTTTCTGCGTAAATAAGAAGAATTCAAAATAAATTATAAATCAAAAATGACATGATTTCCAATAATCATGTACCCCCAAGTCAATTCATCACTAAAAAGGAATTAGAATTGGTATTTCAAACCACCTAACCACCTCATATCCCCATCATTACGAAAAACACACACTTCTCAGCCCAAAACTGACGCGACTAACACACTCACATCCACAACATTAGACACATCCACAACAGCTAACCGCCTAAAAACACCGCGATTAGCTCAGCCCGTCACGCACCAGTCTCCCGCAACCACCTGCCAGCCAACCCATTACCCACCCCATAAACTTAACTACCCGAAAACACCACACATTAGCCCCCATTCCACCCACTACACACCCCCATCACACCCCACCAAACACC